>SXGR01001692.1_pt1 | contig 49533 bp, 38 predicted proteins | sample 3174711 | NCBI WGS metagenome assembly SXGR01 (sample SAMN11356860, study PRJNA531348) | freshwater metagenome | isolation source: freshwater sample F1-60 | place: China: Fuxian Lake, Yuxi | collected 2017-12-25 | reverse complement strand
TGCTTGGCGGTACCGTGGCGAGAAGCAGGTGGATGCGTACCAGCAGGAACATGACGACCTGTTCGCAGCCATTCGCAAGAACACCGAGTACAACGAAGCCTTCAACGGCGCGAAGTCATCGCTGACCTCGATCATGGGGCGGATGTCGACCTACACTGGCAAGACCATCACTTGGGAGCAGGCCCTCAATTCCAACGTCATTTTAGCCCCGAACGACTTCGAGAACCTTCGTTGGGACTCCGAGTGCAAGTCTAAGGCTGACGCCAACGGCTTCTATCCGGTGGCCGTTCCGGGTGACGCAAAGTGGTTCAAGATGTTGGTCTGATCCAGAACACAATCTGAATTCTTCGAAGCCTCTTTGAGGCATAAAAACTCAACAGCCCTTTGGAGCCATCTCGCCCAAAGGGCTGTTTGGTTTTGGGGACCCAGTGCCAAAACGGATCCAACGGGCAGCAAACTGTCGACGGGAACACCTTTGGCAAGACGAACCATAACGGCGTGTCTCGCGGCGAAGTAATTAACGAAACCACCGAAGCGCTACTGGTCTGGAAACCGGTCGAATCGTCTTGCTTCCTCAGTCGATCTTTTTGCCCGGCTTGCGACCCCGCTTGCGGCCTGTGACCTGAACGTCCGAAACACTATCCTTCAAACCCAACCGGGCCAACTTGTTGTAGATGGTTTTCTCGGTGACATCCAAAATCCGAGCGGCTGCAGCCTTGTTGCCCCGGCACAAATCGAGGGTCTGCTGGACGGCCAACTTTTCTACGGCCTCCATGGACATTCCTCCCACATAAGGCACTGCCAAACCGCCCTGATTGATTTGCGTTGGATCACTCTGATGGAGCAGGCGAGGCGGCAGGTCGGCCACACGAATCTCACCACCCACGGAACTAAAGTAAGCCCAATCCAGCACCGCTTCCAACTCACGGATATTTCCGGGCCAAGAATAATTTCTGAGGATGCCCGAAGCGGCACTCGAAATCTGGGGAATCCCCCCGGAGCGGACCATCGACAGGCGCTGAAGGAAGATTCCGGAGAGCAGAGGCAGGTCAACGATACGCTCCCGAAGCGAGGGTATTTCTACCGTCAGTGCATTGAGCCGATAGAAGAGGTCCTCACGAAATTCATTGGCTTCCACTTTGGCCCGCAAATCGGTGCGACTGGTGGCGATCACTCGGATATTCACCGGGACCGAAGTGCCCATATCGCGACGGTGTATCCAGCGGTTCTGAAGGAGTTCCAAAATTAAGGCCTGCTGGGCCAGCGGCGTTTCCCCCACTTCCAACAAAATCAGAGTTCCACCTTCGGCCATTTGGACTCGCCCGGTCCTGCGAACTTCTTCGACGCTACCCGAAGTAGACTTGGATAATTTACCAAACAGTTCCTCCTCCAAAAGGTCACCCGGTATCGAGGCACAATGGACCGGGATCAACGGACCGCGGGAACGAGCACTGACATGGTGCAGCATGCGTGCAAAGAGGCGTTTGCCGCTGCCCTCAGGCCCGGTGATTAAAACGTCGGCTTGTGTCGCCCCAAGCGCCGAAGCGGTTTCCCGCAAGATGCGAGCCGAGGACGATTGCCCAATCCATTGAGTGTCTCGAAGCCCCGGGAACTGGCTGACAGGCTGACTGAGGGACTGCCCGGTTCGCACCGCAGCAGCAACAGTGGCCACGAATGCACCCACATCCAGAGGCTTTGTCACGTAGTCGAAAGCGCCGGACCGGATCGCCGTTAACCCGTCGCTGGTGTCGCCGCGCCCCGCCATGGCTATCACCGGAACTTGCGAGAGGTGTTCACGGAAGTGCTTCATGACGGACAGGCCACTGGTGCCCGGAATCATCAGATCAATCACCGCGCAAACCGGAGGATTCTGACTCTGGGCGATCGCAGCCTCACCCGTCTCGGCAAACTCCACCTCGAAGCCCGCTTTTTTAAGATGATAGGCAACAATCCTCTGGATGGAATCATCCGCCTCGACCAACAAAACCCGATGATTACCCTTCGCATTACTCATTAATACAATTGGCCTCCTGCGTGGTTAATGGTCAATCGAAAAAAAATCCATCAACGCTTTTTTTATTATTTTAATAATCATTTTCTAACGAACAGCAAAATTTCCTCGTAGAAGCCCCACTTCTGAAAGATTTTCTCAGCTGATCCGCTCCTGTCGGATCGCACCGAGAACATCCTTGAGATTAATTATTAGAAACGGCCGACCACCTCCAGCACACGACGCCCACTGCTTGCAGTCCGACAGAAATTCACAGAACGAACAAATCCAGGGTGATCCGTTGGATGAACGGTAGAGTTTTCAGGACGTGCAATCAGGACGTGCAATCCTCATGAGGCGGATTGACGAACCCTGCCCTCCGCCTAACGTCGGCGTCATGAAGCGTTCCTATCTGTGTGGGCTTGCTGCGGTCACGGCCCTCTGCACTTCCCCTGTGTCCGCCGCCGATTGGCCCCGCTTCCGCGGCACCGATGGAACAGGCCTCTCCGCAGAGAGTGGTTGGCTGGGCAATTGGCCAGGAGGTCAGCCCCGCCCTATTTGGAAGGCCTCTGTCGGAGCCGGATTCTCATCCATAAGCCTCGTCGAAGGCAGACTCTTCACCTTGGGACACAATGGCCTGAAAGACGGTGGCATCGACAGTGTCGTAGCGCTGGAAGCCAGCAGCGGCAAAGAGCTTTGGCGCCACAGCTATCCTGAGAAACTCGCGGATCACTATTACGAGGGCGGCACTTCCGGAACGCCCACCGTCGATAGCGGCCGGGTCTACACGCTTTCAAAAGCAGGCACGGCTCTCTGCCTCGAGGCGTCGTCAGGCAAAGTCCTCTGGTCCCGGAATCTCGTATCGGAACTCGGCCTGAAGGTCCCCGAGTGGGGATTCGCTGGGGCACCGCACATCGCCGGAGATCGAGTGGTGTACAATGCCGGTGATGCCGGATTGGCGCTGGATAAGGCCACTGGCAAGGAAGCGTGGACAAGCGGCAAAGGCTCGGCGGGTTATGGGACTCCAGTTCCCTTTTCTTTGGAGGGGAAGCCGGCTTTGGCCGTTTTTGGCCTTCGCCATGTGATCGTGGTGGATCCGGTGAACGGTCATGAATTCTGGCGTCACCCTTGGAAAACCCGCTACGACGTCAACGCCGCAGACCCCGTGGTGATCGGCGACACCATGATCCTCACCTCTGGCTATGGAACCGGAGCCTGCGGACTCCGATTCACAGGATCTGGAGCCAAGGAACTCTGGAAGAATCAGGCCCTGCGATCGCACATGCAGGCACCCATTGGAGTCCGAGGCCACGTCTATGGCATTGATGGCGATGGCGGAGATGCCAATGCGCGACTCAAGTGCCTCGAAGCCACCACCGGTAAGGTTGTCTGGGAATCCCCGAAGGCTGAAACAGGCGTGCTGACCGCTGCCGACGACAAGCTGATCTGGGTCACGGGCAAAGGGGAGTTGATCATCGTCAAGGCCGATCCCACGGGATACCACGAGATCGTCCGTGCCCAGGTTGCACGAGGCAAAGTTTGGTCGACACCCGTGCTCCTCAACGGACGCTTGTACATTCGAAACTGGAAGGGCGAACTCCTCTGCCTCGATGTGAAGGGTACCGGGGGAGTCTCCTAGTCAATGGCTGGCCCTCCCTTGGCTTCAGAATTGGATTTCCAATACCGGAATGGTGGCCTCCATTTTCCCCACCTGGGACTTTGGATGGATCCCCATCATCCGGTCCGGACGGGCGAGTGGGTTGTGGTTAGCCATGCCCACTCAGATCACACGGCTCGACATTCTGCGGTCATCCTCACCGAGCCCACGCGCCGGCTGATGCGATCACGAATTTCCGGAACCCGAGCGGAGCGGGTGCTAGAATTCAACGAGTGTCTCCATCAGTCCGATCTGGAGTCATCGACGACCCAGACGCCGTTCGGCCTGAGCCTGCATCCGGCGGGGCATATCTTGGGCAGTGCCATGGCCCGCCTGGAGGTCAATGGGGATTCCCTGCTCTACACCGGGGATTTTAAACTTCGGGAGGGCCAGAGCTGCGAACGCTGCGAACCGGTGCATGCCCGCACCTTGGTCATGGAAACCACCTACGGGCGTCCCCGGTACATCTTTCCGCCCACGGAGGAGGTGCTGGCGTCCGTGCTCCATTTCTGCAGAACCTCGCTGGATGCCGGAATCACCCCGGTGCTCATCAGCTACTCCCTGGGCAAGGCACAAGAGATCCTGATTTCCCTGCTCAAAGCCAACCTTCCCATCCAACTGCACGCTAGCTCTGCCCGACTGACAGAAATCTATGCAGACCTGGGATACCAGTTCCCCCGCTGGACGCTGCTGGATCCTGAGACCGCACGTGGCCACGTTATTATCACGCCGACTGCTCGACCGCTGCTCTCAGCCCAACCCGGGATGGGTCCCCTCCGAATCGCATCGCTGAGTGGTTGGGCATTGGATCGCCGTTGGCCGACGACGAACGAGAACCAACCACGGTTCGCCCTCAGCGATCATGCTGACTTCCCGGACCTCGTAAGATTCGTGAAAGAAGTACGGCCGCAGCGGGTCTTCACACTCCATGGCTTCGCTGCCGATTTTGCCCGTCACTTGCGTCGCCAAGGGATGGAAGCCTACGCGCTCAGCGAAGATGACCAATTAGAACTCTCGCTCTGATCCACTTTTGAAAACCGACCTGATAGCGGAGAGTCAGAAGCTCAGAATCACTAGTCCAAGATTGGACGATGTCTCCATGCCCGACCGGAACACAGGATTAGTTGCGTGGGGCGCCCGACTTCACCTGAAGTTCATACTCCGGCGACATGGTACTGTTAATATTGTTGTCCAGCACCCCGGGATAGGTGAACTGGAATTTGTACCGGTACCGCAAGACAGAACGGTCCGTCGGCAGCGGCAGCAAGGCCTCGAAGCGGTTCTCCGTGTTAGGAACGGGCTGCATGGGGTACAAATTCAACCCCATCACGACCCAAGCCTTCACATTCTCGGGTTGCACCCCGCGACGATGCGTCCGGAACGTCGTCTCGAACAAATAGTTGGCTTCGGGTGACGGGGCGGCCGAGCGCGAGGTCAGATTGGTGTTTTGGGAACTAGCGCAACCCAGACCCAGCGTAGCCAAAAGGACCCAGACAACAGGCGATGCAAACTTCATCGATGCGGTAAATGGCACACCATCGCGAGGATTGGCAAGGGATGAGTCAAGGAGTCGCTCAAAAGACCCCTTGTTTTCAATGGGTTTCACTCTCACAGATCACGATCCCACGGGGGAGCGTCTTAAAAAAACGCATCTGAGAATTTGAGGATTTACCGCGGCTTTTGTCCGCACAATTCCCCGGCCAAAAGGCGCAACTTACGATCCATTCCCCAACGGTAGCCGCTCAATTCTCCCGATTCTCGAATGACTCGGTGGCACGGAACTAAAAGAGCCACCCCATTGGCGCGACAGGCGGCTCCCACCGCCCGCGCTGCCCCCGGAGCGCCGACGGCCGTTGCCAATCGACCGTATGAAGTCAGTGAGCCGCGGGGAACCTCAAGGAGCGCCCGCCAAACCGCTTGCTGGAAGGGAGTTCCACTCACCGACACTGAAACCCTCCTGACCGGATTTTTTATACCCTCAACCCAATGGCCTACCCAATGGTCCACCCATTCTTGGGCGCCCGCGTCATTGCTGGGTATTCGGTGATCTAGCCACGGTCCACGGTGAGGATCCGACAAAGGCTCTTCAAATTCCCACTGAAACACCGAACCCCGACTCCAGACCAAACAACTCATTCCCCAAGGGGTCTGAGCCCGACCGCGACAACAGTCCTGAGGCAGAACCTCCGGTAGCACCGTGAGTCTCTCCACTGATTCGGAAACCGAATCGCAGTCCGAATCGCAGTCCGAAATCGACGGGGTTACCAACCGTTGCCTCAGTCTTTGGGCCTCCCACCCCGGCAAAGAGTGGGAACTACCTCCCACCCCGTCTCGCCTTGGGATCATTGAGCGGACTTCGGGGCCTTCGCCTTCGGTAATTTCTTCAGGTAGGTGGCCGAGTCTTTCTTAAAATCCTTCAGGCAGCTCTTGCAGCACAGTTTGATGGTCTGACCTTCATGGACAAACTCGTAGGCTTCCATGCCGGATCCTTCAAACTTTTCGTCGGTCACCAGGCACTTGTCCAACGGATAGGCCTTGGCTTTGGGTTTGTCTGCAGCGCGAAGGCTGACCATGGAGCAGGCGGCGACAATCAGGGCAAGAATAACGGTGGTTTTCATATTTTCTGTGCAGCACTTGATTCGGTGCTGCTGGGAGCTTCGATCGGAAGCGCCTTGGAGGCAAGAGGTCAAGGGCGCGACCTAAGCCCATCACAACGATCCAACTCCGCCGTCTGCCACCTGTGGTCTTGGACGCCGCGGATTTCGAGGTTAGTGTCTGTTTCCGCAGTCGATGTGCATCGTTCCGCCATCCTACTTCCGGTCCGCCTCTGTTCCTCAGGGAAAGAGGTTCCACGCCTTCACCCTCATCGAACTGCTGGTGGTCATCGGCGTTATCGCCCTCTTGGCGGCCATGCTGCTACCGGCGCTGGGCAAGGCGCGCTATCGCGCTTCACAGGTCAATGAAATGTCCGGGTCGCGTCAGTTGCTCATTGCTTGGAGACTCTACGCCGAAGACAACTCCGACTCAGTGCTTCCCGGCTACCGCTATGGGCTGAACGCCAACGACTTTCAGGGACACCCGGTCAATCATCCCATCAACGCTCGATACCCGTGGCGGATCGCCCCCTACCTGGGGAAAAGTTTTGACGTAATGTACCTGAATGAAAACCGGCGCACGTTAGAAACCTTCCGCCGCATGGAAGACCCCGACCTCGGAGTTTACGCCGCTTCGGTGTTTCCCTCTCAGGGCATTAATTCGGTCTTCGTCGGCGGTGATGACGTCGAACTACCGCCCACGGAACGAGCCTTTGATCGGTTCGGGCGATTTTGTGTTCTCAAGACCGCCGAGGTAGCCCGGCCCTCAGAGCTCTTGGTTTTCACCTCTGCCCGCGGCCCCTTCGAAGGCCGGATCGTGCCTGGCTATTACGTCGTTAAACCGCCTTACCTGAATGCGCGTCGCTGGGCCGTCGATTGGAATTCGGAAGACGGCCCCGAGGCGTGGGGCTACGTGCACCCGCGCTACAACCTGCGATCGGTGACCGGGATGGTGGACGGACATGTTGAAAACTTCGATCGCCGCCGTATTCAGGACATGCGCCATTGGGCCAATCCGGCAGACCGAGCCGATTGGACCCTTCGGGCGCTCCAAGGACTATGATCCCAAGCCCCCAAGCCGTCCCACGGCCCAGTCCATTGCACGCCCAACTCCAATGATCTTCGGGCGTGATTCAAGCACCCCAACCCCGATACCTTTTTCTAATCGATGAGTATTCTCGACACCGTTGTCGCGCAGAAGCGTTTAGAGGTTGGCTTGCTGGCTCCGGGACCGGTGGCTGCCTCTCAGCTTCGACAGGCTATCCAGCAGCGTGGCTCGGGGATCCGGGACTTCACGGCGGCTCTGGCCACCCCACGTCAGGGAGACATCGCTTTGATCGCAGAGGTCAAAAAGGCCTCGCCCAGCCTAGGTGTAATTTGCCCGAATTTTGATCCGGTTCGGATCGCTAAAGAATATGAGGCGGCTGGAGCAAGCTGTCTGTCGGTACTCACCGACGAGCAGTTCTTCCAAGGATCGCTCGAGTATCTCAAGGCCATCCGAGCTGCTGTCCAACTGCCGCTGCTTCGCAAGGATTTCATTATCGATGAGCGGCAAATTCTCGAGGCCATCGAATGGGGAGCCGATGCGATCTTGCTCATTGTTTCCATTCTTTCAGATGAGCAGTTGTCACACTTTCACAGTCTGGCCGATGCGGCTGGACTAACCGCCCTGGTCGAAGTTCATGACGAGACGGAACTCGAGCGGGCGCTGCGCTGCGGTGCCCGACTCGTAGGGGTCAACAATCGGGATCTCAAGACCTTCCAAGTGAATCTCGCGACCACCGAAACTCTGGCCAAGAAACTCTTCGCCGCCTCCGACTCCACCCAACGAATTCTCGTGGGAGAAAGCGGGATCCACCACCGGGCGGATGTTGAGCGCCTCCGGAATGCCGGTTGCCATGCCATCCTCGTCGGAGAATCGCTCATGAAGAGCGGTCACGTTTCGGTAAAAGTCGCCGAACTCATCGGCGCCTGAACGCCTCAGCGAAGAAAGTCTTCGACTCCCTTTGCAAAGGGAACCGATGGAATCTGGAAATCGCGCTCAGCCGCCTCGGGGTTCCCGATGTTGTCCTCCTCCAGCATGAGAATCTGATCCCGACTCAAGGGAGCCGGACGTCGCAGGACCCGCGGAAAGACCCACTCCAAAACAGCGGTCGGGTACCAAGCCAGCGCTCGAGGGATTCTTAGGATGACACGGCGGCGCCGGGTGATCCGCAAAAGGGTCTGCAAGACCTGGGGCAGATTGAGCCGGTCGGGACCACAAAGGTCGTAGGTCTGGTGGACGGCGGCTTTTGAATCGAGCGTACGCGCAAACGCCCGGGCCACGCAATCGACCGACACCGGTTGCAACAAAGACGTTCCTCGACCGATCACCGGCAACACCGGCGACCAGCGACTCATCCCGGCGAATAAGTTCACGAATCCATCACCGGGCCCGTAGATTAACGAAGGCCGAAACACCGTCCAATCCAAACCAGAACTTCTCACAGCCTCCTCGGCAGCCCACTTGGTTTGGTGGTACCGTGAAGCAGCCTCAGGCCGGGTCCCCAGGGCGCTCATGTGGACTATGCGTCTCACCCCCGAAGTCAGGGCTGCTTCAAGGACCCGGAGCGTTCCCTCCTGATGGACCCGCTCAAAGGTCTGGTCACCGATCTCGCCGATAATGCCAACGAGGTGGATGACCGCATCACATCCCTGCATGCCCTGGCGGAGATCGTTCGGACACAGCACCGAACCCCTCACCCAATCCGTTCCGTCATTCTGAGCCTCCAAAGACTGTGAGCGGCTTCCGCGGGCCATGCGCCGTACCGAATGCCCCTCACGCACCACCGCCTCGCAAACGGCACGTCCAACAAATCCGGTCGCACCCGTAATCAAGACCCTCATGTGTCTCTAGACTTACCCGCAGTTGCCGTGGCGTCCAATCGGGACTCCTGCTTTCCGGTGTTCACGATACAATCCCAACCCTCATCGACTCAAACAAGCCCTCCCAACTCCGTTGAAAGGGTAATCTCCAGAGCGTCGCCCACAGGATCGACCGGACCTCCGCTCGCGAGATCTTGACGCGCTGGCGTGCATCCAGCACGCCCGGCTCCCGCAGCCGCCGGAGCGTCTGTACCCCAATTAGTATCGGCCATGCACAGGCCAGACGGACGCGAACCTGATCAGAGGGAATGCTGCGGACGTAATTCCACCCGGCCGCCAAATGTTCCTCGGCCTGATACAACCACTGGTCATACACCGGGCGAAGACGGTCCTCGACAGCCGGATCCAGAAGATCCACCGGCGTAAGCCCCTCCCGAGCCAACTCATCGCACGGCAAATAACACCTGCCTGCCTGAAGATCCTTGGGCAGATCCCGCAAAATATTAATCAACTGCAGGCCCTTACCGAAGCGGATGCCATCGGCTTGAAAAGCGGCATCATCGAGTGAGGCTGCGGGGAAAAGTTGGTTGCGGCAAATGCGGGTCCAGAATTCACCCACGCAACCCGCCACTCGATAAGTGTAGTCGTCCAGCGCCTCGGCGTTGGACAGCGACACAACGCCCTCTCCCGACCGAATTCCGCCGAAGCGGTCCAGGTCCAGAATTTGCCCACCCACAATTGTCTCTAAGACCGTCCGGATGCAGTCCTTCTGCCAAACCTGGGAATCATCCAGAATCGCCAAGGCCTCGGGGATGCGCTCCAACAGCGTGCGCTCAGCGGCGGTGACTTCTGGACTTTGGGTATCGAAGTCAGCCCATTGCGGCGGTGCTGCCTGACCATCGAGGATCCGGTCTCGCAGCGATTCCAGAGCCCTTCGACGAACCGCCACCGGGACCGAGGAGGCGTCGGCCAACGTATCGGTGGCACGGGCCAGCAAATACGCCAGGCCGATGGGAGCGCGCACCCGTGATGGAAGGACCCTCAACGTCAGATAGAACGAGCGGGACACATCCCTCAAGAGGGTCGTCAACAAAACTGTGGAACCAACGGCTCCGGACATCGTCAGGAAAGGCAAACAGACTCCATCAAGATTGACCAGTCATGGACTTGTCCTAATTTTCGATCCGTCTCAATGACTGCCACCGCTGCGATCAGTCCTTGGAATTAATTCGACTCTCCTTTTGAAGATACCCGAAGGCTCGAGGCGGAACTTCCATCCTCCGCTCAGTGGTTCCGGGCTTGAAAACACGCCCTCGATCATCCCAGCGTGTTGTCATGGCCAACCTGAATCCTGAACCCAGACGGACACCTGGTTCGGAGGATGAGGTGATCACTCAGGCACTGCGCCGTTCATTGGCCGTCCTCATCCTTCTGTGCGTGGTGGCGGCCGCTGCTGTCTGGTGGCTGCAGCGCCGACCCGCCGCTCCAACGGCAGCGCTCCTCCCCATTCAGAGTCCGGTGGCCAACGATTCCGGTCGCGGCCCACGACCTCCATCCATTCGGTTCACGGACATTACCCGAGAGGCTGGCATCCGCTTCACCCACAGCAACGGAGCACAAGGCAGCAAACTCTTGCCCGAAACGCTTGGAGGCGGCGTGGCGTGTTTCGATCTGGATGGGGATGGCGATGCAGACCTCCTCTTCGTCAATGGAACGGAGTGGCCGGATGCATCGACCAAAAACACTCTCTCAACCACTGCGGCCTTATATCGGAACGACACCGCGCCCGGTGGGCCCATTCGTTTCACCGACATCACCGCTGGATCCGGCTTGGATGTCCCGTTTTACGGCATGGGAGTGGCCTGCGGAGATTTGGATGGCGATTCCCGCACCGACGTGTTGCTGACCGGACTCGGGGGGGTGCGCCTATTCCGAAATTTAGGAGAGGGACATTTCGCAGACATCACGGCCCAGAGCGGCTTGCCCGCCTCGTCTTCTGGATGGTCCACGGCCGCCGCCTGGTTTGACCTCGATCGGGATGGCGACTTAGACCTCTTCGTCGGGCACTATGTCGAGTGGTCGCCCCAAATGGATCGGGAGGTAAACAACCAGCTTGTGGGTGTGGGACGCGCCTATGGGCGCCCCTGGCTCTTTCCAGGCACCTTCCCCGCCCTGTACCAGAATGACGGTCCTACCACTCCGGGTGCCCTCCCCCATTTCACTGAAGTCTCAGCCCGAAGCGGTCTCCGTATCCAAAATCCGGCCACAGGGCTGCCCATGGCCAAAACCCTCGCGGTGGCTCCGATCGATCTGAATGACGACGGTTGGATGGACCTCGTAGTGGCCAATGACACCGTCCAGAACTTCGTCTTCACCAACAGGCACGATGGAACCTTCCAAGAAGTGGGGGCCCAGAGCGGCGTGGCCTTCGACTCCTACGGACAAACTCGCGGGGCCATGGGCATCGACGCAGCACGTTTTCGTCCTGACCGCGCGCTGGGCATCGCCATCGGCAATTTCGCCAATGAAATGAATGCCCTGTATGTGGCCCAACCGACGAAAGACACCTTGGTCTTCGCTGACGAGGCCATTACGGAAGGTCTCGGGCCGGCGAGCCGATTGCTCCTCAAGTTTGGTCTCTTCTTTTTCGACTATGACCTGGATGGACGGCTCGATGTCCTGACCACCAATGGACACATCGAAGATGACATCGAGAAGGTGCAAGCCAATGTCCACTACCGGCAACCGGCCCAACTCTTCTGGAACGGTGGAGGCAATCAAACGTTCATCAGCGCCACGGCTGCCGAAGCCGGTGAAGACCTCTTCCAACCCATCGTAGGTCGAGGATCGGCCTATGCAGATTTTGATCGGGACGGAGACCTCGACGTGGTGATGACCCAAATCCATGGGTCCCCGCTGCTGCTCCGCAATGACCAAGCCCTGGGGAACCATTGGGTCCGACTGCAAGTAATCGGACCAGAAGGTAATCCTGAAGCCATCGGAGCCTGGATCCACCTGCGCACCGAGGATGGACGCCGAATTTCGCGTCAAGTCATGCCCACCAAGAGCTACCTCTCGCAGAGCGAACTTCCCATCAATATTGGCCTGGGACGCAGCAAGATTTCCGAGGCACGAATCCGATGGCCAGATGGCCATGAGGCCTCCTTCACGGCACCGCCCGAGCAAACGACTCTCCTCCGAAGGAATTAATTCGGTTCCTCGCTCTTTCCAGTGAGTCAGCAGCTTGGCCGGGTGATTTTTTTCTTCAACGCCCTTCAAGGATACTTCTCGGAGGCTAAGGCCAGCATCCAACCGAAGAACCAGTTGCTGAGAAACCCAGAGCCAGAGTTCCTGGATGAGCCTGCCCATTGCACGAAAAACGGCGCGGAATTCTCCGCGCCGTTTTGTCTAAATCGAAATAAATCGATCGGATCAGGCTGATTTGGACTTTTCCGAAACCGCTTTCTTATCGGCCGGCTCGTCAGCCGACTTATTGCGATAGTGCGAGGAGTAGTACTGGTTCTGGTAGTAGTGGTAACTGTAGTAGTACGAATCCTTGCCCTCGAAGTCGATGTCGTTCAGCACCAAGCCCACCAAGTGGATGCCCGAATCTTGGACCCGCTGTATGGACCGCAACGCATGCTCGCGGCGGATCTTATTGAACTTGGTCACGAACACCATGCCATCGGCCATGGCACCCACGATGAGCGGGTCGGAGACGGCCGATACCGGCGGGCAGTCCAGAATCACCCGATCGTAGCGCCGCGAAGCCTCTTCGAGGAAACGCACCATGCGGTTGGATCCGATCAACTCGGACGGATTCGGCGGTACCGCTCCGCAGCAAATGACGTCGAGGTTGGGAACCTCGGTGGTGTGGACAAATTCACTAAAGTTGTCGGTGCGTCCCGAAAGGTAAGCGGAAAGACCCACGGGGCTCTGCAGCTGGAAAGCCTTGTGAACCGACGGACGGCGAAGATCGGCGTCGACCAACAGCGTCTTGAGACCCGTCTGCGAGGTGACGATCGCGAAGTTGGAAGCCACCAACGATTTGCCCTCGGAAGGGATCGTGCTGGTGAAGGCCATGACCCGGAGCTTATCAGCATTCTTGGCCAGCGAAATAGCCGCACGTAGGGTCCGGAAACCCTCGGCCGGGCTGGAGGTCGGGTGCAGATGGGACTGAAGGTCACGCTCCACGATGCTCAACGACTTGATGTTGGGAATGTAGCCCAAGAACGGCAGGTGCAGGATATTCTCCACGTCCTCCTGGCTCTTGATGGAATCGTCGAGGAAGTTGAAGAACAGAGCCAAGCCCAGGGCCGCGGCGAGACCACCTACAACACTGCCCACAAAAATCAGGGGTTTATTGGGGCTCACTGGCTTGAGCGGCGCGAAGGCTGGATCCTGAACCTTCATGTTTTGCAGAAGATCTTTGGCTCCAATATCGAAGTCCTTCGCCTTGGTCAGGATGGTCTGGTAGAAGCCCTCGACCCGCTTGAGCTGCTGCTCCATGATATCGTAGCTAATCTTCGCCTCATCCAGGGCGAACACTCGCTCCACCGACTCCGTGTATTTCCGCAGGGCCTCGACCTCCCGACTCTTTTCCAACTCGGCCATCTGGAAAATACCCTGAAGGGCTCGCTCAGATTCATCGCGCAGCTTTTGGGTATCGGCCTGCAACTGGGTCGCCGGCTGGATGACCCTAGGGTGCCGCTCACGGTATTTAGTCCGGAGACCGGCCAGCTTGGAACTGTTCTCGTTGACCTGTTTGCGCAAGTAAGCCACCTGCTCATCCTTGGCCAGAGGAGCAAAGTCGGTGATGTCTTTTCCAGCGGCCACCCACTCCTGGGCCTGCTGGGCAATTTGTTTTGCTACGTCGGCCGTTGAACGCAAGGTTTCGTAAGCGATCTTCAGGTCGCGCATCGTGGCCGCATCGATGTTTTGCGCATCTTTCAAGGAAACCATTCCCTTGTCCTTGCGGTACTTCTGGAGCTTGCCCTGGAGGGCCTCTAACTCGACCTCCTTACCTGTGGCTTCCTGTTCCAGGATTTTGAGCCCCTGAAGCGCCTTGCTCTTCTTGTTGTCCAAGTTCTGCAGCAAGAAGACTTGGAGAATCGTATCCGCGATCCGTTGGGCCTGATCACCCTTGGGATGCGTCACTTGAACCTCCACCAACCGGCTCAGACGGATCGGAACAATTTTAATGTCCTTGGTTACGGCCGTGACCTTGTCGACCGACTTGGTGTAGCGCTCATCGTCCGTTTCGAGCTTGAGCTTGTTCATCACCGCAAGGATCAGGCTGCGACTTTCAAGATTCCGGTACTGCGTCGTCAGGTAATTCTGATCCGAGTTGCCCAGAGCCAGGCTGTTCAAGTTCAGCACGCCTTGGTTCTCCGGATCGATTTGAAGCCGGGCGATGGCTCGAAACATCGGTGTCGCCTGGAACGCGTACAGCACGCCAGCGATAATACACACCGACCATGTCGCCACGATGAGCCAACGGCGCTCAAGAATGACATGCCAATACTGCCTTAGATTGATGGACGGATCTGCTCCGCTCATCGAATTCCCCTGCTGGGATTGAAATTGCTCCTCCATGGTAAATTAAATAAACAAATTAAAGGATGCTCTCCCGAACCTCTAGCGTGTCATCGGGCTCGATCATCACCCGCTCACCTTTGGCGTAGGCCTTGTCCAACTGCTTCTTAGAATAGGTGGTCACCTGCCCTTTGCGCCGGAGGATAATTGTGCCTTTGTCGGCCCGCGGGCTGAATCCCCCACCCAGCGCGATGGCATCCATGATGTCGATCGGGCGCTCAGCAGGGATCTCTTTGCGCCCCTGTAGGATGAAGCTGCCCGTGATGTTGATGTAGTGCTTTACGTACTCGGAGACTTCCACCGAAATGGCCGGCTTGATGATGTAGTCTTTGTCCAGCATCGTGTAGAGGATCTGGCGCACTTCGGCCACGGACTTGTTAGTCACGATCACCGGATCGAGGAGCCAGTAGGTGATCTTCCCATCCGTGGGTACCCGGAGGTTTTGCTTCATGTCCAACTCTTCGGCGACATTGATCACCAGAACATCTCCAGAAACAATTCGACGGACCGAATCTTGGGCCAAGGCCATTCCCCCAGTCAAAAGACAGGCCAAACACAGGTTAAAACGCCATTTCATAATCAATAACCAATCTGCACTCCCACCATCACTCGGTGGGCATCATAAGTGGGTAGAAACACATCCTTCAACCCGGCATCTGCGAAATTGACGGAATAGTTGTCGTAGGAGTAGTTGAGGCCAAACCGCAACCAGCGCCGCGGCATGTAGGAAATACCGCCGGAGAGCGACATCATGGAGTCGTCTCGCTTGTAATCGAGGGTCCGCAAACTCAGCGACCTCAAGGAAGTGCCCGCAATCGGCTCGTAGGCGACCCCGTAGCCCGTCAGGCTATCAAAAGTGCCCCCTTGGTACGACACGCCCGCCGTGGCCAACCAAGTGCCGGTGGTACCCAGCGCCTGTTGGACATTGAACGTCGTCGTAGCGTAGGTAACGCCTTGGCGCGCGATCTGGGCAGCGTTGTCAGTGCGCCGGATATAGGCCAACGAGAACTTGGTTGTCTCGCGGAACGCATAGCTCACCGAGATGTTCGCGGCCGGGATGGAGAAAGACGCTCCCGGGATGTCGGGAAACTCGCGAATCTCGTAACCGCCGCCAATCGAGCCCTCCAACCGCTCCGTGAACTGGCCTCGGACTCCGACGAAACCGCCGTACACATGCGAGGTGGGAATGAAGCCGAGCGCAGAGGTTCCTCGAATGAAATCTGTCAACCCGTAGCCGCCCTCAACGAAGACCGAAAGCCGGTCTGTCGGCTTGTAGCTGGCCCCCAAATTGCCACGCCAACCATCGCTGCCGTACAAATTTACCCCCTCGTAGTTCAGGTAATTCCGGGAACCGCTAAAATACACATCGGTCTTTTCAGAGCTGTCGTAAGTGACACGGCCCGTCGTCGCGTGAGTCCAGCGATCGACCAAGGTCTGCCCTAAGTTCACCCACCCACCCATGAACGAGGAAACAAACTCGGTCGAATGGGTACCCTCCATGCGCAGGCGGCTTTGATTGTCGTACTTGCCAGCCAACTGGATGCGGTGCATGGGCGCAGGAGCGACACCCAAATCAAAATATCGGGTGTTGTCGCTCTGATACTCAAGGTTGAGGTAATTCTCATTCTCCGAACCCACCTGGAAACTAACACCCGGTGAGATCGTGCCAATCAAGTCGGCGACGCGCGGATTCAACGTGAATCGATTGGTCTGGGTGGGTTTCCGCGGATCCACGTACTCAAGGGCCCCAGCGTCGGAGGCTGAAAAAATATTGTTGTTGTACATCATGTTGATGTCCAACTGAGGACGGACGCGCACCCCTTTGACCTCGTAGCTCATCCACTGGTCAATTTGGTAGGCTTCGATCCCCAAGGCAGCGCCCAACAAACTTCCCGAGGGCAACAGCGCCAGCACCATGGCGGCACGGAAGGCCACTTCCGGTTTAGGAGTTTTTCTTGGATACATGCCTCAATTTGTACCTGTTATCGATGCGGTCAGGAGTCGGGTAAAATAGCCACAGGCACCGCCTTGGCCAAGCACCCGGATGTCCTGACAACCCGTCGAACACCGACTCATCGCTAAGACCTAAAAGTCACCGAATCTCGGCGGGGTGTAAAACCCATAATTCCCCAAGGACCACACATATTTTTGTAACGCCCGCTCCAGAACTTTTGGGATCCGCTCTACAGGGTCGAGACGGAAATCCATGCACCCCTTCGAGCGCTCACCCGCCACCGGGAAGATCCAGGGGATCCCCGGGAGTCAACTCATCGAATCCCTCAAAATCGCCAGGACGAAGTTCTCGGCTAATTCGATGACCCTCTTCGAACCACTGACCGAGATCTAAGAGTCGGCAGCGTTCGGAACAAAACGGACCGCTAGGACTCTCCAACCACGGTCCACGACGGCGGCACTGTGGACAGGCAACTTCTGGCAATGGCTTCGACGGCTTCATCGGTTCAACCAGCGGAGCCCCCAACTCAGTACGAGACTGATCACCAAGCAAGTCACCACCGGAAAGTGGAAGGAAAACCCCGGACGTTCGATGACGATGTCACCCGGCAGACTACCTCTGAAGGGTCGCCACCAGCAGAGGATCGCTCCCACTGCCAACAGGGTTCCACCAATGATCATCAACTGCTTCCCGAGTAGGGGATTCACAACGTGGAAAGAGTGATACAGGGACCACTGCTCGTCCAATGCCGAGTCTCGAGACCCATGAACTCTTCAGCCGGCAATTCTAGGCGGCACACTCATTGCGATTGTTGGTTTTCTTGAAAATTCCGTGTCGCCCGGCCCCGCACTTGCTAGCTTTTGAGATCCAAAATTCATGAGCTACGACACAGATTTGCTGCGCGGAATCCTCAAAGCCGCAGTTGAAGGCGGGGCCTCGGACATTCACATCAAGGTGGGCTCCCCAGTGGTGTTCCGCATTAGCCGGCAACTCATCACCATCGATGCGCCGACTCCGACCGAGGAGTGGATGGGTAAAATCCTTGCCACTATGGTTCCCCCCCATGCCCGCCGCCGCATGGACGACGACCGCGAGGTGGACTTCAGCTACTACGAACTGGGTGTGGGCCGTTTCCGTACCAATGTCTTCCAACAACGAGGCAGCTTTGCCTTGGCCATGCGTTATGTGAAGACCCAGGTACCCAGCTTCGAGGAACTGGGCCTGATGCCTATCATCAAGTCGATTGCAGGGGCCCCACGAGGCATCGTTCTCGTGGCGGGCACCACCGGGTCCGGCAAGTACACGACGCTGGCGGCGATGATCGAGCACATCAACGCCAACTTCAAAAAGCACATCGTCACCCTGGAAGACCCCATCGAGTTCGTCTTCGAAGACAACCAGTCCGTGGTCGAACAGCGAGAAATTGGTTTGGATACCGGCAGCTTTCAGGCCGGCTTGAAGCACGTGCTTCGCCAAGATCCGGACATCATCATGGTCGGCGAAATGCGCGATGCCATTTCCTTCCAGGCCGCCATCAGTGCTGCCGACACAGGCCACCTGGTGCTTTCCACGCTGCACACCCAGAACGCCTCCCAGTCGATTGGCCGAATCCTCGACTTCTTCAAGCCGGAGGAGCGCGAACAAATCCGGCGGCAATTGGCGGCCACGCTGCGTGCGGTCGTCTGCCAACGCATGGTGACCACTGTCAATGGAGGCGTAACCCCATCGCTGGAGATTCTCATCAACACGCCCACCGTCCGAAAAATGCTCGAAGAGAACCGCCTGGAGAAACTCGGAGCAGCCATCGAGACTGGACGCGAGGACGGCATGCAGAGTTTCAACCAGGCGCTGTACGACCTCGTCAAGGCTGGCAAGATCAACGAGAAGGAAGCCCTTGGAAAGGCCACCAACCCGCAGGCCTTGGAGATGATGTTCAAGGGCATCTTCCTCGACGAAGGTCGACGGATCCTCTCCTAACACGCCGTCTTTCAGCGCGCCCCGCCCGGCCCGAGATCTCGAGCCCGCGGGGCGTTTCTCTGTCGATCCCTCACAGCATTGCGCATGGAAGGTGAAGCCCTTCCAAGAGGCTGCACGAACGAGGTCGTTGATCGGGCCCCTCCACTTGAAGGAACCCACTCTCCGAATGCAAACCCGGTCCGGCGCCTTCACCGGCGCTGGACTCGCCCGAAGTGAAGCCCCAAGCTCTAAAACATGAATCCCCTCAAAATCCGTCTCCTCGCCATCGCCACGTTGGTACTCCCGATGTGGGCCGGTGAATCCAAGTCGCTCTTTGATGGAAAGACCCTCACTGGCTGGGAAGGCGACCTGAAGGTCTGGTCGGTTCAAGAGGGAGCCATCACGGCCGGCCGCATAGATCAGCGCGCCCAACGCAACGAGTTCCTCGCCAGCACCCGCAGTTACACCAACTTCGTCCTACGCCTGCAGTTCAAGATCGAGGGGACCGAAGGATTCGTGAACTCCGGAGTCCAGATCCGCAGCGAACGCATCCCGAACCACCACGAGATGGCTGGATACCAGGCCGACATTGGAGAGGGTTGGTATGGCGCGCTTTACGACGAATCCCGACGCAACACCATCCTCGCTAAACCTGACCCGGAAACCGTGAAGAAGGCCGTGAAACCGGGGCAATGGAACCAGTACGAAATTCGCGCCACAGGCAATCGAGTGACCCTGAAAATCAACGGTGTCCAAACCGTGGACTACACAGAAAAAGATCCCAAGGTGATGCCCCATGGCAAACTAGCAGTGCAAATCCACGGAGACGGAAAGACCCGGGTCCAATTCAAGGACCTCTCCATCGAAGAATTGCCCTGAACCTCAGCAGTTAGGCTTGCCAACAAACAAGGCCGCAGGAATTCCTGCGGCCTTCGTGTTAGTGAATGAATTGGTGGAGCAAATTGACTCGATCAATCCATCGATCGATCGATCAATCCGTCGATCAATCCTCGTTTGGTTCCAGGGGCGGACGCACACCGTACTTCTTCTTCAGCGCTTCTACTTGCGCCAAAGTCTTCATACCTCCGGTGCAGGTGGGATCTGACAACGACGCTGCGGCCGCACAGACACCTGTTAGCAAAGACTTCTGGAGATCCCAACCCTCGTGGAGGCCCAACAGCACTCCGGCAGCAAATGCATCTCCAGCTCCCGCTGAACCGGCAATGGCCTTGACCGGTACCTTGAGCGACGGCTGCCAGTGATCCTTGCCGTCACGGGTGCGGGCGAAACAGCCCTCCGGAAAATGGATCACTACCAGTTCTTTGACGCCGAACTGAAGAATGGCGCCCGCCGCATGGCGCAACGAAACCGTATCCAGAACACCTTCCTTGCGGATGCGGAAACCCGTCACCATTCCCGCCTCATACTCATTGATAATCGCGTAGTCGCAGTGCTTGAGCGCTGGCGTCACCACGGTCTTGAAGCGGTCACCTGTTTCACTGACCACGTCGATGCTGGTCTTCATGCCTGCCGCCTGGGCGGCCGCCAACAGCTTGGCTGCAGCCGTGGTGCCGTCTTTGGAAACGACATCCATCTTGTCGAGCAGCAGCAGGTAGCCCAAGTGAAAGATGCGGGCCTTAATCTTCGAGAAATCGAGATCCTTACCGTCCCACAGCGCATTGGCACCGCGGTAGTGGAAGAAGGTGCGCTTACCGTTCGATTGAACGGTGAAGACGTCGGTGTAACTCGTTTCAGCCTCGACGGTGGACTTCAGGTACCGGGTATCGATTTTGTGCTTGGCACAATCATCTTGGATGGAAGCCCCCATGGTATCTTTGCCCACGAGACCAGCCCCCAGAAGCGGAAACTCCACCCCTAGTTTGGCTAGATCCAGAAGTACATTGTAGGGAGAGCCTCCAGTACCTTGGTGTTGGCTTTTGATGTTGGCCAGTTGTTCGAGCCCGGGATAGGCATCGACAATCTTGACCCGGTCGATGATCCAGTTGCCACCAGCAAGAATACCGGAGCGCTTGGAGACGGAGTTGCTCTTCATCGGAAATGGAGACGGCTAAACGAAAACAAAAAGGACGATTGGACTGGCCAACCTTACACGGACGCAGTCGCCGTTGTCTCTAAGGATTTCTGGGAGACCCAAGCAACGAAACAACGGACCTCCGTCAATCGCTCCGGGCTCGAGGCCCTGAAGGCTCCGAGATCGCCACGAGGTTCAGAAAACCTTCACATCCCGGGAACGCCTCTTGTGTCGACGGCTGCGACCTCGTTAAGGTCTTGTTAAATCCCTTCTGCCCTATGCGTCTGCCCCTAACATTCTGGATGGCTGCCCTGTGCGTGGGTATGTCCTTGCCCTGCCCTGCCCTGCACTCCGCCGAACGTGGCTCCGACAAACCGATCCCGGCCCTCCCTCCGATGCCGGCCATCCGCTCGCTAAAACTGGAACCGAACCGACTCACGTTGCTCGATGGCCGAGATTCTCGGAAGGTACTGGTCCTTGGGGAATGCACCGACGGTTCCTGGGTCGATCTCAGCGCGGTGGCTCGTTTGAAGCCCGAGTCGGCCGCCCTCGAAGTGGATAGCGATGGTTATCTCGTCCCTCGCCAGGCAGGAAAATCGGCCGTCACGATCACCGCTGCGGGCAAGAGCACTCGCTTGGAGGTCGAGGTCCTCAGCATCGCTTCCCCCGAAGTAGGATTCGTCCGGGACATCGAGCCTATCCTGAGCCGGACCGGCTGCAACTCCGGACCCTGCCATGGTTCGGCCAAGGGGAAGAATGGCTTCAAACTGGCGCTGCGTGGCTACGATCCGGAATACGACTACCAAGCATTGATCAACGACTTGAGCGGCCGACGGTTCAACCGCGTCCATGTCGATGAATCCCTCATGCTGCAGAAACCCTTGGCAGATATTCCGCACGAGGGGCGTCAGGCGCTGGTGCCCGGTTCGCGCTACCACAAGACCCTGCGTCAGTGGATTTCCGAAGGTGCCCACTTCCAGCAGGTCTCCTCCAATCGGCCCACCCGCATCCAAATTCTTCCGGAGAAGGTCGAACTCGATTTGCCCGGTCGTCGCCATCAATTCCTGGTGGTCGCCACTTATCCCGATGGTTCCACCCGCGATGTGACCCGTGAGGCCGTCCTGAGTAGCAACAATGAGGAAGTGGCCCTCGTCCAAGGCAGCACAGTAATTCCGCTGCGCCGAGGCGAGATGGCTGTGCTAGTTCGCTATGAAGGACTCTACGATGCGCGCGAGGTCACCGTCATGGGAGACCGCACCGGATTCCGGTTCGCCGCGATGCCGGAGTACAACTTCATCGACCGGGCGGTGAACGCGAAACTGGAGCGCCTGAAGATGAACCCCAGCGAACTGTGCAACGACGCTGAGTTCATTCGCCGGGTCTTTTTGGACATCACCGGCCAACCCCCGACGTCCGAAGCGGTACGGACCTTTCTGAGCGACCCCACCGATTCCCCGAAAAAGCGGGAGACGTTGGTAGATAGCCTCATCGGATCCAACGCGTACTCAGAATTCTGGGCCAACAAGTTTGCGGACCTGCTCCAGTGCAACTCCGAAAACCTCGGTAAAAAAGGTGTTTGGGTATTCCGAAGCTGGATCCGTGACCAGTTTGCGACGAACCGCCCCTTCGATCAGTTCGCCCGTGAACTGGTACTCGCTAAGGGCAGCACCTTTGAAAACCCGGCCGGAAATTACCTCAGAGCCCTGCGCGATTCCGGCAAGATGACTGAGGATATTTCCCAAACATTTCTCGGGGTGCGTTTCAACTGCAACAAGTGCCATGACCACCCCTTCGAGCGCTGGACCCAGAACCAGTACTACGAATTCGGCGCGTTCTTCGCCCAAGTAGCCTTCAAGCGTGGAACCCTCGGCCGCGACCACCTCATCCGCACGGGTGAGTCGTATGCCTATGAGCAGATCTCCGAGGAAGTCGTCTACCACAACGACCAGGGCGGCGAGATCAAGCACCCCAAGGATGACGCGGTGGTGGCGCCCAAGGTGCCCTATGGCGAAACCCAATCCATAGCCCCGGGGGAAGACCGCCGGGAGGCCTTTGCTGCTTGGCTGACCTCCAAGGACAATCCGTACTTCGCCAAATCGACGGTGAACCGATTTTGGAGCTACTTTTTCGGTCGCGGGATTATCGACCCGGTGGATGATATCCGCGCGGGAAATCCTGCGAGCAATCCCGCCCTACTGGATGCCCTCACGGCTCGTTTTGTGGCCGACGGGCACGATGTCCGAAAACTCATCCGCTATCTGGTCCTGTCGCGGACTTACCAACTGAGCATCGTACCCAACCGTTGGAACGAAGACGACTTGGTCAACTTCTCGCATTCCTTGCCCCGTCGACTGAGCGCCGAGCAAATGCTGGACTCCATCGCCATGGCCACGGGCCGGCCTTTGCAATTCTCCAACCTTCCCGACGGTTTGCGCGCCGCGCAGTTGCCCGATGGTATGGTGGCCGGAAACGATTTCCTCACGCTCTTCGGACGCCCCAAGCGCCAGAGCGCCTGCGAATGTGAGCGCAGCAGCAACGTGACACTCTCCCACGCCTTGAACCTGATCAATGGCAAGACCTTGGGCGACTGCGTGAACCATGCTGACAACCGTTTTGCTAAACTCGTCGCTGAACAACCGGACGACCTAAAGGTGATCGAAGAAATCTATCTCAGCTGCCTTTGCCGTCTTCCGACTTCCAAAGAATTGAACTCCATCCGCCTCGGCGCAGGAGCCCAACGCCTGGAAGGGGCTCAAGATTTGGCGTGGGCGCTCATTAACAGCCCGGCCTTCCTCTTCAATCGCTAACCCTGAGAGAAAACCACACACCACTCCCCTACAATGATCTCTATTCCTGGTCTCTCTGGTGCCACCTGCGACGGTTACAGCCGCCGAGAATTCATGCGCCTCGGCGGTGCTGGCCTGCTCGGTCTGAGCCTGGCCGATATATTGCGCCTCCAAGCCGAACAACCCAAGACCACCGGCCCCGCGCCCGGCCAACCCAAGAACGGCTGGGGATCGGCCAAGCAGGTCTTGATGATTTACTTGCAGGGAGGTCCGAGCCATATCGACATCTGGGATCCGAAGCCGGACGCCCCGTCCAATGTCCGCGGCGACTTCAAGCCCATCCGAACCAAAGTACCGGGCATTCAGCTCAGCGAGGTCATGCCGAAGTTGGCCCAGCAAATCGATCGGGCCACGCTCATCCGCTCAATGAGCTACACGCCGGCTGGGCTCTTCAATCATACGGCGGCTATTTACCAAATCATGACCGGCTACACGCCGGACCGCGTCTCGCCCTCGGGTCAGTTAGAACCCCCGGCCCCCAATGACTTCCCGCACATGGGCTCTCAGATTTCCCGGCTCAAGCCGTTGGACATCCCGATGCTTCCCTTTGTGATGCTGCCGCGACCGCTTCAGGAATCCAACGTCATCGGCAAGGGCGGTACGGCTGGTTTTCTCGGAGCCGCCTACGATCCCTACTACTTCTATCAGGATCCGGCCAAGATCATCAACTTGGACGACCTCACGCTGCGCAAAGAAATTAGCAAGGAACGCCTCGACCGCCGCTCCACCCTCCTGAAGGCCGTCAACGATGCCATGCCGGAGATGGAGAAGGCCGTCGAAAAGTATGCCTTAGATCGTTATTATCAGAAGGCCTTCGACCTCGTGAGCAGCGGTCGCGCCCGGGATGCCTTCGACCTGTCTAAAGAAAAGGACAGCCTGCGTGACAAGTACGGCCGTCACACCTTCGGACAAGGTCTGCTCCTGGCCCGCCGCCTTCTCGAATCCGGGACCCGCTTCGTGCAAATGAACTGGCCCGCTGTGGCCAATGGCGACCCCACCGTCGACGCCTGGGACACCCATGCCGCCAACTTCGGCCCATTGCGCAACCTGCACTGCCCCAAACTCGACTCCGGCCTCAGCGCCCTGCTGGAAGACCTCGACGAGCGGGGCTTGCTGAAAGAAACCCTGGTGGTGGCCCTCGGCGAGTTCGGGCGAAGCCCGCGCCTCGGCGTCAGTACCAGCGGTAACACGAATTCCCCGGACGGCCGCGACCACTGGCCATATTGTTACACTGCGCTCATCGCAGGTGCCGGCATCCGCCGTGGAGCCTTGTACGGCAAATCAGACGCCACCGGATCCTCGCCCACCGAGACCCCGGTCCACCCGACCCAAATCGTGGCCACCGTGTACCATGCGCTGGGCATTGACCCGCACACGATGGTCATGAATCACTTGAATCAACCGCGTGAACTGGTCCAAGCCGAACCCGTGAGTGCCCTTTTCGGCTGAGCCCGCCCCTCCGCCACAAATCCCATTTCCCCAAAGGCCCAGACCGAACCCGCGGACGCCCTCCTGTTTCTTCATGAGATTCACCCTCGCCTTGGTGTCAGCGCTGCTCGCGCTCCCGAGCCTCTTCGCACAATCGGCACCCAAGTTGGACTCCGCATCGGTCACTTGGATCCGACGGGGAACCACTCAACATATTACCCTCAAGGGAGATGCTCTAATTGGAATCTCCGAGGTGCTGGTCACCGGAACCGGGATGAGGGCGGTCTCAGTAGCGCCCACGTCACCGACCGTCACCCTCGAAGGAGACGCCGGTGGGCTGTCCAGCGCCCCCATCAATTCCGCCCAATCGATCACCCTCCAATGCGTGGTCTCTCCGGAGGCTGCCCTCGGGTCTCGTGAACTGCGGGTTGCTAGCCCCAACGGCGTCTCAAACCCTCTGATTTTTCAATTGAGCGATCTCGTCGAATTGGCCGACCCCAAGACCAACACCAACCGGTCCCACGCTTTCTTAATTCCCTTGCCAGCGGCCGTCTCCGGAGTGATCAGCGCCAACACCGAATCCGACTTCTTCCGATTCAAGGCCCCTGCCGGAAAAACCCTCATCTTCGATCTTCAAGCCAACCGCAACGGATCTCCCCTAGACGCAAACCTCATCCTACGTAGCGCCGACGGGAAAGAACTGCAGCGCAGCGAAGATGCCCACGGACTAGACCCATTCATCGAGTTCACTCCGGCCGCCGATGCGGAGTTCCTACTCGAACTCCATGACTTGCGTTTCCAGGGAGGTGGCGACTACCGCTACCGACTGGTCGCCGGAAATGTCCCCTACCTGGAGGCCCTCTTTCCATTCGGTGGCAAACGAGGTGGCTCGGTCGAACTGCAATGGGCTGGCAAAAATCTCGAAGGAGTTGAGACCCTGCCCGTCCAGATTGCTCCTGGCGCAGCCCTAGGGCGTCAGGAGGTGCGCGCTCGGACGCCTCAAGGGTCTTCCAATCCCGCCAGTTTTGAGGTGGGCGATCTGGACGAATCCGCGGAGGCCGAACCCAACAACACCCCAGATCAGGCCCAGAGTCTGACCTGGCCCCGGGTGGTCAATGGCCGCATCGGCGCCGAGAAAGATGTGGATGTCTTCCGCTTCAAAGCCACCGCCAACCAAAAGTGGGTAATCGAGGTGAAGGCTCGTTCCCTAGGTTCCCGACTCGACGCACTCCTGACCCTTTCGGATACGAACGGAGCTGTCCTCCAACGCAATGACGACGCTTCGGGCCCAGATGCGCGCATCGAGTTCGATGCCAAGAAGGATATCGAATACCGAGTAGCCCTTCGGGATTTAACCCATCGGGGTGGAGATCGCTTCGGCTATCGAATGAGCTTTCAGGCCCCGGATGTAGCAGCAGATTTCAACGTCCGTACGACCGGTGGCCGATTCCGTGTCGCCCGGGGGGGCTCAGTGGCCGTCCGATGCGAGGTGGACCGCCGTAATGGGTTTGACGGATTGATCCGCATCGAGCCCGAAGGCTTGCCGCCGGGCGTCTGGGCTCCCCCGCTCATTCTTGGCCCGAGCACATCCATCGGTTGGTGGGTAATCTCGGCCAATGCAGACGCGCCCCTGGGGTACACACCTCTCAAGGCCTCTGCCAGTGGAGACCACTCGGGCAAGGCGGTTGTTCACGCAGTTCAGTTCTCTGAGTTGGCGTGGCTGACGGTTCTGCCAGCAGTGCCCTTCGACCTGAGTGTCGCGCCCAACAGTTTGTTGGCTGAACAAAATACCAATACGGTTTTGGAAGTCCGGATTAACCGCAGAGACAATTTTAACGGCGAAGTCCGCATCCTGGCCGAGCCATTGCCGGGAGTCACAATCCCTGCCGTCACGCTCGCGCCCGGACAGACACGCACCCAAGTCCCGCTGCAAGTCGCACAAAATGCCGAGACCGGACTGCGTTCTGTCATGATCCGCGCCGAGGCTACGGTGCAGGGTCAAAGCGTTTCCACCCACTCGACGGCACCGGTGTCTTTGACAGTCCAGCCCATCCCCCTGTTCCTCACGGCCATGTTGCCGGGATCCCCCTTCTTCCGCACCGACCCGGTCCGCCTGTCAGCCGTCGCCTTGCCGGACGGCACCCAGTCCGAAGCCAATCAGACCCAGTTCGTGGTCAAGGTGGAACGACGTGGGTTGACCGGTGAAATCCAATTGCACCTCGAAAATCTACCCAAGGGCGTGGAGGCTCAAGTTCCTTTCATTCTCACCAACAAGACTGAGGCAACCATTCAATTGAAAGTTTCGCAGAAGGCTGAGGCGGGCAAGGAACACTCGTTCCGGGTCGTAGCTAGTGCCTCCCATCAAGATCGTGTCTGGCGTCAGAAAACCCAACCGATCCTCCTCACTCTCACCGCCCAGGAATCCGAGGCGCCTAAGACGACTGCCAAGACCGCCGACAGACCTGCCACCGAAAAAGCCCAGCCATGAACTCCTTCCTGCTTTCCACCTTGAGTCCTTCCGTCCTGCGCAGTTCGCTGATCCTAGGACTCTTGGTCTCCAATTCTTTCGTTGTCGCCGCAGAAACATCGGTCTCGTGGTGGCGCGATATGACGCCGATCTTCAAACGCTCCTGCAACGGATGCCACAACCCCAACAAACTCAAGGGCGAGGTGGACACCTCCACGTTTGCGGGCCTGATGAAGCACGGGAAGCACGGGGCGAACCTCGTAGTCGGTGATCCCGCTAAATCACTACTCATCACATCGATAGCAGGCAAGGAACCGGAAATGCCTAAGGAGGGAGACGCCCTGTCTGCGCAGGAGGTAGCCCTCATCACCCGCTGGATTCAAGAAGGAGCCAAAGACGACACCCCGGTTGACGCCTATTCGACACGTCTGAAGGAACCCCCCACCTACACCCAACCCCCAGTAATTAGCACCCTGGACGTGTCCCCGGATGGCGCTCGATTGGCGGTGGCCGGTTACCATGAGGTCTTGCTCATCGACACAGCCTCTTGGGAGCTTGCGAGCCGCCTCGTGGGCGAATCCCCGCGCATCGAGTCGGTGGCCTTTTCGCCGGACGGCAAATCGCTAGCCGTCAGCGGCGGTGCCCCGGCCCGATTCGGTGAAATCCAGATATGGAATGTTCCCGAGGCACGTCAAATCCAAGGTTTTCGAAGGACCCCCGACTCTCTCTTCGGCATTTCCTGGTCCCCCGACGCCACCCGAGTGGCCACCGGTGGTGCTGACAAGAGCGTCCGGGTAACGCGCATCTCCGACGGCAAAGAACTCATGAAGTTCGAAAACCACGGCGACTGGGTATTCCGCACCACCTGGGTCGCCGACGGCACCCGACTCCTGAGTGCCAGTCGGGACCGGGCCATGAAGCTCATCGACGCCTCGAGTGGGCAGTTCATCGACGACGTCAACAAACTCCTCGAGCCCATCGACTGCATGGCTCGGCATCCCCGTGAAGATTGGGCAGCCTATGGCGGAGCCCAAGGCGGCCTCCGCATTTACAAAGCCAAGGAGAACCAGGACCGGACCTCCGGAAACAACGATGTAAACTTGGTGCGCGAGTTCGAGCGCCAACCCAGCCCAGTGCAATCCGTGGCCTTCAGTCCCGATGGTACTCTCTTGGCCGCCGGCAACACCGGCACCGAAGTGCGGATCTACGAGACGGCCACTGGCAAGAGACGCAGCACACTGTCGGGACATGCAGGAGCGGTTTTTGCCCTCAAGTTCTCGCCCGACGGTCAGAGGCTCTACTCCGCTGGGTTCGAAGGCATCGTCCGAGTCTTCGATCCTGCCACGGGGAGCTTGAAGGTCATTTTCTTCCCCGTGCCCCTGACTCCGGTCCGACAAACAGCCAAAAACTGAGCGGGGGCGTCAGTGGGCTTAACGCCCCCCCTCTGAGTGCCACGAACGGTCTCAGCCGAGATCGAGGAGGGATCGTCCCAGTCGTCGAACGCTCTGCGAAGTTTGATCCCTGCGTGCGTGTGCCGGAGAGTTTAGCAACCAAGTAGAGTGCTGCGTGACACGGAGCCACCGAGTGCGTAAGCTGCGGAATCGAGCGGGGAAACTTCCATCCCGCAGATATAGCCAACCTCCGACTCCATCAATCACATGGGCGACCGCTCACCTAAGGACAACAGTAAGAAGACCGGCCAGAAACAGGCCAAGGCCACCTCCGCTGACCAGAAAAAGAAATCCCAAGTCGCCGCCAAGGCTGCGACTACCGGTAAGAAGAAGTAAGGTTTCGTCCATTGGGCCCCGTCCGCACGCTTGTCGACGGACGGGCCTCCTGCCACGACACCGACATTGCAGACCCCTCTTCCAAACCACTACGCGGCACTGGGTCTCCACCGCCGCTGCACCGCCGAGCATATCCGGAACGCTTACCGGCTGCTGGCCAAACAACACCACCCGGACCTCAACGGTGGTTCGGTGGATTCTCTGGAGCGGACCCAGGCGATCAACGCAGCGCATGAGGTCCTCAGTGATCCCGATCAACGGAACTCCTACGATCAGGAACTCACCGCGGCCGAGGTCCACACACAGCCGGTTCGGTCCGCCCGAATTCAGAAAAACCTCGCTCAAGACGTCCACCTGCAGCTCGACGAGTTTTTGCGCGGCACCCGATTAGAGGTCCGTGTGCAAGACCCCGCCAATCCGGAGGGGGCTGAGACTTATTCTTTGGAGGTTTCGCCCGGAACTGCACCGGGAGCCCGTTTTCGCATTGCCCGAGAAGGCTATTTCCGCGGAGGCGTGGTGACGGTCCGGGTCAAACCCCGTCCGGATCCCCGATTCAAGGTGCGGGGCTCCGACCTTCGATGCGACCTGCGAATCACCAACGAGCGGGCCACCAAGGGCGGGTCCGAAAACATCCGCGGCCTCAATGGTTCCCTGCGTGTGACGATCACTGCCGGAGTTGGGCGAGGCGAGGAGGTTCGGATTTCCGGCGAAGGCTTGCCCAAGACGCGCGGCGGCCGAGGCGACTTGCTTGTTCGGATCACCTACCGCCCAGAAGTTCGAATCACTCGAACCTCCGGACCCAGCGGGCCAAGATAGCAACCTCGGCCAGAATCTCTCTTCCCTGCTCTACCCTGCGGTGCTCCAGAGTGTGACGATGGCTCAACTGGAGACAACCGATCCAGTCCTCCAGTCGAACTCATCTTCCGGGAAGCCTCCGAACTCGGCGTGGCTTGTACCCCTCACTTCATGGGCGCACCCGGTTCTTGCCGGCCATTGGTCGTCAGTATCTGGAAGTGATGAACTCCAGCGGCCATCGGATGATCGCTGGTCCAAACAATTTTGCGGTCGTGGTTCAACTCCACCATGGAAACGCCCTGATTGGCCGCATGACTGCCGACCACGGTGTTCCCGTTGGCCAGGCGCTGGGATCCGCAGGGGTCTTTGAAAATACCGCCAACCTCGTCGTTGGTGACCTTCCAAGCGATCGCACCCGAAGGAGTGAATTCGGCCACCTTGTTGCCATGCGTGAGCGACACAAGCGTGTTGCCGTTGTCCAACCGAATGGCGGTGAACGGCCAGTTCTCGGCCGGGCGGCCTCCCAGCTCGGCCAAGTCGGTCCGCAGCGTGGCAACGACCTTTCCGTCCGGCGTGTACTCCTTGATGGCGAAGGCCAGCAGGTGGGGTACGAGGTAATTACCGTTCTTCAGTTGTCGGGCCATGCGGGTTTGCATGTGGGCGTTTTCGGTCTCGGGCTGGAGCGGCGTCTCGTGAACGATCGCCCCGTGGCCGTCGACTTCGAGCAACCGGGGCCGCTTCCCCAGCTCGGTGACCAGAGTGTTGCCATTGTACAAACGCTGCACGGTTCCGATCTCGGAATTGTCCGGATTGCGGGTGTACGAGAAGACCACCTGCTTGGCTGGAGTCACCTCTTCCACCCGATCCGACCAGGCCAATACTGCATTTCCATTGGGCAACACGAATCCGTCACGAGCCCCCCCTCGGTACTCCCAGCGGGCCGCACCGTCCTCGCCGATGATGGCCGTCTTGCCGCCCATCACGAGGTAGGAGTGTCGTATTGATGAGGCCGTTTTGTCTTCGGCCAGTCCGGTAGAAACAGATGCCAGGACGAGGATCCAGGCGGCGCAGGAGCGATGGAGTGAGCGATGGGCATTCATGGGAAGTGCCTAAGACCCTCCAACCTCCAGCCTCCGGGCCCAAGGTAAAAATAACCAAGACCCAAACACAGTTTGGCCCCGAGAAAGACCTCCCCACCGCACCGCTGCATCCCTAACCTACAGAACCATTCTCCCGGATGAAACTGCTCACACTCATTGCCCTCACGACCCTCTTCGGAAGCGTGGTCCAGGGCCAAAGCCCTTCGACCGGTCCCTCAGTCGGTCTTGAATTTTTCGAGCAGCGGATCCGGCCGGTGCTGGTGGAGCATTGCCACGAGTGCCACAGCGCCTCGGCTAAGAAACTTCAGGGCGGTCTCCGCCTGGACTCACGCGCGGGTCTCATCGCGGGGGGTGATACCGGCCCGTCCATTGTGCCCGGAAAGCCCGAGGCGAGTCTCCTCATCCGGGCCGTAAACCATGCCGATGCCGATTCGGCGATGCCCCCCAAACGCCCTCAACTCGCCCGGCAGGTTCGCCAGGATCTCGAGCGCTGGGTGGCGGCCGGTGCCCCATGGTCCGCCAGCGAGGCGGCGGACGCTCCGACGAAAGTTCCCTTCGATCTGGAAGCCCGCCGCAAGGCACAAGCCTGGCTCTGGGAGCCCCCCCAACGGCAGGATATCCCAGTGGTTCGCCAAGCCCAGTGGGCCAAGGACCCCGTCGATCATTTCATCCTAAAGCCCCTCGAAGAACGCTGGCTGCGGCCGGCGGAACCCGTCAGCGATGCGGTCTGGCTGCGACGAGCCAGCTTCGCAGTGACCGGACTCCCGCCCCGTCCCGAAGATCAGCATGCCCTAGATAGCCAGGCCGGTCCGACCGAACGCGAACACGCCGTCGATCAACTGCTCGCCTCCCCCCACTTCGGCGAGCGTTGGGCGCGCCACTGGATGGACTTGATGCGCTATGCGGAGTCCCGCGGCCATGAGTCCGACTACGGCATCGCCAACGCTTGGCAGTACCGCGACTACCTCGTCCGCGCCTTCAACCAAGACGTGCCCTATGACCGGTTTCTGCAAGAACACCTCGCCGGGGATTTGCTCACCCCGCCCCGACTGCGTCCGGGCACTGAACACAACGAATCGGTCTTGGGCACCGGCTGGGCCTTCCTGGGTGAGGAAGTGCATTCGCCTGTGGATATTCGTCAGGACGAATGCGACCGCATCGACAACAAGATCGATGTCTTCACCAAATCGTTCCTAGGCCTGACGGTGGCCTGTGCCCGCTGCCATGACCACAAGTTCGACCCCATCCGCAGCCAAGACTACTACGCGCTGTCTGGGTTTATCTTGGGTTCGAACTACCGCCAGGTGCGTTTCGAGGCCATGGAAAACAATCAGCGGATGGCCCGGCAACTTCAGGAACTCCGCACGCGCCACCTACCGCCTTTGGCTCGCCGCGCTGGAGTCGTGCTGCGACCCGCAGCCCAGCGTCTGACGCGCACTCTGATGGCCGCCCTCCAGAAAAAGGAAACACTCCTCCCAGCAGCACGGGCTTGGATCACCGAACTGCAGTCGGCCACCACCAACCAGCAGCACCTGCTGCACCCGCTGGTCCAACCCGAGGCCCGCGGTAACGGGACCGAGACCGAGCTGACTGAACCCCTGGGGATGAGGGTCATCGCCGATTTCACGCGGCCCGGCGTCCAACCTTGGAAAGCCGATGGAGAGGCCTTCGGATCAGGCCCCTTGGCCCTCGGAATTCTGGTGCCCGGATCCAGTGAATCGCAGCCCATCGCTCGAATCCTAAACTTTGGCGCGGCCCGCCGAGACGCCTTCTGGAATAGACTCTCCAACGCCCCGGGCAACGAGAACGACTCCGGTCGCATCGGATCCACGGCCCGGGCCGGTCAAATGCTGCGGACCCCCACCGTCACCCTAAAATCCGGCCGACTGCACTACCTGATCCGCGGCAAAGTGCGGGTCTTTGCTTCCGTCGATTCGCACCTGATGGTCGAGGGTCCCCTCCACGGGGCGCTGAATCAGACCTTCGACACGGGAGATTCCCTGGAGCCCCGATGGGTGACCCACGCACTCGGCGCTTACTCCGGCCACCGAGCCCACATTGAATTCGGGCCCGATGGATCGCGAGATCTCGAAATCCTTCAGGTTGTGGAGTCCGATTTTGTCCCAACCTGGAAACCCACCCTTCTGTTTCCGGGAACCCATCGGGAGACCTCGACCCAAGCCCTGGTTGAATCATTGCAGAAGCGTGGAATAGAAGCCTGTGACTGGCTCGAAGGCCGGAGCACGAACACCCCAGCACCCGCTACCCTCCGATGGGCGGAATGGTGGATTCAGCACCCGGAGCTTTCGGACCTGTCGACCGACCTCGAGTATCGAAAACTCGCTCGGCAACTGATGCAGGGGCAGGACGAACTGGTGCGCCAAGTCACCTGGCAATCACGGACCGCCGTGGCCTGGATGGACGGCACCGGGGTTGATGAACATGTCCTCGTCCGCGGAAAGCCACTCAAGCCAGGCATCTTGGCCCCTCGCAGCCTCCCAGCCGTCTTCCAGGGAGCCAAACCCATCCAGCCCACCGATTCCAGCGGTCGCCTAGAGTTGGCTCGTCAGTTGGCCAACCCTTCCAACCCGTTGGTGGCCCGCGTCTGGGTCAACCGGGTCTGGTATCACCTCTTCGGGCGAGGACTCGTGCCCACCGTAGACAACTTCGGTGCTCTAGGAGAACGACCCACCCACCCCGAATTGCTCGACCATCTGGCTTGGCAATTCGTCCATGTCGATCGTTGGTCCACCAAGCAACTCATCCGCCGACTGCTCCTCACCCAGACCTATGGCATGGCCAGTCAAACCGCCGACACTCGAGCGCCTGAACTCGATCCAGCCAACCAGTGGTGGCATCGAATGCCGGTGCGGCGCCTGGAGGCCGAAGCGATCCACGATGCGCTCCTGGTGGTCTCGGGCCGATTCAATCCGACTCTGGGGGGCCCACCCGTGCCGGTCCACCTGACTGAGTTCGTGATCGGACGCGGCCGTCCCGATCAAAGCGGTCCGCTCGATGGCAACGGACGTCGAAGCGTGTACACGGCGCTCCGACGCAACTTCTTGCCGACCACCCTGCAGGCCTTCGACTTCCCCACTCCATTTAGCACTGTGGGCCGACGCAACATCACCAATGTACCGGCACAATCCTTGGCAGTGATGAATGATCCGTTCTTCCACCAACAAGCGGAAGCCTGGGCCCGTCGGCTCCTCGAAGAGTACCCACAGGCCGACGCGCCCACGCGAATCCGAGCGTTGTTCACCCGCGCCTACAATCGCCTTCCGACACCGACCGAACTGGAGTCCTGTCAAACTACGCTCGTTGAATTGAAGGCACTCCACGCGTCGAACCCATCGGGGGCGGACATCTGGACCGACCTCTGCCACGCCCTGCTCAACGCCAACGAGTTCATTTACCTGCCTTGAACATGATGCCTCCCCATTCCTCCTCAGGAACTCCCGGGCTGCGAATGACCCGTCGAGAACTCTTGCGTCGCGCATCCAACGGATTCGGGACCCTGGCCTTGGGGTCCCTGCTTTCCAAGTCCAGCCACTCCCAGCTAGCCGCCGCAGTCCGAGGCACTCAATCGGGCCCGCTTGCCACTCCCCATTTTCCAGCCAAGGCCCGCAGTGTTCTTTTCTTATTCATGGAAGGGGCCGTGTCTCAGGTGGACAGCTTCGATCACAAACCGTTGCTGGCGAAGTACCATGGCCAAGACGCCCACAAGGCCATGGGACGGATTGAGAAGACTCAGTTCGACAGCATCGGAACCATCCTCAAATCGCCCTGGCAGTTCCGCCAGCACGGCCAAAGCGGCCTCTGGATTAGTGACCTCTTCCCGCACATCGCCCGCCAGGCCGACGACCTGTGCGTACTGCGATCGATGACCTCCAACTTCCCGGAACACACCAGCGCCAACTACTTCCTCCATAGCGGGATCGGGCTTCAGGGCCGCCCGAGCATGGGAGCCTGGGTGAACTACGGGTTAGGCTCGCTCAATGACAACCTGCCGGGCTATGTGGTGCTCAACGGCGGTCAGATTCCATCCGGAGGGCTCGACAATTTCGGCAGCGGCTTCCTGCCGGCCACCCATCAGGGTTCCCTAATTCATGCTCAAGGGACTCCATTGGCCAACGTGGTGCCGTCTGAAAAGCAGGCTCAATTGCAACAAACCAAACAGCGCCTCGTTCGTCGGCTCAATGAGCACGCACTCGAACAATCCGGAGGAGTCGATGCGCTGGAATCGGCGATCCACAATTATGAATTGGCGGCCCGCATGCAGGTGACCATCCCTGAGTTGATGGACATCTCCAACGAGACGGCGGCAACCCGGGCGCTGTACGGCCTCGATGCTCCCTACGAACACACCCGCACCTATGCGCGGGAATGCATCTTGGCGCGGCGCATGGTTGAGCGAGGCGTGCGCTTCGTCGAACTCACCATCCCGATGGTCGATGGCTACAGCCGCTGGGATGCCCATGGTGGTCTCGTGAAAAACCACGGCGACAACGCGCGCGCCGTGGACCAACCCATTGCCGGATTGCTCATGGACTTGAAACAGCGCGGATTGCTCGACGAAACGCTCGTCGTCTGGGCCGGTGAATTCGGCCGGACGCCCTTTGCCCAAGGCAACGATGGCCGCGACCACAATGAACACGGCTTCTCGGTATGGCTAGCCGGTGGCGGCGTGCGTGGGGGCATGACCTACGGACAGACCGACGATTGGGGTTACAAGTCGGTGGTAAACCGCCTGGAGATGCATGACCTGCACGCCACCATTCTACACCAATTGGGAATCCATCACGAACGGCTGACCTATCGCTTCGGCGGACGCGACATCCGACTCACCGACGTCAAAGGCGAAGTGATCCGGGAAATCCTCGCGTGACCCAATCGCCCGATTTCGTTTTTACTACATCTAAGCCACATCCCGCATCGCACACCCGATCATGAACACCCACAACCCGCTGACACGCCGGAGCTTCCTCCGCAACTCCATCGCCGCGATGGCCACCGTAGCCATTGTCCCGAGACATATTCTCGGCGGCGCTGGCCACACGCCTCCGAGCGAAATTCTGACCCGCGCCGTCATCGGTACCGGCGGCATGGGCATGGGACATGTCAACTCCATCAACACCACCTGCAAATTGCTGGCCGTCTGCGACGTAGACTCCAACCATCTGGCCCAGGCGGTGAAGGCCGGCGGCCCCGATTGCAAAGGTTACAAGGATTTCCGCGAAGTCCTCGCCCGCAAGGACATCGACATCGTCCATGTGCCCACGCCGCCGCACTGGCATGCCATCATCTCCATCGCTGCGGCCAAGGCGGGCAAAGACATTTGGTGCGAGAAGCCCATGACGCGGACCATCGCCGAGGGCCGAGCGGTCGTCGCTGCGGTCAAGAAGCACAAGCGCATCTTCCGCCTCAACACCTGGTTCCGCTTCCAGGACAGCTTCTACGGCATGGGCGTGCCGGTAAAAGACATCCGCAAAGCGGTGATGCACGGGATGCTGGGCGACGGTCCGCTGAAGGTTACTCTGAACGCTTCAACCGGCTTCGATTGGAAGTTTTATTGGATCGGCCGCACCGACCTGACACCCCAAGCCGTCCCATCTGAACTCGATTACGACTTCTGGCTCGGGCCTGCCCCGTACAAGCCTTACCACGCGCACCGCGTGCACGGGACCTTCCGCGGTTATTGGGACTACGATGGAGGCGGCCTGGGAGACATGGGCCAGCATTACCTCGATCCTGTGCAGTACATTCTCGGCAAGGACAACGAAAGCCCGGTGGAAATCGAGTCCGACGCCCCGGTGCAAGATACGGATGCGGTAGGCACCTTCCGGACCATCCGGATGAAATACAAAGACGGCACCGAGATTATCTTGGACGGCGACAACAAGGACAAACAGGCCGCGTTTATTGCTGGATCCAAGGGCAAGATCTTCAAAGGCATGAAGACGGACATCCCGAACTTCGAGCAAACCCTCAAGGTACTGAAGGATCCGGAACCCATGGTCACTGACTTCGTCCAGGCCGTGAAGACCCGCTCCAAGTTCGCCCTCAACGAGATCAATGGCCACCGCTCCTGCACCCTGGTGAACCTCGCCAAGATCGCCCTGCAAACGGGCCGACCACTGCGGTATGACTCCAAGAAGGAGACCTTCATCGGCGACAAGGCGGCCAACGCCTACCTCGATCAGCCAATGCGCGGAAATTGGAAGCTCAGCTAATCTAACTCTCCGTAAAACTCCCAATAGCAGGATGCCGGTCGGTCCGGTTTGTTGCCCAAGCGCATCACCCAGGCCGTCTGGCATCCTGTCTTGAGATCCGTGTCCAATTCCTCGGTGACCTCCTTCAGGAACAGAATGTCGGCGACCTGAAGCCCTGCCGACTCGGCGACAGCCCGGTCACTGGCCCCTGCGCGTAGGGGTCCGGGCGCAGGGTGCTTATTTTAGTGGTCTAGTCGGATATCCAGCGCCAGCAAGACAAAGGGCGCGGTATTGAAAGTCACATGCGCGGCGATGGGGGTCAGGAGATTTCCGGAGTGCTGGTACAGCAGGCTCAGGAGGCATCCAAAGACCGTCAGCGGCACTAGAACACTCCGGTTGGCGTGGATCAAACCAAAGGCAAGGGCTGTGCCCCACAGAGCCAAACGAGGCCATCCGAGGTCTTGGAGGAACGGAAAGACCACGCCTCGAAACAGCATCTCTTCGACCCAGGGAGCACCCAGTGCGGCTGTCAGGAAAATCGCCGCACGCCCCCAGGTATCGGCTTCGGTGAGAATCCCGATGGCCGTCTGCGCAGGCAATTCGACCCCCATGGTCTGAAGCCAGGAACCGATGGCCCATTGCAGTCCGTAGGCCGCCGGGAGGAAGGCTAACCCCGCCAGAACACCCATCCCCACCGCGCGAGCACTCCCGCCCACCTGCAATCCAAAGCCTTCGCTCCAGGTGCGGCCTTGATTCCTCATGAAACTCACCATCGCTGCCACCACGATGGCATGGAAACACAACTGACCGAGAACCAAGGCCTTCCACGGTGCCATCAGAGTTCCACCCGAAGTATTCGGATGCATCACCAGCGACTGAAGGAGTCCGGACAGCACGAAGCCGATGAGTACCCGAAGGGTCAGTCGGAGGATTTCCTCGGGTTTCCAGTCCCGTCGCTCAATCATGGGGTGACCATGAGGGATCGGCCGGTGCTTGGCGAAACCTCAATCCTTCCTGCCTCGCGGGGGACCTCAGCGAAGCGGGGCCCATTTCTCCACCGTCCTCAAACCAGAGTACCGTTTTCCATCGAAATTATCCGATCCATTCGCGCCGCAAGTTCTTCGGAATGGGTGGCCACAACGAGGGTAATTCCGTGCTCGCGATTGAGCTCGAGCAGCAAGCGGCCGACCTCCGCCGCTGAGACGCGATCGAGGGCCCCGGTGGGCTCGTCGGCCAATATTAGGCGAGGTTGGTTGATCAACGCTCGCACCACCGCCACCCGCTGCCGCTCCCCGCCGGAAAGACGGCCCGGTAGGTGTTTTTCGCGGTCTGCCAACCCCACTCTTTGAAGCAATTGAGTGGCCCGGAGCAGCACCTTCTCACCCACCTCGGACGCCTGGGCCAGCACCGGAACCAGCACATTCTCTAGGACAGTCAAATGCGGGAGCAAGTGATGGGACTGAAAGACGAAGCCGATGTTGAGGTTACGGAACTTCGCCAGTTCATCTCCGGCCATCATGGCCAGGTTCTTGCCGTCGATGACGATGGTTCCCTGGTCCGGTTGATCCAACGTTCCCAACAAATTGAGGAGGGTGCTCTTGCCCGATCCACTGGGACCGACAATGGCCACGCTCTCTTGGGCAGCCACGCTGAGGTGGACCTCATCCAAGACCCGGACCTTGTGATCACCCGTCCGGAACGATTTGGAAACCCCTCGAACCTCCACCAAGGCCTTGCTCATGGGGATAGTCTATCCAATCCACAGCCGTTGTCAGGCTTCCGGTTTAATCCGCTGAACCCGCGAGGCAAAATGCCGGCCCGGCCCAATCGCCATTGTGAGCAAGTTTCCCTGCAAACGGTTTGACGACACTACCGATAGTGGCTTACCTCGTCCTAGGCCACTGCCGATAGATCGTTACCTCCAAATATGCGCTGTCCCAAATGCGGCGGTCAGGATGACAAGGTCATCGACTCCAGATCCTCCAAGGAAGGGGCCACCATACGGCGTCGGCGTGAATGCTTGGCTTGCGAGCACCGTTTCACCACCTACGAACAAATTGAACACGACCCCTTAATGGTCGTTAAACGAGATGGACGGCGTGAGGTGTTTTCCAAAGAAAAGCTGACCGCCAGCCTCCAGAGGGCCTGCCAGAAACGCCCGGTCTCTGAAGACGACATTGCCGGTGCCGTCGAACGCATCCAAGACGGCTTGGTGGAGGGCTTCGATCGTGAAACAACCTCCCGTGCCATCGGCGAGCGGGTGATGAGGGAACTACGAAATCTCGACCCGGTGGCTTACGTTCGCTTCGCTAGCATCTACCGAAACTTCGAGGAGGCCACCGATTTTGTCAGCGAGGTCGAGCGCTTGGGCTCCCTGCCAATCGCTGACAAACGGCAATTGGAATTGATCGCCGAGGCCGAGGCAGCAGCCAAAGGGAAGCGCCCGTCATGATCGCCCTCCGCGATGATTTTCTCTTGGTCGCTCAAGAGGGGGGGCACTACATCCCCTGCTCCGTGGAACACCTTACCTTCGAACTAGCCGGGAGTGCCGCCAATCAGGTGGATCCCGAGTGGATGAAGCAGGCAGCGGCCGGAGTGCTCCACTATTTCAAGGACGAACTCGGACAGAGCCATGTCACGGTGGCCGAATTCACCACGGCGTTGTCCAAGGTTTTCCAAGGACTGGGAATGACGGCAGAGGTAACGACCATTGCCCCCCCGGTTGCGGAACCCGAGGGTGCGACGGCTCCGCCTCAAGTAATCTGGCGCGGAGATCTGGAGGCCATCGCGGTCGAGTCGGGCGAACTGGGCGAATTGGCCTTTCAAAAAGCCTTGCTCTCCCAGTTGACCGCGGCCCTCGAATCCAGCCCTCGGACCGTAGAATTCTCCGGTCTGCGCGGCTGCGTCAAAATGATCACCGGACGCAAACACTGGTGCCCAGAGTGCCGAAAGTGGTCGGCTTGGATCGTGGACTTGCTGCGTGCTTGGATGAGCGAAAAAGCCGGACACCGCCACGTGTCATTGGTGGTTCGCTGAAGACCGTGACACCCAAGCCATGAACCCCGACCTGATTCCTGCCCCGATGACCGTCCCCGAATCGGATCCTTTTCTGCCCCTAGATCCTCCGGGTTCCACCGTGGATCTCTCACGCTGGAAACAAATGCCGCTCGGGCTGATGAACGAATACCGGGTTCAATTCGACGTGTTCGAAGGGCCTCTAGATTTGTTGCTGCACTTGGTCAAGAAGCAGGAGGTCGACATTTACCAGGTCAACCTCACTCGGATCGCCTCGGAGTTCGTTGCCTACATCGACCAGATGCGGGAACTGGACCTCGAGATCGCCGGCGAGTTCCTGGTGATGGCGGCCACCCTGATCTACATCAAAAGCCGGGAACTTCTCCCCGCCGACCAAAAACCCGAGGCCCAGATCGGTGAAGAGGATGAAGAGGATCCGCGCTTTGAACTCATTCGTCGGCTGGTCGAATACAAGAAGTTCAAGGATGCCGCCGGCGAGCTTCAGTCGCTAGAAACCCGGATGGATCAGGTTTATGAACATCGATCGGCACAGGTGATTCTTCCCGAGATCGAGCCCAAGCGGCGGGAGCCTGTCTCGATTTTTGAACTCATTCAGGCCGTCAGTGTCATCCTAAAGCGCTTTGGCGAACGCGACGATGTCCGAGAGATCCAGGCCGATCCGTACACTGTCTCGGAGAAGATGGCTGCACTTCGGATCCTAATCCAAGAGAAGGGTCGTTTTCGGTTCAGCGAACTCTTTGCCGAGGCGCGCAGCCGGGGCGAAGTGGTGGTCACTTTCTTGGCCATGCTGGAACTCACTCGACTACGCCACCTGCAAGTCATCCAAAGCGAAGACTTCGGCGAGATCGAGGTGGAGCTGGCGCCTCCAGAGGCCCCGGTGGTCGAAGCGCCCGAAGAACCGGTGCTGGAGGAGTCTGAGAGCCTAGGAACATTGCCGGCCCAGCCTACGCGGCCACAGGACCCACCCGAAGAACGCTTCGAAGATTGATCTTCGGCCTGTCAGTGCCCTCTCAGCGGTGCTCAGGGGTGCTCAAACTTGCCCTCGCGACCGCCCCCTGCTCAAGGTGTCAGCGACGTTCTGGAACCCACGGAAATTTGCCGGTTTGAAAACCACGGTTTTGCCCTGTTCTTGGAGGGGGGGCTTCCGGATTGAGCGGCCGCGTTTCCTACTTCTTCCAATGGCACCCGAATGCGTTCAAGGCCCTATAGACCGAATCAGGATCTGCTTGGGCAACAAACACGAAGAGGGCCGATGGATGAGGCGTTGAACTTTTGGAGACGGCGGTTTTCAAACTCACCGATTTCGTCGGTTTTCACGCCGTCGCTGACATCAAGGCTCCCTGAAGTCTATTGCGTGGAGTCCTGAGCAACGGCAAGCCAGACAATCGGTAGTTCGAGCCGCAGAAGGGACCCGGTTCAGCAGAACCGGGTCGATGCGCCGTCTGCGGGTTACCGCGCCGTCTGCATCCGCTCGTATTGCGCCACGGCTGCCTTGGCTCGGACATCGCCCTTCTGGGCCATCGCGTAGACTTCCTGCATCACCGACGCGATATTGTCCTGAAGGGCCATGCGTTGCTCGGGCGACATGACTGGCTGAGCACGCAGCAATTGAAGGCGTGTCACAGCGTCTTCCATCTTGCCGGCTTTAAAATCTGCGATGGCTAGCTTGACCTGCTCGGCCGGTGCAGGGCCGGGATTGGCCTCTGCCGCCCCTTCGGCCGGAGCCGCAGGAGCCTTGTCCATGGCTGCAGCCGACTTCTCCAACTCCGCCATGGGATCTTCCTTCTTGCAGGCGGTGGCGACGAGGACGAGCAGGGCCAGTCCGAGCGGGGTGGAACAACGGAGAGTCATCTTAAGAATCGAGAACAGGTTCAGCGTCCGTTGGGAGTGGCCGGATTGCACCAGAGCCGATTCTTGGCAGCCAGATTCCCCTCAGCGTAGAAGAGTTTTGTCTTCAGGTATTCGGTGTGCCCGTCCACGACACCCACGGTAGTTCCGATGGAATGAACGCGGGTAATCCCCTCTGCCGCGCTGCTCGATCCATCATTGAAATCACCAGGATTGGTCTCCAGCGCCTGCCACAGAATGATAGCGTTGGGATCGAACTGCGAAGACTTGTAGGAACCCGGAGAGATGCCTCCAAAACCGCACACCGCACCGTTCATCAGATAACTGGACATCTTCTGAGACCGACTTTTCCACGCAGGCTTGTTGGTCCGGTCGGCGGGGCAACGGAACACAGCAGGGCTTCCGATGTTGGCATACAAGAGACCGGTCTCATAGGCCTTGGTAATGTTGGTACTCCATCGCGCGCTGGTGATGTCTGGCGGTGCCCCCAAGGTGGCATCGTAGAGCCAACCTTTCTTGAGCCACGGAGAATTCCAATTGGGCTCGGGCAGATAGTCAGCCGAATCGCCCACGTACATATGGGTGCCAAGGGTAATCTGCCTGACGTTGTTCTGGCACTGAATAGTGATGGCCTTTTCCTTCGCCTTGGCCAAAGCCGGCAACAGCATGCCGGCCAAGATTGCGATAATTGCGATCACCACCAACAACTCGATGAGGGTGAACGCGGCTCGACGGTCCGCCGTGCTGTAAATGGGGGAATTCATGGTGGGGTTAGGTGGAACTTCAATCTTCCGACGCACTTTGGCAATCGAATCAAACTGGGGATGGAACAATTCGAACTCACTGCCCAATCGAGTCAAGGCTTTCCCACCGAATTCCCAATATCTCTCCCCCGATGAGGATCAAAGACCTCACCTAGTAGGAGAAATATCAGGAAGTAACCAGGCCGTGAGCTACCCCTTGTCCTGCGCCCAAATTAGGGATTCCTCAATGGCAACCACCAGGCTCCCGAAACGCCGCGGGCCACCCAAAGCCCACTGGGAGTCGGAACACCGAGGTTGGCTCGATCGAGCCAAAGACTGCAGGGTCTTTCACCCCGAGCCTGGACACGCAGCGGATTGGCCAGCGTGTCCACGAGGATCAACGAACCATCCCCCTCCCCGAGCAACGCTCCATCGAACTCCAAAAAGCGGTTCACGGTGAAACCCAATTTCACGCGGGCGGCGAGTGTCGTCAGGCTTCCACCGGACTCTAAGGCCCAGGTCTCCAGAGCCGTCCCTTGTTCGAAACCAACCGCGATACGGCCGTCGGCTAAGACGACAACCGGATAGGCACCCAAGTCTGGGAGTTCCCGCTCCACGATGCGTCGGGCCGTAATTCCATCATAGCCCAAGGCTTGAAGAGCCACTGAGGTCAATCCCTTGATCGTGTTTGATTCGACCCGGCAATAGAGCACTGAGCCTCCGTGCGAGACCCCTTTGAGTTCACCAGGCAGCTGGACCGAATCTCGCAGCACCGGGTCCGAAGCATCCGTCGCATCGAGAACGTGCAATGTGTGTTCGGTTACCCAACCTCCCTGCTGTTCCCACCACGAACTGATTGTAGCCCCGGAAGGCTTAACCGCCGGCACCCACTCATAGCGGGCCAAGGAGGCGAATACCTTACCCCCACTGACGGTGACAGAACTGACCGAGCCACCCTCGCCCAGCAAGTAATCACCGGCGAAGACGGGAGACTCGGGGCGCGTCACATCTACCGCCAGCCAGCGGGTATCCCCACCACCAAACCACCAGCCACGACCTGGAGCGATCATCATGTCACCCCCAACGAGCATTCCACCCCGCATCCACATCGCAGACATGTAGCCACCCTCCTGAACCCAGACCAACGAACGAGGTGTCGGCCAATACGCCGTGTACCGCCCCCAGCTTGCCGCTGAGAACTTGGAAGGCACCGACCGCCCTACAATGTCCAGTCGATCATTTTGGATCGCAACGACCTGAAGCAACGTCTCCCCAGGAATCGTCGTCCAAACTTCATTGGTGGTGCCGGCCTTGTCGACTCGGTAGGTGTCCGGCCCACGGTGCAACAGGTAGAGTCGTCCGTCTTTCAAATCGGCTCCCACCAGCGGCAAATTAGTGAGGGTCAATGAACTGATGGCGGTATCAGGATCCGAAGCCAGACTCAGTCGCAAACGCGGCGCGGTTTGCGCCTGAAGCGACGCGTCCCAAGAGCCTTTGGAGATCTGGATCAATCGATCGCCCTGGACAAAGAGCTGGTCCACCGACTCCGAAAGAGCCAGCACCGAACGCACTTCCGGATGATCCCGATCGGCAATGGCGGCCGAGACCAATTCACCTCCGGAGAGACTCAAAACGTGGCTGTCTAAAAGAACTGCACGACGCGCCGCAGAGTTATGATTGATGGTACCCCGCAGCTTCAGTGAGTCCTTGGTAAAATCGAGCAACTGGACGCCCTGGAACCATCCGTTAGTTCCCTGCCGTCCGTGCCACGGCAACAAGACAAGGCCCTGGTCGGGGAAAACACGGAAAGCCTTTTCGTCAGCATTGGCCTCGCTCCAAGACCAGCCATCTCCGAGGAAAACCTTGGCTACCAACTTCGGGGCATCGGGATTGGACACATCGAAGAGAGAAACCGCCGCCCGTCCAAGCTCCACGCCCATGGCAATCAATCGATCGCCCATGGGCTCGATGTAGGTAGACCATCCGGGCACTTCCAATTCGCCACGGATCTTGGGGGCTTTGGGATCGGAAAGATCGATAATCCAGAGCGGATCTACGCGCCGGAACGTCACCACATAGGCGCGGTTCCCGTCATAGCGAGTCGCGAAAACCGACTCATTAGTTATCAGGTTCAGACGTGCCAAACGTTCAGGCTTGGACACGTTCTGCAGCGAAAAGGTCTCCAAGCTTACCACCGACGGATCCGAAGTACCATTGGAACGCCAACGCGCATCGATTTGAGAAACGATGCTCAAAACATCGCCATTCAGACCGAACTTAAACTTATCGGTCACTCGACCAACGGTGTTCAACGCGCCGACTTGGCGGATAAGGCCGGTCCGATCGGCAATGTCAAAAATGCTCACCCGATAGCTCGGCGGTAGCGGATCCTTGGGATAGGACGGATCCAAAGCTCCACCCGCATCAACGGCGGTGGCGAGGAAAAGGTAGCGGTCCGTGGCATGGATGGCCTGCGCCATGGCCTTGAATTCCACGCTCGACCGGAGGACGGGCTTGGCGGGATCGGCGAGATCCACAGCGCTCACCCAGGTCAACGACTCGAAGACTGTGGCCCCTTGGGGATCCGAAGCGGACACCGGGCGGTTAGTCCATCCCTGGCTGGCGACGACCAATACGTCACCCACCAAGCGGCTCTCCACCGGATACCCCGGCAGCATCACGTTCACCCCAGCTTGTGGACCACGGTCCGAGGATTGAACCAAAACAATCTCGGTAGCATCCCAACGGCATTCTGGCTGAGTCAGTAGGGCCAACCACTCGCCGGAGGCGTCATTGGCGGGCAGCACATACAATTGCTCACCGCGGGCCACCACTGGCAAAACACCGCGGATCACCGGACTGGCCGGGCGAGTGACATCAATCACCTGCAAGCCCCGCTGCTGATTGAAAAAATAGAGAGTGTTACCCGAGAACTTCCAGATATCGGATTCCTGGACGGTCGTAGCTGAAGCGGAATTCCGGTCCGTGACCGCCTGACCTGGCACGAGCGCCTCATTGGCCACAAAATTGCGGGACCCGAACTGCGCGGGCTGAGTCGGACTGATTTGCGCGGCAATCTTCTCGCTGCCCTGAAAAAATTGAGACGGAACCCCCAGAGAGAGCGTGTCATCGGTGACCACACGCAGCACCTCGCTGCCCTCGGCCGCAGAAACTGTCATCGTGACCTGCGGCAAATCATTGGTCGGATTGAGGACCGCACGGGGTTTCCATGTGCCGCCCCCGAGTCGCGGACGAGACTCCAAGGTGATCCGCCGGACACCCGTGGGTACATCGACCGTCACCACAAGGTTGGTCTGAACTGAACGGATGCCCGAAATTCGAGCAGCGGACTTAGGCCCGTTGGACTGCTGAGCCTGGGTTGCCACCATGGCTGCGACGGCGAACATCGCAGGGCAAAGCCATAACGAGAGAGCTTTCATAGGTTTCTTAAATTTAATGGTTAGAAGGTAACAAAAAAATGGAAATTTCTCTATGTTGGATGCAGGAGACAAATTCAGGGACGACCCAATCCGGGAAGCGCTGGATTTTGAGCGCCGACCATGGGTCCGGAAGGTTGGAACGAACCGCCGACCGGCTCCAGGGACATGAACATTCCGTCGGCTGAACCGCGTTCGAAGGTGACCACCGACACCGGACTCGGCGACGGGGTCAGCACACCAAGACTCGATACGGTTCCATCGACCGCTCGAATCCACAGTTGGTACTGACCCGTCGGAGGTGCGGTCGGAACTGCCACGGCATACAACCCGGAATCCGGAGCACTGAAGACGATCGGGCTGATCCCAGCCGAATTGGATCGGGCCATGGCCCTGCCGGCTGAGATCGGATCGGCAACGGCAGAAGTTGTGAGATTGGGGAGCCCCAAGGTCGCGGTTTCAACCGGTGCGGGTTGGGCGGGCACCAGAGCGACTTTGCCCACAGGCTCGACCTCGGAAGGCGCTGGGCTACCGGCAACATTGGACGATCCGGAGCGGCTCACGCCATCCGAGGCCAAACCAGAACCGGCAGAACTGTTCAACGCCAAGGCCATTCGTTCACCTGCCATCCGAGCCAGAGACTCCGCGAGGCTGTTTGTTTGCCCAGGTGCATCCATGAAATTGGATGGGATGCCGGTGGGCAGCTCTTGCTGACCGAGCAAAAAGACATACAAACGGCTCACGCCAGAAGGAATGATCATTGCTTGGTTCAACGATTGGGTCAGGTCGGCCAGCTGGGAGTTCAAGGCCCGGATCTTGCCCTGCAAAACCGCATTGGCGGCCTCGAGCGGGTGTTCTGAATCGGAATTCATGACCCCAGCGTTGCCCCCGAGAACCGAGCCGTTCGTGGAAGGACGATTCGGCTTAGGAATGGTCGCAACAGCCATAGAGACAGTCTCCTGATGAACATCGACTACTGGCGCGACGGACACCGATCGGGTCAGGGACCGAAGACCTGGATGCCCAGCCACACCCAGCACAGGATAGCGCGTCGTCAGCCACCACGAATGAAGGATGGCGCCCACAGCCAGGCACGCGGCCGCTGCAGACAACCGCAGCGCCCAGCGGCGGAACGGCCTGGGGAACATCAACACTTGAGCTCCGTCCATTCGGGTTCGCTCCAGAATTTTGACCCAAATGCGAGCCGGTGCCGGTGGGGCTGTTTCGGCAAAGACTTCGGTCTCAAGACCGGCCTGGAATCTTTGGACCATGCCCCGGAGATTTGTATCGCGTCGAAGCTGGACCTCGAAGAGTTGCCGAACATCAGCATCGAGGAGATTCAGCACATACAGACTGGCTTGCTCCTCGGAGGCGACCATCGCCCGGTGGGTGGAATCATTCATGGCGATTTTGGAGTCGGAGGCGCAGAGAAAGCATCCCGCGCCGGATTCGGGCCTTGATGGTCCCCAAGGGTTCGCCAGTAGCCTGAGCGATTTCTTCTTGGGTGCATCCACGATAGAAGGCCATTTCGATGGCCGTGCGCTGAGTCTCGGGCAAAGAACACAGAGCCGAGCCCAAACGACGGGCCTGCTCATCGGCTTCTAGCTGCGCGGAGGCCATATCCGCGCCCGCCCCATCTCCTGAATCGGCAGATTTGAGGCGCTCAAAGCCTGAAAGCCGACGAGAACGCTGCCGCAGACGATCCAGCGCAAGGCCACGGGCAATCATCATCATCCAGGTCAGAGGGCCCGATTTGGCCGGATCGTATCCGCCTGCCCGGCGCCAAATGGTCACAAAAGCATCCTGCAAAATCTCCTCGGCATCGGGATCCTCACCCAGAATTCGTTGCAGAAATCGAAAAAGTGGCCCACCCCTCCGCCGATAGAGTTCGGATAACGCACCGGTCTGGCCGTCTGCGATCTGAGCAATCAGGCGAACGTCTTCGCCGGTATCCAGACCATCCGCCAGCCAAGATCGGACCACGGATCCGCCCGGGAAAGGAATCGGGGATCGGGATTCTGAGCGGGGTTGCACGGTATTGAGAATCTGTTGTTTTCGAGTTATCCGCCGTCAGTTGAAAACTGGATGCACTAATCTTTCAGTTTTAAGAAATCAATCATCCTGGATGGGACCGCATCCGACGGAGCGCAAGACTGCGGGAATGGCTTCGGGAAGGTCCTCTGCAATTAGCCCTGGACCCAAATATCGGCCGCTTTCCAAGTTCAATCGGCCCCCAACCTCAGCGGCGGGCAATAAACAACATGGTGACAGGTTCATTGTTTTTGTGGTGACAGGTTCGTTGTTTTTGACTGGTGAGCGGCGAGCGTCGGTTCCATCTCTCGGGCCTAAACAACACGGTGACAGGTTTATTGTTGTTGACTGGAGAGGGTCAGGGGTTAGGTTAGGTTTATGCGAAGGGGACGAATCAAGGAGGCGGGGGCGGTTTATCACTGCGTTTCTCGGACCGTCGGGGGGCAGTTCTTGCTCGATGACCTCGCTAAACAACGCCTGGTCGATCTGCTCTTCCCTCTAGCTCAGTTCTGTGGCGTGGAAATCATCACCTTTTGCATGATGTCTAACCACTTCCACTTGCTCATCCGAATACCGCCCGCTGATACCTGCATTCCAGACTCCGTCCTCCTCCAACGGGCCGAACTCTTCTACGGCAAACAGGCTCTCCTTCCCTCTCTGGCTAGGGCCGATCTCCAACGATCAGGCTCCATCAGCTCCCACATCCGCCTTTCCCTCTCCAGTCGCATGGGCGATGTCTCCGCTTTCATGAAGGAGTTCAAACAACGCTTCAGCCGTTGGTTCAATCGCCACTCCAACCGCTTCGGTACTCTCTGGGCAGAACGCTTCTCCAGCACTCTAGTCGAGGATTCCTCCTCCGCTCTCCAAACGGTCGCTTCCTATATCGACCTCAATCCCGTCCGCGCTGGCTTAGTCTCCGATCCGAAGGACTACCGATTCTGCGGCTATTCAGCCGCTCTGACCGGTAATCCAGTGGTTCGCAGTGGGCTGATGAGCTTCCTGTCGGCCAGGTCTTGGGGCGCCGCTGCCGCTCAATACCGCTTGAATCTCTTCACCACCGCCGGGGTCGCTGGCCACAGCGATAAACAGGCTTTGGATAAGGCTGCCATCCGCGCCGAATTGGACCGCGGTGGTCGCTTAAGCCTCCCTGAAATCCTCCG
>SXGR01160529.1_pt1 | contig 49709 bp, 45 predicted proteins | sample 3174711 | NCBI WGS metagenome assembly SXGR01 (sample SAMN11356860, study PRJNA531348) | freshwater metagenome | isolation source: freshwater sample F1-60 | place: China: Fuxian Lake, Yuxi | collected 2017-12-25 | reverse complement strand
TCCTTGGCGTAGTCCACGGTGGCCTCGAAGATCGCCCGGCAGCTCGCCACCGTCGACAGCGCCATGGCCACGGTGGACTCCTCGAGTGCCCGCTCGACCACCTGTGCCGCGCCGGGGTCACCGGGTTCGACCAGGACCCGTTCGCCCTCGACCGTGGCGCCGCTCAGGTCGACCGTCGCGAGCGGCATCGTCGGGTCCATGGTGGCCGGCACGTCGGCGAGCACCTGCTCGGACGACACGACGACGACGCCGAGGCCGTCCTCGGAGCGGACCACCACGGCGAGTTCGTCGGCGCTCGCGCCGTCGAGCACATGGCTCGTGACCCCCTGCAGGCGCCAGCCCCCGCCGACCCGCTCGGCGGACACCCCGGTCGCCGCCGGGTCCCACCGCCCGGACTCGGCGACGGCGAGCGTGGCGGTGCAACTCCCCGAGGCGACCTCGTCCAGTCGGAAGGACGAACCCGCCGCCCGCACCATCGGGACGAAGTTGGTGACGGTGGCGAGGTAGGGCGAGGGAGCGGACACCCGGGCGAGCTCCTCGACGACGATGCCGACCTCGACCGGTCCGAGACCCAGCCCCCCGTGCTGCTCCGGCAGGCCGAGCGCAGGCCAGTCCAGGTCGCACAGGGTCTTCCAGAGCACATCTGCACCAGCGATCCCGTCGTACACGCTGCGCACCAGCGAGGGCGGACAGGCTCCGGCCAGGACGCTGCGAGCGGTCTCGCGGAGCTCGAGCTGCTCGTCGGTGAACTCGAGGTCCATCGGGCTCAGTCGTCGGCGCCGAGGAACCCCCGGCGGATGATGGTCAAGGTGGCATCGATCTCGTCGGCGCTCGTGCTGAAGCCGAGGACGAACACCCGGTACGGCGCGCGCTCCAGCAACGCCAGGAGCATCGCGCTCGCGATCTGTGGATGACCGAAGTCCCGTTGGTCCAACAGGCGCTCCAGGCGACTGAACACGACCGCTGCGATCTGCTGGGAGAAGGCGACCAGCTCCGGGGTCGTGCGCATGTCCTGCCAGGTGCTGATGACACCGCCATCGGCCTCGTAGGCGCTGAACCACTCCTCGAGCCAGCGCCGGAGCTCGGCGGCCGAGGCATCCAGATCGAGTTGCTCGACCAGCTCGACCAGTCGGATCGAGGCGTCCTCGGCCAGCGCCCGGAAGAAGTCGTCCTTGCTGTCGAAGTACCGGTAGAAGGTGCCGTGGCTCACCCCGGCCACCTCGACGATGTCATCGACCCTGGTCTCGTGGAACCCACGTGACGGCAGCACCTCGGCCCCGGCCCGCAACAGGGTCGCACGGGTGCGTCGGCCACGGGCCCGCAACCCCGACGGCGGAAGCGGTTCCATCGGGGCCACGATCTTGATCCGGCGACGACCCGCCGACCTGCCCCGACTGAAGTTCACGCCCTCCACCGGACCCCCCAGGACCCGGTGGAACAGACGGGCCAGCCCCAGCTGCAGCGGACGGCGGCTGATTCCCGCAGGCGCGGCCTCGGCGTAGAAGCTGCAGCGGATCAGGAGGCTGACGAGGGTGCCGACGATCCGGCGGTTCGCCGCCGTCGGCGACAGGTCGAACGCCTCGAGCAGCCGCTGGGCGGTGTGTCCGGCGATCGATGCCGGTCGAGCATCGCGGTCCCTGTTCGCCCTGGTGGCGTCGGGGTAGGCCCGGAACACCGGTGACCACTCCTCGTGCAACGACATGAAGTCGTCCATCCACCCCGTGAGGGTCGCCAGCCCCTCCTCGTCAGGGGTCACCGGTCCGAGTCGGTCGGACAGCTCCACCATCTCCCGGCCGAGCTGGGTCGCCAGCGTCCAGTAGACGTCGTCCTTCGACGAGAAGTACTGGTAGAAGGCGGGCCGCGAGCACTCGGCCCGCTCGGTGATCTGCTCCACCCGCGCCTCGGAGAAGGCGGTGTCGTCGAAGACCTCCATCGCAGCTGCGAGCACCCGGGCGCGGGTGTCGCTGCCACGCTCCCCGACCACGGGGTTGGTCCCGAACGGGGACCGGCGGACGACGTCGGGATCCATGACCGACACGGTAGCGACACCCCCCTTCACCCGTCCCATACCGGACTCCCTGCTCGACGACTGCGCCATCCGACCAACACGCGATAATCTAACAGCAACGTCAGGTGCCTCCCGCGGTACCACGAGGCTGAGCAGGGATGGAGCGCAGATGCAGGCCGATGATCTGATCCTGGTGAGTGTGGACGACCACGTGATCGAACCCCCGGGCCTGTTCGACGGACGCCTGTCGGGCGCCGCCGCGGACCTGGCGCCACGACTCGAACGACTCGACAGCGGGCGCGAGGTCTGGATGTTCGAGGGCGCCGCGCTGCCGAACGTGGGCCTGAACGCCGTGGTGGGTCGCGTGCCCGAGGAGTACGGACTCGACCCGCTCGCCTTCGACCAGATGCGGCCCGGCTGCTTCGACATCCACGAGCGCATCCGGGACATGGACGCCAACGGCGTGCTCGGCTCGCTGAACTTCCCGTCCATGACCGGCTTCACGGGCCAGCTCTTCACCACCATGGACGACAAGGCCGTGGCGCTCGAGATCCTCCAGGCGTACAACGACTGGCACGTCGAGGACTGGTGCGGCACCTACCCCGGACGCATGATCCCCTTGGCGGTGCCCCCCGTGTGGGACCCCCACCTCATGGCCGCAGAGGTTCGCCGGATGGCCGAGAAGGGGTGCCATGCGGTCACCTTCTCGGAGAACCCCGAGAAGCTGCGGCTCCCGAGCTGGCACAGCGACCACTGGGACCCGTTCCTCGCCGCGTGCGAGGAGACCGGCACGGTGATCTGCCTGCACATCGGTTCGTCCTCGTCGACGGTGATCACCGCGATGGACGCACCGATCGACACCATGATCACCCTGCAGCCCATGAACATCGTCCAGTGCGCAGCCGACCTGGTGTGGTCGCCGGTGTTCCGCAAGTTCCGCAACCTCCGCATCGCCCTGAGCGAGGGTGGGATCGGCTGGGTGCCCTACTTCCTGGAGCGGATCGACTACGTCTACAAGCACCACCGGGCGTGGACCAACCAGGACTTCGGCGACCGTCTGCCCAGCGAGGTGTTCAACGAGCACATCCTGACCTGCTTCATCGACGACGCCGTGGGCATCGAGGTCCGCGAGTACCTCAACCCGGATCACATCCACTGGGAGTGCGACTACCCGCACTCGGACTCCACCTGGCCCGACGCACCGGAGATGGCGATGCGCTACCTCCAGGGCCTGCCCGACGAGGACATCAACCGCATCACCCACCTCAATGCGATGCGCAACTTCAACTACGACCCGTTCGTCCACATCCCCCGGGAGGAGGCGACCGTCGGGGCGCTCCGGGCCCGGGCCACCGATGTGGACACCACGCCACGGTCCTTCGGCACCGGGAAGTTCGAGGAGGACGGGATCGTGACCGCCCTCACCCTCGCCGAGCGCATGGCCAAGCAGGCAGAAGAAGCCGCCGCGCAGCAGCCTGCGTGACGAGGTGTCCGTCCCCTTTCGCGTCCAGCCCGCCCTGGACGATGAGAACCGGTTCTTCTGGCTGTCGGGCGAGGACGGCTGCCTGCGCTTCGCCCGCTGCGGGGACTGCGGAGAGTGGTTGCACCCGCCGCTCCCCCGCTGTCCGGCGTGCGGGGGCCGGGACATCAACCCCGAGGCCGTGAGCGGCCGGGGCCAGGTCTGGTCCTACACCGTCAACCACCACTCCTGGGACGGCAGCACCGAGCCCTACACGATCGGCCTGATCGAACTGGACGAGCAGCAGGGCCTCCGACTGACCACCAACCTGGTCGGCTGTGCGCCCGACGAGGTGCACATCGGCATGCGGGTGCGGGTGACCTTCGAACAGCAGGGCATCGTCTGGTTCCCCCTGTTCGAGCCGGACCCGGACGTGACCGACCCGGAGGGGGGCTCGTGACCGACTTCGAGCAGCGCTCGGTCATCTCGGGCATCGGACAGTCCGAGGTCGGCCGGCGACTCGGGCGCACCGGCCTGGAACTGACCCTCGACGCCTCGCTCGAGGCCATCGCCGACGCCGGGCTGACCCCCGACGACATCGACGGCATCGCGACCTACCCGGGTGCCAACCAGGGCCCGCCCGGGTTCTCGGGCCCCGGCACACCGGAGGTGCAGGACGCACTCCGACTGCAGGTCGACTGGCACTCGGGTGGCATCGAGGGCGCAGCGCAGCTGGCCGCCGTGGTGAACGCCGTGCTGGCGGTCGGTGCCGGGCTGGCCCGACACGTCCTCGTCTACCGCACGGTCACCGAGTCGAGCGCCCAGGGCAGCGGCGGTCGCAGCGGCATCGGCATGGATGGGGGCGGCGGCGGGGGTGGCGGCGCACCCCGGTTCGGCGGACCGTTGCAGTGGAGCCTGCCGTTCCGGGCCTACTCCGCCGCCAACTGGCTGGCCATGAACTGCCACCGCCACATGCACGAGTTCGGCACCACTCCCGAGCAGCTGGCCCAGATCGCGCTCAACGGGCGGCGGAACGCAGCGCGCAACCCGAAGGCGGTCTACCGGGAACCCATGACCCTCGACGACTACTTCGCGGCCCGGGTCATCACCACACCGTTCCGCCTCTTCGACTGCGATGCCCCGGTCGACGGCTCCACGGCGGTGATCGTCAGCGCCGCCGAGCACGCCCGGGCGGTGGACCACCCCGTGGCCCGCGTCGAGGCGGTCGGCACGGCCCTCCGGGGCCGCCCCTCCTGGGACCAGTGGGACGACATGACCACGATGTCGGCCCGCGACGCCGGAGCGATGGTCTGGGAACGGACCGACCTGACCCCGGCCGACGTCGACATCGCCGAGCTCTACGACGGGTTCAGCTTCCTGACCATGACCTGGCTCGAGGCGCTCGGCTTCTGCGGCAAGGGCGAGTCGGGTCCGTTCATCGAGGGGGGTGGTCGGATCGCGTTGGACGGGGAGCTTCCGCTCAACACCCATGGCGGCCAGCTCTCGGCGGGACGTCTGCACGGTTTCGGGTTCATCCACGAGGCGGTGCTGCAACTGCGCGGCGAGGCCGGGGACCGCCAGGTCGGTGGTCCGAACGCTCCCGGCCGGGCCCCGGAGGTCGCGGCCGTGGCCAACGGCGGCGGTCCGATCGCCGGGGCCATGATCCTCACGAAGGAGGACGGTCGGTGACGCTCGTCATGTTGTTGGAGATGGTGGCGGCCGCCTTCGGTGACCGCCTCGGGATCGGCACCGCCGACCGTGGGCTGACCTACGGCGAGCTCGCCGACCGCTCGGCCCGGGGCGGCCGCCTCATCGATGAACGGGGCGCCGGTGCCGTCGCGTACCTGGGCACCACCGATCTGGCGTTCCCCGTGGCGCTGTTCGCTGCGGCGTGGGCGGGGGTGCCGTTCATCCCCCTGAACTACCGCCTCTCCGACGAGCAACTCGGCGCCCTGCTGGCTCGGCATCCCGATCTCCTCGTCGTGACCGACGATCCCGACCGGGTCCGGGCGCTCGATGCGCCGACGGCCGGGGTCGTCGACCTGGATGCATGGATGGCCGCCACCGGCAGCGGACCCGGGGCGGACGAACTCCCGTCGTCCACCGACGGCGAGGACACCGCCGTCCTGCTCTACACCTCGGGCACGACCTCGGAGCCGAAGGCCGTGGTGCTGCGTCACCGCCACCTGGCGGCGTACGTGATCACCTCGATCGAGTTCGCCTCGGCCGATGAGGACGCCGCCGCCCTGGTGTGTGTCCCGCCTTACCACATCGCCGGGGTGGCCAACACGATCACCAGCATCTACTCGACCCGCCGCGTCGTCTACCTCCCGCAGTTCACACCGCAGGCCTGGCTGGAGCTGACGCGGGACGAATCGGTCACCCACGCGTTCCTGGTCCCCACGATGCTGGCCCGGGTCGTCGACCACCTCACCGATGAACCGGCCGACTGTCCGGCACTGCAGACGATGTCCTACGGCGGCGCCCGGATGCCGATCACCGTGCTCGAACGTGCCCTCGCCGCGTTCCCCGACGCCGGATTCGTCAACGCGTACGGGCTGACCGAGACCAGTTCCACCTTGGCGATCCTCACGCCCGACGACCACCGGGCCGCCCTCAGCGGTGACGATGCGGCCCGCGCCCGGTTGGGCTCCGCCGGCCGGATCATCCCGGGCGTCGAGGTCGAGATCCGCGACGGCGAGATCTGGTGCCGGGGCGAACAGGTTTCCGGCGAGTACCTGGGCCGCGATCGGGTCACGGACGACGATGGCTGGTTCCCCACCCGTGACCGTGGCTGGTTCGACGACGAGGGCTACCTCTTCATCGAAGGCCGGACCGACGACACCATCATCCGGGGTGGTGAGAACATCGCCCCGGCCGAGATCGAGGACGTCCTGCTCGCCCACCCCGAGGTGGCCGACGCCGCGGTCGTGGGCGTCCCCGACGACGAGTGGGGCCAGCGCATCGAAGCGGCAGTGGTGCTGCGGAGCGACGCCGGGGTCGGACCCGATGAACTTCGGGACCACTGCCGTGAGCACCTCCGGAGCTCCAAGACCCCGGACCGCATCGTGCTGCGCTCGTCCCTCCCCCACACCGACACCGGCAAGCTGCTGCGACGAGCGGTGCTGGCCGACCTGACCGCCGAGCAGGACGAGGAGACCACCTGATGGCCTTCGACCTCGACGACCTGCTGGCCTGCCTCTCCCTCACCCCGGGAGGCGACGGGTTCGAGGGGGCGAACCTCGACATCGGCTACCACCGGGTGTTCGGGGGCCAGATCCTCGCCCAGGTGCTGTGCGCAGCCGCCGAGGCAGCGCCCGACAAGTCCGTGAAGTCGATGCACGTGCTGTTCCCCCGTGAGGGCGACACGGCCCGCCCGATGCAGTACCGGGTCGACCAGGTGCAGGCCGGCCGGACCTTCTCGACGACCGAGGTCGTCGCGCACCAGGACGGCAGGGTCGCCGCCGTTGCGCTGGTGTCGATGCACGTCGACGAGGACGGCCTCGACCGCAACGATCCGCCACCCCCGGCCGGTCCCCCGGCGGATGCGACCCCGACCGACCTGGGCATGGTGCCGTGGGAGACCCGCCTCGTGGACGGGGTGGACCTGGCCGACCGAGGCGTGGGGCCGGCACGGCTGTCCTGGTGGATGCGCACACCGGGCTTCACCACCCCCGACGGCCTCCCCGAGCGGGCGGCGCACCAGGCCCTCCTGGCCCACGCCACCGACCTGACGCTGATCGGCACCGCGCTGCGGCCGCTGGAGGGCGTCAGCCAGGCGGACTCCACCGTCACGCTGCACACCGCCGTCACGTCGCACACCGTGTGGTTCCACCGCCCGTTCCGGATCGACGACTGGTTGCTGGTCTCCCAGGAGGCCCCGGTGGTCGCGCACGGTCGCAGCTACGGCCGCGGTGACGTGTTCTCGGGTGACGAGCTGGTCGCATCGTTCGCCCAGGAGGCGATGATCCGCCAGATCGCAGCGCCAGGGTGAACGACCGGCTCGAGATCGTCGCCTCGTTGCCGACCGGACCGCAGGAGCCGGTGACGGGAACACCACCGCGTCGGCGCGGCTGCGTCCGGCGCACGACCTCGATCGAGGAGCACTGGGACGAACCCGGTCGTCCCCGCCGGATCCGGGCGACCGGCCGGGACCTGGCCACCGGTGCCGACGGCACGGCCGGCGCGTGCGAGCTCGTCGAGGTCGCCCTGGTGACCGACGGCGCCGACCACGTCGCTGAGCTCCGGACCGAGCCGTCGCTGCCGGAGCTCACCGGGCTCGTCGGGGTCGGCATCCGGTCAGGGTTCCGCGCTGCGGCAGCCGCCCTGATCCCCGACCATCGCGACCGGTACAGCCTCGTGCACCAGCTGCTCGACGACGTGCCGATGGCAGCGCTCATCGCCGGCTACGGGCTGGCCCGTGAGCATCCCGAGTGGAACATCCCGCCCGAGGTCGCCGCAGGCATGCGCGATGTCTGCGTCGGCTGGGTGGACAGCGGCACGATGATCGCCACGCTCGAGCGCACGGGGATCTTCCCCATTCCCCTGGGTCCTCCGGCTCCCGATCTGGCCGTCGGGCCCGACCCGCTCGCCTGGCACGAGCAGGGGCCGGTGCAGCGACGCACCGTCAGGCGGGTCCGCCGGCTGGACCTGTGGCGTGACGGCGACGGCCTCGTCCTCGAGGCCTACTTCCGGGACAGCCACCTGGGCGAGGTGGGCGACGGGGACGTCCTGCACGAGTACACGGTCACCGCCGAGCTCGAACCTTCGGGCCCCGGTCCGGGCGACCTCCGATTCCTGGGGATCGACGCGGTGGCCCACACGTTGCCCTGGCCCGAGTGCCCGGGGGCACTGTCGTCGGTGCAGCGGCTGGTGGGCCGATCCCTCGCCGAGGTGGTGGACATCGTGCGTGACGAGCTCACCGGCGCCTCGTCGTGCAGCCACCTCAACGACGTGCTCCGATCCACCCGCGCCGTCACCACGATGGCGCCGATGCTCCCGTGAGGGACGGACGACCCCCGACCAACCCGGAGGAGGACCGATGGCCGACGACCCGCCCCTGACCATCGCTGACGCGATCGAACGGCACAAGCAGGTGCTCGCCGAGGGGCGTCACGTGCTGTCCGGGCTGCGCATGCGCGAGGCCGAGGTCGAGGGTGCCGACCTGGCGGTCGAACTCGAGCTCGACGAGACGGTGACCAACCCGACCGGCGCCCTCCAGGGTGGGCTGGTGGCCACGCTGGCCGACATCGTGGGCGGCCGCATGGCGATGGTCGGCCTGAACGAGGACTGCATCGTGGTCACCTCCGACCTGACCGTGCACTACCTCGGACCGGTGCAGCGTGGGCCCGCCCACGCCGTGGGCCACGTCCTCCGACGGGGCCGGCGGGCGGTGGTGACACGCGTCGACATCTACGACGGACGGAACGGACCGTTGGCTGCGGCCTGCCAACTCGCCTTCACCGTGGTGCGTCCGTCCCGTCGGACCTGAACCAGGCGCGGGCACACCCCTGGTCACACACCCCTAGTCAGAGGACGGCAGCGGCTTGGCCCCCTTCACCAGCAGCGGTGCATCCCCGACCGTGAGGGCCCCGTCGCCGCCCTGGGTGCACAGCAGCTCCAGTCCCAGGTCGGCGTCCTCGTAGCGCTTGCCCAACAGGGTGGGGTCGCCCTCGATCGAGCTCGGCAGTCGGTCACCTCCGCTGCCGAGTTCGCGCATCGGCTCACCGCCGCAGCGGACGACCAGGTCGGCCCCGTCGGCAGGGGCTCTGACCACCACGACCTGCGTGTCGCAGGTCGCGGACTCGAGGCGTAGGCCGGGCTTCAGCTCCATCGTCGTCGGACTCCTTCGTTGGTGGTGGGAGGGATGCTCAGACCTGCACCGGGACCGACGACGGCCCGGCGACATTGGTCATGTGGACGTACTCGACCCCGTCGAGGTCGACGGACAGCTGCGGCCACCGGCGGTACAGCTCATCGAAGGCGATCTGCGCCTCGAGACGGGCCAGATGGGCGCCGATGCAGTAGTGGATCCCGTGACCGAAGCTGATCGGCATGGGAGCGCTGCGGCCGATGTCGAACCGGTCGGGGTCCTGGTAGGCGCGAGGGTCCCGGTTGGCGGCACCCGTGACGATCAGCACCGGGTGTCCCGCCGGGATCGTCACCCCGTGCAACTCGTGGTCCTCGAGCGAGAAGCGCCCCTGGTACTGGCTCGGCGCCCGCCAGCGCAGCACCTCCTCGACCGCGGACGCCCGCAACGACGGATCCTCGATGAATCGAGCGAGCTGATCGGGGTGCTCGGCGAAGGTCACCACGCCGTTCCCCACCAGCTTGGTCACGGTCTCCGACCCCGCGGCGGTGAGCAGTGCGACGAAGTACGCCACATCCAGGTCCCCGAGCCGCTGCCGGTCCCCCTCGTCGGTCTCCACCTCGGCGGCGATCAGATCGTCGATCATGCCGGTGCCGGGGTGCGACCGCCGCTCGACCACCAGGTCGTGCATGTAGCCGAAGAAGGCCACGGCGCACTCCATGGCGGACTCGGGCGGGAACGGATTCCCCACCTCACGCTCGAGGAGGCCATCGGCCCAGTGACGGAGTTGCTGTCGATCCGCGGCGGGGACGCCGAGGATCTCCGAGACGACCTCGACCGGGAACGGACCGGAGAGGTCCCGCACCACGTCGAAGTCGTCGGCTCCGGCGAGGTCGTCGAGGAGACCGCAGATCACGCGCTCGACCACCGGCTCCCAGTCGGCGATCCGGCGCGCCGTGAACGCCCGGTTGACCAGCTTGCGCATGTGCTCGTGCTCGGGCGGGTCCATCATGATGATCGAGCCCGTCCGCTGCACCGTGGCCCCGAACGACGCGCTGCGCAGTTGATCGAGGGTGACGCCCCGGGTCGAGGTATACCTGCGGTGGTCGCGGTGCACCTCGACGCAATCGTCGTACCGGGACACGGCGAAGAAGTCGAGCTCGGGCTGGTGGTACACGGGGGCCTCGTCCCGCATCCAGCGGTAGACCTCCCACGGGTCTTCGAAGAAGGTCGCCGAGTAGGGATCGAAGACCATCTGCGAGTCGTTCACGGCTGCTCCGAGGGCGCACCGAATCGTTGCCCGAGCAGTGCGGTCAACGCCCTCCGGTCGACCTTGCCCGAGTCCAGCCACGGCAGTTCGGTCTGGTCGGCGAACACGGCGATCCGACGCGGGACCTTGTAGGAGGCCAGTTCCTCCTTCGCCCGGGCCCGGGCCTCGTCCTCCTCGAGCCGCTCCCCCGGCCGCAGGGCGATCGCCGCCACCACGTCCTGCCCCCGGTCGGGATGGTCGATGCCGGTGACGAAGGCCATCACCACCTCGTCCATCGACTCGAGCACCTCCTCGACCTCACGGGGGGTGACGTTCATGCCCGAGGTCTTGATCAGGTCGCCCATCCGTCCGGTGAAGTAGAAGTGCCCATCGGCGTCGAACCAACCGGCGTCACCGGTGCGGTACCAACCATCGGCGGTGAAGGTCTCGGTCCGCTCACGCTTGTGGAGCCCGACCATCACCGAGTAGCCGCGCAACCACAACTCACCCACCTCGCCGGTGGGCAACACCGCCCCGGTGACCGGATCGACGATCAGGTGCTCCACCCCGGGCACCGATCGTCCGAAGCTGCCGACCTTCTCCGGTGGCAGCTCGTCGCGGGTGTCGAAGGTGTGCGGACCGAGCGTCTCGGTCATGCCGAGCGAGTTCGCTTTCGGCACGTCCGCCTCGGCCTGGAGGTGCTGAGGGAGCAGCGCCGCCATGGACCCGGCGCGGATCGACGACAGATCGCGCTCGGCGAAGCTCGGGTGGTCGACCAGCGCCTTGGCCATGTGGGGCCACCCCAGCACCTGGGTGACCCGCTCGCGTTCGATCAGCTCGAGGGTCGCTCCCGGTTCGAACTGCTCCTCGAAGACCAGGGTCGCACCGGCGTGCATGGCGCCGACCAGGGTGAAGCTGAACCCACCGACCCAGAACATGGGCATCGGTGTGTAGAGCACGTCGTCGGGCTGAAGGTCGCGCATCTGACCCAGGTTGTGGGCGTGGCGCACGACGGCGCCGTGGGTGTGCACCGCGGCCTTGGGCTCTGCGGTCGAGCCGGAGGAGTACACCATGACCATGGGGTCGGCTGGATGCACCTCTGCCTCGACCTCGACCAACAGCTCGTCGCTGACGTCGTCGGCCCGGGCGACGAGGTCGTCGAGGGCCCCACACCACGCCCGAGGCTCGGCATCCCAGACCCAGATGCTGCGCAGGTAGGGATGGCTGGGCAGGAGCAAGCGCTCGTTGGTCTGGGCGGCGAGATCGGGGGCGGTCTGCTCCAGACGGTCCAGGTAGTCGTGTCCGAGGTGGCGACCGACGGTGAGCAGCACGGCCAGATCGCTGTGACGCAGGATCCGGCGCAACTCGGGGGCCTTGTTGTAGGTGTTGAGGAGCACGGCCACGGCACCGATACGGGAGATCGCAAGCCAGCCGACGATCCACTCGGGGCAGTTCGGTGCGAGCAGACCCACGTGGGTCCCCTTGCCGACACCCGACACGAGCAGCGCCTTGGCCAGGCGGGCCGACTGCGCTTCGGCCTCGGCGTAGCTCAGGCGTTGGTCGCCCGACACGACGAAGGTCGCCGAACCCCATCGCTGGGCACACTCACGCGCCAGCGTCGAGGTGGTCGGATCGAACGGCGGGAAGTGGGTGGTTCGATTCACGGACGGTCGTCGCTCCCCTGAGGTGACGCAGTTGTTAGTTTCACCATCATGCCGCATCGGAGGGACCCATGAGGGAGCTGGATCTCGACGAACTGCAGGCCCGGGCGAACCGGGCGGCCCAGTCGTGGTCGCCGGGCTGCTCCGTCACGGGGATGGCGCCCCTGAGCGGCGGCACCGTCGGACTGGTGTTCACCGCCAGCGTGACCCAGGACCGATCCGACACCTGCGAGGTCGTTCTGAAGGTGGCACCGCCGGGCCTGCCACCGGTGCGCAACCGCGACATGCTGCGCCAGGCCCGGGTCATCGGCGCCCTCGACGGCCGGCCGGGGGTGCGGGTGCCGCCACTGTTGTTCACCGATCCGGGCGACCCCCCGGAGGTGCCGCCGTTCTTCGCCACCGCACGGGTGGCCGGCGAGTGCAGTGAACCGCTGCTCGAGGCCTCGGCCCGCGTCCGCCTACCCGAGGCGCAGAGCCGGGCCCGGGCGTTCGCCGCGGTGCGCATGCTCGCCGCGCTCCACCAGCTGGACCCGAGCGCCATCGGCCTGGGCGACGAGGAGGTCGTCAGCCCCGTCGGCGAGGTGGACCGGTGGACCCGCACCTTCGACACGGTGCCCGACGAGGTGCGGGTCGGCTACGCGGCCTGCGCCGATGCGCTGCGGGCCAGCGCCCCGGAACCGCTGCCGGCGGTGGTGGTCCACGGCGACTACCGACTGGGCAACATGCTGTGCCGCGACGACGAGGTGGCAGCGATCATCGACTGGGAGATCTGGTCGCGGTCGGACCCCCGCATCGACCTGAGCTGGCTGCTCTTCTTCACCGACGAGGCGCGCCACCCGGTGGTGCCGGCCGACCTGGACTCGGGCATGCCGTCGGACGTCGAGCTGCTCGCAGCGTACGAGGACGAGACCGGTGCGCCAGTGCCCGGGCTGGACTGGTTCGCCGCGCTCACCCGCTACAAGGAGGCGGCGGCCATGGCCCTGATCGCCAAGCACCTGGCCCGCACCGGTGACACCGACACGCTGGAGCGGATGGCGGTGATGCTGCCCGCGCTCATCGCCGAGGCCCACGATCGGGTCCGCTGAGGGACGGTGCGGGTCGCAAGGTGACACGGGTGTCAGATAGGCTCGACCCATGACCCAACCGCTGCTGAGCTTCGACGACGTCCGCGAGGGTGACGGGCCCGAACCCTTCAGCCACGAGCTCACCCGCACGGACCTGGTCCGCTACTCGGGTGCATCCGGCGACTTCAACCCCATGCACACCGACGATCCCGCCGCTCGTGCCGCCGGCCTCCCCAGCGTCTTCGGCCACGGCATGTTCACCGCAGGCATGCTGGCCTCGACCATCACCGACTACGTCGGCGTCGGGAACCTGCGCTCCTACAGGATCCGCTTCACCAAGCAGACCTGGCCCGGCGAGGTGCTCACCGCCACCGTCACGGTCGCCGGCAAGCGCGAGGAGGGCGGCGAGAAGCTGATCGACCTCGCCTGCGAGGTGACCAACGGCGACGGCGAGGTGAAGGTCGCGGCGACGGCCGTCGCTGCAGCCGGCTGAGGCTCCCCGCGCTCCGGGACCGCAGCCCAGGGGTCAGTTCCCAGGGGTCGGACCTCACGGGTCGCGGGCAGGCCGAGGACCCGCTCGGCGACGATGGTGCGGTCCACCTCGGTGGTGCCACCGTCGCCCACGTGGTCCGGAACCTCTGCCCGGGGCGAGGGTCGGTCGACTCGGCGCTTGATCCGTCAGGTGCACACCGAGTCCCGGCGATCGTAACCTGACATGAGTGTTAGGTTTGGAGCCGGGCCGGGATGCGGCTCGACGACGACGGGGAGCAGCACACCACATGGGTGAGTACGACGAGTTCATCGGCAAGCCGACCAGCGTCGGCGTGGTCACGGTCGAACGGGGGACCGTGACCGCGTTCGCCGCCAGCGTCCTCGACGACCGGGCCGAGTACCGCAACCGGGACGCCGCCGTGGCGGCCGGGTTCGCCGACCTCCCGGTGCCCCCCACCTACTGGTTCTCCGCCGCACAGAACTGGGGGCAGTGGGAGGAGGAGCAGCCCTCCGAGCCCATCGGCACCAGCCCGATGAACATCGTGATGGGCGGGCTGATGGCCACGGGCGGGATGATCCTCCACGGCGAGCAGGAGTTCACCTTCCACCGCAACGCGGTCGTCGGTGAGAAGTTGCACCAGCGCGGTGTGGTCAAGGACATCTACACGAAGCAGTCCGGCGACCGCACCATGACGTTCATGGTCGTCGAGACCACCTACACCGATGATGCAGGTGCTCCGGTGGTGACCTCGACGATGAACCTGATCCATCGGTCGTAGTGCCGTGTCCGAACCGACTGCGACGATCCCCGTCGTCGACTACCTGGTGCTCGACGACGGACCCGCCCACCTCGTGGGGAACCGCTGCGAGGACTGCGGCGCCACGGTCCTCGACCGCCACAACGCGTGCCCCAACTGCGGTGGTCGCCGGATCGAACGGGCGCGACTGCCCGAGACCGGCCGCATCGAGTCGTACACGGTCCTCGTACGAGGTGCGCCGAAGCACATCGGGCCGTTCGTCTCGGTCCTCGTGCGCCTCGACGACGGCACCTACGTGAAGGCGAACCTCATCGACGTCGACCCCGTCGCCGACGCCGTGGACACCGACCGACCGGTCCGCATCGTGACCTACCCGGTCGGCACCGACGACAGCGGCACCGAGGCGATCGCCTTCGGGTTCGCCTACGACACCGAGGGGAGCGCGCAACCATGAGCGAGGACGTCTGGATCATCGGGGCCTCGATGACCCCCATCCGCCGCCACCGCGACCGGGACGCGCTCGACCTGTCCGCCGAGGCGTGCCTCGGGGCGCTCGACGACGCCGGGATGTCGATCCGGGACATGGGGGTCATGGCGGTCGGCACCCAGTTCGAGCCGTACACGTTCGGACAGCAGGTGCAGAAGCAGATCGGCCAGACCGGGATCCCGCTCTACAACGTGCACAACGCCTGCGCCACCGGAGCCACCGCCGTGCGGTCGGTCCTCATGGAGATCAAGGCCGGTGAGGCGGACCTGGGCCTGGCGCTCGGTGTGGAGCAGATGACCGCCGGCTCTCCCCCGTACCGGTCCATGAAGCCGGCCGAGGGCAACGAGTTCACCGCCGAGGGCCGGGACGGCCACGTGATGCCGACCGAGGGCATCCTCGGTACCGGTCAGATGTTCGGGGTGTTCGCCCAGACCGGCATGGACTACGCCCGCCAGCACGACGGGGTCGGCTTCGAGCAGTTCGCCAAGGTGGCCGAGAAGAACCACGCGCACTCGACGCTCAACCCCCTGGCCCAGTACCAGCGGCCGTACAGCCTCGAGGAGATCATGTCCGCCGAGATGCTCGCCTACCCCAACACGCTGCCCATGTCGTGCCCCACGGGCGACGGAGCCGCCGCAGTGGTGCTGGTGTCGGAGGAACGGCTCCGAACCCTCGACCCCGAGGTGCGTCGGCGGGCAGTGAAGATCTCGGCGTCGGTCATGACCAGCGACCCGTACGACCCCAGCGGACTCGCCCACCCCGACGTCAACACCCTGACCCGTCTCGCCGCCGACCAGGCCTACGAGCGCGCCGGGATCGGGCCCGAGGACCTCGACCTCGTCGAGTTGCACGACTGCTTCGCCACCGCCGAGCTGGTGCACTACGACAACCTCCGCCTGTGCGAACCCGGCGGTGCCGGGGAGTGGATCGACCGGCGCGGACCGTGGCGCGACGGCGAGCTGCCGGTCAACGTCAGCGGTGGGCTCATCTCCAAGGGCCACCCCATCGGCGCCACCGGCGTCGCCAACATCTACGAGGTCACGACCCACCTCCGCGGTGAGGCCGGAGACCGCCAGATCGAGGGAGCCCGCGTGGGCATGACCCATGTGATCGGCCTCGGATCCGCCTGCGCCGTGCACATCCTCGAGCGCGCCGCCGGCGGGTGAGCGGCCACCTCGAGGGCCTTCGGGTCCTCGACCTGACCATCTGGCGTCCCGGCCCGTACGCCACCCAGCTCCTCGCCGAACAGGGCGCGGATGTGTTGAAGGTGGAACCGCCCGGCGGTGACCCCATGCGCTCCATGCCCGATCTGTTCGACATCCTCGGTGCGGGCAAGCGCAGCGTCGTGTTGGACCTCAAACGGGACGAGGACCGCGAGCAGTGCCTCGAGCTCGCCGCATCGGCCGACGTGTTCGTCGAGTCCCACCGGCCCGGTGTGGCCGAGCGGCTCGGCGTCGGCCACGACGCGGTCCGCGCCCGGAACCCGGCGATCGTCTACGCCTCGGTGAGTGGTTTCGGCGCGTCCGGTCCCCTCGCCGGCCTTCCCGGCCACGACATCAACTACCTGGCGGTCTCCGGCGCGCTGCGCCCGCTCGGCGGCGACCTGACGCACCCCACGGTGCCGATCTCCGACCTCGCCGGCGGGGTAGCCGCGGCGTACGCCATCACCACGGCGTGTCTGGGTGCCCGACTCCACGGCCACGGCGAACGGGTGGACGTCTCGGTGACCGACGTACTGGCCACCTGGGTCGGTCCCGTCGGACCGGTCCGGATGGTCGGCGTGGACCGGCCCCTGCGCGGAGCTCCGGGCTACGGCGCCTTCCCCACCAACGATGGGGGGCACGTGGCGATCGGCATCATGAACGAGGACCACTTCTGGGTGGGGCTCTGCCGGGCCCTGGACCTCGAGGAGTACGAGCGACTCGACAACCCCGAGCGCAACCGTCGGCTCGGCGAGATCAACGGTCGCATCGCCGAGGTCATCGCCGCACTCACCCGGGCCGACGCCCTCGAGCGCCTGGAGGCCCAGGACGTGCCGGTGTCACCGGTGCTCGATCGCGAGCAGATGCTCGCCCACCCGCACTTCCGGTCGAGGGGCACCGTGGTCCAGACCCCCGATGGACGCCCGGGATCGGGTCCGCTGGTGCGCTTCGAGCACCAGCCGGGCCGGGCGCCGCACGGCGCACCGGAGCTCGGCGCCCACGACGCGACCTGGCTCCCGCGTGCCGGGTGACGCCGGGCTGGGCGACGCCACGGCGGATGACGTACACAGCGGGCTCGGGCCCGTCAGCACCACTCAGAGGTTGTCGCTGGTGGCGTCGAGGTAGGCCTGCATCTGGGCGACGGTGACGTCGTCGCCGGTCGAGGTCTGCAACAGCTCGTCGAAGCCCAACCGCTGCTCGTCGGTGGGATCCATGGCATCCACCAACTGCTCGAAGCGGTGCCGGGCCTGCACCACCTGCCGCGGTCCGAACCCGGTGGGCCACGCATCGGGCGACGGCGAGTGCTCCGACAGGACCGAGCGGGCCACGGTGACCTGGTGCACCTCGGTGGGCCCGTCCACCATTCCCATCACTGCGCCCACCTCGGTGGGGAACCGCATGAGGTTGGACACCCCGAGCGCACCGTGCAGGTGCTGGGCCCGGTGCGCGAGGTCGGACAGCACCCTCGCCGCCAGGACCTTGCACGCCGCGATCTGCCGACGGGCCTCAGCGGTGGAGCTCTGGTCGATGAGCCAGGCGGTGTGCAGCACCATCAGCCGGAACGACTGGAGCTGGATCCAGCTCTCGGCGACCGTCTCCTGCACGAGTTGCTTCCGGGCGAGCAGCTCGCCCTTGGTCTGACGCGACAGCGCCCGTTCGCACATCATCTCGAGCTGGCGGCGGGCCAGGGCGACGGCCCGCATGGCGTGATGGATCCGGCCACCCCCCAGCCGGGTCTGGGCCACGGCGAAGGCCTGGCCCTCGCCGCCCAGCAGGTTCTCCGCCGGGACCCGCACGCCGTCGTAGCGGACATGGGCGTGCATGCCGTCGCCCCACGGCTCGTGACCGAGGCCGATGTTGGCCAACACCTCGATGCCGGGTGCGTCGCTCGGCACCAGGAACATCGACATCCCCTGGTAGGGCGACACCTCGGGGTTGGTGACCGCCATCACGATGATGAACGACGAGGTCCGCAGGTTGGACGAGTAGAACTTCTCGCCGGTGATGACCCACTCGTCGCCGTCGCGCACGGCACGGGTCCTGATCATCGTCGGGTCCGAACCGCCCTGGGGCTCGGTCATGGAGTAGCACGAGAACACCTCGCCCTCGAGCAGCGGCCGCAACCACCGCTCCCGCTGCTCCGGCGTGCCGTAGTGGGCGATGATCTCGGCGTTGCCGGTGTCGGGGGCGGCGCAGCCGAACACGATCGGCGCCCAACTCGAGCGGCCGAGGATCTCGTTCATGAGGGCCAGCTTCAGCTGGCCGTAGCCCTGGCCGCCCAGGTCCGGCCCGAGGTGGCAGGCCCACAGGCCCTGCTCCCTCACCCGGGCCTTCAGCCCGGCCACCATCGTGCGCAGCGGCTCCTCGAGCGACCGATAGGTCAGTGACCCGAAGAGGACGTCGAGCGGCTCGACCTCGTCACGGACGAATGCGTCCATCCAGTCGAGCCGGGCCTGGAACTCGGGCTCGGTCGAGAAGTCCCACATGGTGACCCGGTTCCGGGCGGCGCAGGACTAGGCGGCGTCGAGCAGTCGGCCGAGGTTGCCGCCCATGACCTTCGCAACCTGGTCGTGGGGCAGCCCGGCGAGTTCATCGACGAAGGAGATCGGGTCCGCGATCCCCTCCGGATGCGGGAAGTCGGAACCGAACACGACGTTGTCCACACCGATCACGTCGATCAGCCCGCGGGTGTCGTCCTCGTGGAACGGGTGCACGACGATGTTCCGCTTGAGCACCATGACCGGGTCCTCCTCGAAGGCGTACGGGTGGAAGTCGTAGGCCCGCTCCATCTCGTGGATCAGGGGACGGACCCAACCCGAGCCGTTCTCGACCGGCATGATCTTCAGCTTCGGGAACCGGGTGCACAGCCCGTGGCCGATCGCCGAGGCCACCGTGTCGGTGATCTCACGGTGCATACCACCCACGATGAGCCCGAACCCGGACGGCGCACGGAAGGGGAAGAACTCGCTGTCCCTGATGCCCTCCCACTCGTTCGTGTAGCGGGTGTAGCCGCTGTCGGAGGCGTGCATCCCCACGATGAGCCCGGCCTCCTCGACCCGCTTCCAGAACGGGTCGAACTCCGGCAGGGCGAACGAGCGAGGCCCCTTCCAACCCGGCACCGGCGCGGGGCGGATGAGGATGATCCGGGCGCCGCGCTCGAGCACCCAGTCGAGCTCGGCCTGGGCCTTCTCCACCACCGGCAGCGTGATGACGGGGGTGGCGAAGATCCGGTCGCGGTAGTTGTAGGTCCACTGGTCGTGCATCCACTGGTTGAGCGCGTGCACGATGGCGTGGATGGCGTCGGGGTCGTCGCGCAGGCGCTCCTCGACGAGGCTCGCCAGGGTCGGCCACATGACCGCCCGGTCGATGCCCTGCTCGTCCATCAGGGCCAGCCGCGGTTCAGGGGCCCGGAACGCCTCGGGCGCCTCGATGGCCTTGCCCATGATCTCGCGCCGGCTCTTCCCCTCCTTGTTGCCCACCTTGTAGTACTCCTCCTGGGCGCCCGGGGCGGCCACCTTGGAGAAGGTCGGGTTGGGGATGTAGTCGCTGATGCGGTTGCGGACGGCGATCTTGGTGCGGCCGTTCACCTGCACGTACTGGATGATCCCGGCGTACTCCTCCGGCAGGTACCGGGTGAGCGCGTCCTCGGTCTCGTACATGTGGTTGTCGGCGTCGAACACCGGGAAGTCGAGCTCGCGAGACGGCATGGATTCTCCCCTCGAGTGGGCCGGCGGTCGCCGGTGAAAGTGACATTGCTGTTAGATGACCCTACACTGCTGCGCCGGGCAGCGAAAGCGCACGGGAGCGCCGACGGCCCGGGACGACTGGAGGCCGGGTGGAACTGCAGTTGAGCGAGGAACAGGACGCCTTCGCGTCGACCACCCGGCGTTTCCTCGCCGCCGAGTGCCCCACCACGGCCGTGCGGGCGCTCGAACACGAGGCGGCCGGCTTCGACCGGGCCGTCTGGGCCCAGGGCGCAGCGCTCGGCTGGACGTCGCTCCTGGTCCCCGAGTCACTCGGCGGCGGCTGCTTCTCCGAGCACGGCCTGAGCGACCTGGTCCTGGCGGCCGAGGAGATGGGTCGGGTGCTGGCCGCCGGGCCGCTGGTGCCGGTCAACGTCGTCGCCGAGGCGATCGCCCACCACGGGAGCGAGGAGCAACACCAGCGAGTGCTGCCCGGACTGCTCGACGGGTCGGCCGTCGCGGCCTGGTGCGGCCCGGCGCCCGTCCGGGCCAGCCGGGACGGCGAGTCGCTGGTGCTCTCCGGACGATGCAGCACCGTCGAGGCCGGCGCCCAGGCGGACCACCTGCTGGTGACCGCCCTCGTCGACGACCAGCCGACCCAGGTGCTGCTCCCCGCCGACACCCCGGGGGTGCTGGTCACCCCGCTGGACGGCCTCGACCTCGTCCGCAGGTTCGCCGACGTCGACATCTCGGCGACGGTCGGACCCGAGGCGGTGGTCGGTGCCGTGGGTGACGCCGGGCCGGCGATCGAACACCAGGGGCACATCGCCTGCGTGCTGCAGTGCGCCGAGACGGTCGGGGCCATGGACCGTGTCTTCGAGATGACCCTGGAGTACCTGGGTGACCGCTACTCCTTCGGTCGACCGCTGTCGTCCTACCAGGCGCTCAAGCACCGGATGGCCGACGACAAGATGCACCTCGAGTCCTGCCACGCCATCGCCACCGCGGCCGCACGCGCTGTCGCCCAGGGTTCGCCGGATGCCGACGAGGTCGTCAACGCCGCCAAGGTGTGGATCGGACCGCACGCCACCGAGCTGGTGCAGGACTGCATCCAGCTGCACGGCGGGATCGGCGTCACCTGGGAGCACGACCTGCACCTGTACCTGCGGCGGGTCACGGTCAACCGGGCCACCTACGGCACGCCGGAGGAGCACGCCGAGCGCATCGCACGACACCTGACGGGAGTCACCGCATGATCGAGACCCGAGCGACCGACGACATGGAACCGGTCGAGGACTTCCGAGCCAGGGCCCGGGCGTTCCTGGAGGCGACGATGCCCCCGCTGGGTGACGGGTGGAACGACCGCAGCGACGAGCGGCGCGACCGCGAGCGGGAGCTGCAGGCCCTGCTCTGGCAGGGCGGGTTCGCCGGCATCTGCTTCCCGAAGGAGTACGGCGGACTCGGGCTCAGCCAGGAGCACCAACGGGCCTTCACCGCCGAGTCGACCCCCTACGACATGCCGTTCTCGCTGAACGTCCCGACGCTCGGCATCCTGGCCGCCACCCTGGTCGAGTTCGGCACCCACGACCAGAAGCTGCGCTACCTCCCCGGGATCCTCCGGGGCGAGGAGCTCTGGGTGCAGTTCCTCTCCGAACCCAGCGGCGGCTCCGACCTGGCGGGCTGCCTGACCCGCGCCGACCGCGACGGCGACGTGTTCATGCTCAACGGGTCCAAGATCTGGAGCTCCGCCGCCTACGCCAGCGACTACGCGATGTGCCTGGCGCGCACCAACTGGGACGTCCCGAAGCACCGCGGCCTGACGATGTTCATCATGAAGATCCACCAGCCCGGCGTCACCGTGGAACAGATCCGACAGGTCGACGGGACCCTGGAGTTCTGCCAGGAGTTCTTCGACGACGTGCAGATCCCGGCCTCGGACGTGGTCGGCGAGATCGACGACGGTTGGACGGTCGCCTCGCGGCTGTTGGTGCACGAGCGGCTCGCCGTGGGCGGGGGCTCCCCCTACACCAGCGGCGCCAGCTTCGGCCACGACGGCAGCGGGACCGACACCACGATCCTCGACGCGGCACAGGAGGCCGGCACGACCCGTGACCCCCACGTCCGACAGTTGCTCGCCGAGGCCCACGTGCGCCAGATGGTCGGCGGCCAGCTCGTGAAGCGGGTGACCGAGGGCATGGCGAGCGGGGCGCTGCCCCCGCCCGCAGGATCGGTCATCAAGCTGTTCGGCGCCACCAACGTCATGCGTCGCAGCGAGATCGGCCTCGAGATCGCCGGCGCCGGCGTCGTTGCGTGGCCGGCGGACTCGCCCGGGGTGGCCGGCGACCTCGGTCGGGCGAGCCTCTCCCGCCAGGGGGTGTCCCGGGGGGGCGGCGCCAACGAGATCCAGCGCAACAGCATCAGCGAGCGACTCCTGGGCATGCCCCGAGAGGCGGCGGCCGATCGGGACATCCCCTACCGGGACGTGCGACGTGGCGGCTCGGCGTCATGAGCGCCGCCGACGTGCTCCGGAAGGAGGCCCGCTCCTTCCTCGAGGCGACGCTGACCGACGACCTGCGCTCCGAGATGACCCAGCGGGACCGGTCCCGCTCCTGGGCGGCGCTGCGGCGATGGAACGCGCTCCTCTTCGACGCCGGGCTGGCGGCGCCGAGCTGGCCGATCGTGTTCGGCGGACGCGACGCCGGGCTGGACGAACAACTCGCCGTCCACGAGGAGATGGCGCGGGCCCAGGCGCCGGGTCCGGTCAACTCGATCGGGGTGGCGAACATCGCTCCGGCGATCATGGCCTACGGGACCGAGGAGCAACAGGAGCGGTTCATCCGGCCGATGCTGCGCGGCGACGAGATCTGGAGCCAGGGGATGTCCGAACCGGAGGCGGGCTCGGACCTCTCCTCGTTGCGCTGTCGTGCCGAACTCGACGGCGACCACTTCGTCGTCACGGGCCAGAAGACCTGGAACTCCAACGGCGATCTGGCCGACTGGTGTCAGCTCTACGTGCGCACCGACCCCGATGCGCCGAAGCGACGGGGGATCACCTGCCTGCTGGTCGACATGACCACGCCCGGCATCGAGATCCGACCGATCCGCACCATGGCGGGCGATCACGGCTTCGCCGAGGTGTTCCTCGACCAGGTCAGGATCCCGACCTCCGCGATGCTCGGCGAGCTGAACCAGGGCTGGAGCGTGGCGACCCAGACCCTCAACAACGAACGCGCCGGGGTGGCGGTGTTGTACCTGCGGCTGCACCAGCGCTTCGCGCAGCTGACCGAGGCCGCAACGGCCGTCGGACCCGGCGGCCTGCGGCCCGCCGACTCGCCGCTGTACCGCCAGGAGCTCGCCTCCCGCTACATCGACGTGCGGTTGGTCGAGTTGCTCGCCAAGCGCACCCTGGGAGCGATGCAGGCAGGACGGGCGCCCGGCCCCGAGGGCAGCGTGATCAAGATCGCGTGGTCGGCCGCCGAGCAGGCCCTGGCGGCCTCCGCATCGGCACTGGGGATGCCGTCGCTCGAGGATCCGTGGTCCCGCGAACTGCTGTCGTCCCGGTCGCTGACCATCGCCGGCGGCACCACCGAGGTGAACCGCAACATCGTGGCCGAACGGGTCCTGGGGCTCCCGAGGGAACCGACCTGATCGACGGTCCGTGATCGCGACCGGAGGATCGCTGATCGTGATCCGAGGGTCACGGGATCAGAGGATCGCCCCCGACTCCTTGAGTGCGGCGATGGTGTCCCAGTCGTAACCGAGCTCCATCAACAGGAGCTCCGTGTGCTCGCCGTGCTCGGGGGCCCGCTCGACGGTGACGGGTTCCTCGTCGAACTGCGCCGGACTGGCCACCAGTTGGATCTCGTCGCCATTGCCGGCGACCATCGAGGGCAGGTAGCCGTTGGCCACGACCTGTGGGTCCTCGTAGAGCTCGTCGAGGGTCTGGAACGGGCTCCAGACCCCCTCGAAGGTGTCGAGCCGCTCGCGCCAGTAGGCCAGGGGCTGACTCGCGAACGCCTCGTCCAGCCGGGCGATGCACTCGGGGCCGTTCTCCGCCCTCGCGGCGGAGTCGGCGAACTTCGGGTCGGTCGCCATGTCGGGCACCCCCAGGCGCTCGACGAAGTCGGCCCAGTGCTTGTCGGACTGCAACAGGATGAGCGCGATGTAGCGGTCGTCCGCCGTCCGGTAGGTGCCGACGCCGGGGTTGGGCGACTTGGTCCGGTCACCCTGGGGGATCTTGGAGAAGCCGAACAGCTTGGACGCGATGATCATCGGCGAGATCTGCCACATCGCCGTCCCCAGCAGGGACACGTCGACCACGCTCGGCTCGCCGGTGCGCTCCCGCTTGACCAGCGCAGCGGCGATCGCCCCCGCCAGCCCCAGCCCGCCCATCACGTCACCGAACGCCGGGGTCGGCTGACCGGGTGGCCAGCCCTCACGGTCGGGCATCGTGGACGCCACACCGCCGCGGGCCCAGAACGAGGCGCCGTCGTAGCCGCCCTTGGTGGCCTCGGGGCCCTTCGGACCGGCGCCCGACCCGCGGGCGATGATGATGTTGGGGTTCACCGCCCGGATGTCGTCGGTGTCGATGCCGAGCTTGGCCCGGACCTGAGGGAGGTAGTTCGTGAGGAATACGTCCGCGGTCTCGACGATCCGGAAGAGGACCTCCCGGCCCTCGTCGCTGGAGAGGTCGAGGCCGATGGACCGCTTGCCACGGTTGGGCTGTTCGATCATGAAGTTGACCGCGCCCTTGCCACCGGGCAGCAGACCCGACGTGATCAGGCCGCGTTGGGGGTCGCCCGTCTCGGGGTGTTCGATCTTGAGCACGTCCGCACCCCAGTCGACCAGCACCGATCCGCCGGAGGGCACGAGCATCCAGCTCGCGACCTCGACGACCCGGATGCCTTCGAGTGGCCCTGACATGTGTCCTCCTCAGTCGCCGTCGGAGGCCATGGGCCACCCGACGGTCTTGGTCTCGGTGAAGATCTCCAGGCCCTCGATGCCGCACTGCCGGCCGAGGCCCGACTGCTTGTAGCCGCCGAACGGGGCATCCGCCCCATACCAGATGCCACCGTTGATGCCGAACGATCCCGTCCGGATGCGGGCCGCCACCGACTTGGCGTGCTCCAGGTCGCCCGAGGAGATCATCCCCGACAGGCCGTAGGTGCTGTCGTTGGCGATCCGGACGGCCTCGTCGTCGCCCTCGTAGCCGATCACCACGAGGACCTGCCCGAAGATCTCCTCCTGGGCGATCGTCATGGAGTTGTCGACCTCGGCGAACAGGGTCGGCTCGACGAAGAACCCCGTCGGCAGGTGCTCGGGAACGCCCCCGCCGCACACGACCCGAGCGCCCTCGTCCCGACCGGTGGCGATGTAGCCGAGCACCCGTTCGCGTTGGCGGGCCGAGACGAGCGGCCCCATGTAGTTGGACGGATCCGACGGGTCGCCGTAGGTGAGGCCGGCGATGCCCGCGGCAGCGGCCTCCACCGCCTCGTCGTAGTGCGATCGCGGGACCAGCAGGCGGGTCGGGATGGCACACCCCTGACCCGCGTGGAAGCAGCTCGCCAGCACGGCGCCCCCCGCCGCAGCTGCGACGTCGGCGTCGTCGAGCACGAGGTTCACCGACTTGCCACCGAGCTCGAGGAACACCCGCTTGAGCGTCGGTGCGGCGGCCGCCATGATCCGGCGGCCGGTCGCGGTCGACCCGGTGAACGCCACCATGTCGACCAGGGGTGAGGTCGAGAGCACCTCACCCACCAGGTGGTCCGACGAGGCGACGATGTTGACGACCCCCGGGGGGATGTCGGTCCGCTCCGCGATCAGCCGACCCAGTCGGGTCGCATTGAACGGGGTGTCGGGCGCCGGCTTGATCACGCAGGTGTTGCCCATGGCCAGCACGGGCCCGAGCTTGTTCAGGGTGATCTCGACCGGGAAGTTCCACGGGATGATGACGCCGACGACGCCCACCGGCTCCTTCCACACCTCCCGCTCGGTGAACGAGCCGAGGCCGAAGGGATCCCGGGCCCCGATCGAGCGACGCCAGATGAACTGCTCGATCATCTCCGCCGGCCACCTGAGAGCGTCCTTGAGGGGGATGTCGAGCTGCGGCCCCCAGGTCGTGAGCATCGGACAGCCGACCTCGGCCACCAGTTCCGAGCGCAGGTCCTCCTGCTCGCCCTCGAGGGCCTCCTGGAGTTGGAGGAGGCAACGCCGACGGAGCTCGGGATCGGTCGACCAGGTCGTGGTGTCGAACGCCCGCCGGGCGGCCGCCACGGCGCGCTCCATGTCCTCGTTCGTGCCGTCGGCGACGACGCCGATGACCTCTTCGGTGGCGGGGTTGAGGTTCTCGAAGGTGGCACCCGAGGAGGCCTCGACGAGAGCGCCGTCGATCAGCAGGCGTCGTTCCGACGAGAACCCGCTCACGAGGCCGACTCCGCCCGGGCCGAACCCTTCTCGGCGGGCACGATGGGAGGGGCGTCCTTCCACGACGGCACCCCGTCGTCGGGCCCCGCAGCCGGCCAACCGTTCTCGTGGATCTCGGCCCAGTGCGAGTGGTTCAACTGGTGCAGGGTGAAGGTCGCCTGCAGGGCGTTGGTGAACCCCTGGTTGTCGACGGTCTGGTTGACCGACTCCTTGATCATCAGCGCGGTCATGGTCGGCAACGCCGCGATGCGCCGAGCGAACTCGAGCGTGCGGTCCTCGAGCTCCGCCCGGGGGAAGACCTTGGACACCATGCCCAGGCGGTGCGCCTCGTCGATGTCGATGCTGTCACCGGTGAGCAGCAGCTCCTTGGCCGTGCGCGGGCCGAACTCCCACGGGTGGGCGAAGTACTCGAGGCCGCACATGCCCAGTCGGGTGCCCACCACGTCGGCGAAGACGACATCGTCCGATCCGACGATCAGGTCGCAGGCCCACATCAGCATCAGCCCGGCGGCGTAGACGGGCCCCTGCACCTGCGCCACGGTGATCTTGCGGAGGTTCCGCCAGCGCAACGTGTTCTGGTAGTAGTAGTGCCACTCGCCGAGCATGCGCTTCTCGGCCCCGGTCCTGGTGCCACCGTTGATGAACATGGTGGGGTGCGACTGGTACTCCTCGATCGACTTCTTCGACCCCATGTCGTGACCCGAGGAGAACATCGGACCTGTTCCACCGAGGATCACCACGCGACAGGAGTCGTCGGCCTCGGCCCGGAGGAAGGCGTCGTCGAGCTCCACGAGCAGCCCCCGGTTCTGGGCGTTGCGGGCGTCGGGTCGGTCCAGGAGGATCCGAACGATGCGCCCGTCGTCGTGGGTCTCGTACTGGAGGAACTCGTACTCGGGCATGTGACTCCTGTCGGAAGGCCAGAACATGACGTCGGTGTCAGAATAGTTCGATCCCGTCGACGAGGCCCCACGAACTCGCGGTGGGGGCGTCGATGCTGCACCCGCTCAGGGTCATCCAGGCGGTTCGGTGCCGGCCGATCCGACGGGTCACGCTCACCGTCCCACCGGCTCCCGGCACCAGTCCGAGCCGGAGCTCGGGCAGCACGAACTGCGACCCGGGGTGGGCGACCACCCGGCCTGCGAACGCGGCGAGCTCCACGCCGGAACCCGCCACGGTTCCGTGCACCAGCGCCGTCACCCGGTCCGACACCCGGTCGAGCACCGCCGCGAGGCTGCGCCGCAGCCGGATCAGGTGGGCGGTCGCAGGGTCGGGGGCCGAGCCGAACTCGTCCAGGTCGCCGCCGCTGCAGAAGGACCGACCGTCACCGCGCAGCACGGCGTGCAGGTCCGGGTCGGCCTCGACGACCGCCAGCGCCTCAAGCAACTCGTCCCGCATGCGTACGTCGAGGGCATTCGCCCTCGACGGGCGCTGGAGGCGGATCTCGACCGTCGTACCCCGCCGGTGAACTCCGACCCTCGGTCCGCCGTCACCGGGACCGTGCCGACGTGAGGTGCGCTCCCGCCACGCCGCGTGCTCCGGTCCGGCCTGCAGGGCGCTGAACACGGCGGACTCGACCAGCAGCCCGTCCTCGGTCGATCGGCGGGCCGCAGACCGCAGCATCGACGCTGCGGCTGCGGCTGCGATCGGGGACCGACGCACCCCGGCGACGATGGCGTCGAGATCGGCGGGGGTCGACGCCACGACGTCGACCAGGTCCAGCACCGCCGGTCCCACCGGACAGCCCGGCCCGGCCACGACGACCGCCGGCAGGACGGCCAGGCGGGACACCGCAGCGGCGAGCAGGTCCGGACCCACGGTCGGCGGCGCCGTGACGACGGCGACGGACCCGACGAACGGCGGCTCGACCGGAGCGAGGAGCGATGCGACGAACTCGTCGCCGGACCACTCCGAGGGCCGCATGCGCGGACCGTACCATGCGATGCTCGTCCGGTGTCCGGCCCGACCAGCGACCACGGAACCCGACCCGGATCGACTCCGGGAGCAGCCGAGGCGGACCGGGACGCCTGGGTCTCGAGCGGTCTCGCAGCCCTCTCAGGTCCACCACCGGGCGGGCGCCTCGGCCCACCGGAGCGACTCCTCAGCGGAGTCGCCGACCGTGGGAGGCGGATCCGCGAGATCACGGCGTCCTGGGGGCGCCCCGTCGATCGTGACTGGCTGGGCCTGCTCACCCGGCGCGCCGAGATCGAGCACCTGACGGTCCGGGGCCGGACCAGTTGCGGCGGTGCGGCCCACCTGATGCGGGCGCAGGACGGCTGGGTGGCCGTCAACCTGGCCCGCTCCAGCGACCTCGAGCTGCTCCCGGCGTGGCTGGCGCTGGCCGGTGACCCCGAGGAGTGTCCGGCCCCGGCGGCGACCACCGGACCGCCGGACGAACGCTGGCGAGCGGACGACCGGATCCGACCGGACCTCGAGCGCCGCGTGCGACGACTGCCGGGCTCGGCGCTGGCGGAGGCCGCAGCAATCGTGGGGTTGCCCGTCGGGGTGCTGGGCGAACGTGAGCCGGACCTCCACGCGGGGGTGACGGTCCACCGATTCGCCGGGCCGGTCGAGCCGGGCCCACCGCGACGCGTGGTCGACCTCAGCTCCCTCTGGGCCGGCCCCCTGTGCGGGTCGCTGCTTGCGGCCTGCGGGGCCGAGGTCGTGAAGGTCACCGACCTCCGGCGACCGGATGGGGCCCGGTCGGGCCACCCTGACTGGTACCGGTTCCTGAACGGGGAGAAGGCCCACCGGGAACTCGCCCTCGACACCGCAGCCGGCAGGGCCGATCTCCTGGCGCTCATCGCCGGGGCCGATGTCGTGATCGAGTCCGCCCGGCCGCGGGGGCTCCAGCAGCTGGGGATCGACGCAGAGGAGGTCATGCGCGGCCCCGGCGGACCCCGGGTCTGGGTCTCGATCACCGGGCACGGACGCCGGTCGACACGGGTCGCGTTCGGCGACGACGCCGCGGTGAGCGGGGGGCTGGTGGTCCACGGCGACGACGGCCCGTGGTTCTGCGGTGATGCGATCGCCGATCCGCTGAGCGGCATGGCGGCGACGGACGCATCCCTGTCCTGTCTGGCGGCCGGGACCAGGGGGTTGATCGAGATCTCCATGGCGGGAGTCGCCACCGCGCACGCCGGGGCGACGCTGCCGGTGCCGCTCGCCGGTCGGGTGCTGTGAGGTCATGAGCGACGCCGGGTGGGTGGTCACGATCGTGGATGCGGATGTGGCCGGCATCCGCTCCGACGTGCGCATCGAGGGCGACAGGATCGCCGGTGTCGGTCCGACCTCGTCCCGCCGGGACGGCACGGTGGTGCGGGCCGAGGGGGCCGCGCTGCTTCCCGGCCTCCACGATCACCACCTCCACCTGCTCGCCATGGCCGCGAGGGACCGGTCAGTGGATGTGGCCTCCGAGCCCGACGCCGAGGCCTTCGACCACCGCCTGCGAGATGCGCACCGGTCGCTGCCCGCGGGCAGCTGGCTCCGAGTGGTCGGCTACGACGAGGCGCACGGCCCGCTGCATCCCGAGCGACTCGACGCACTCGCCCCGGATCGTGCAGTCCGGGTGCAGCACCGCACCGGCTCGGCCTGGATGCTCAGCTCGGCGGGGGCCGCGGTCGCCGGCGTGGCCGCCGGATGGTGTCATCGCGAGGACGAACGACTCGGTCGCATCTGGACGGGCGACGGTCCGCCGGACCTCGCTGCGGTCGGGAGGCGCCTCGCCGCCTACGGCGTCACCGGCGTCACCGACGCCACCCCCTCGACGGACGCCGCTTCCTTCGAGCTCCTGGCGGCGGCACGCACGGAGGGAGCGGTGCACCAACGGGTGATGGTCACCGGCGGACCGGGGATCATGGGCCTCACGCCCCCCGGGCCACTGGAGCGAGGGCCCGTCAAGATCATCGTCGAGGACCACGACCTGCCCGATCCGGACCAGCTCGCCGCGTGGTTCAGGTCCGCACACCGGGTGGGTCGGCCGGTGGCCGTGCACTGCGTGACCCGGGTCGCGATGGTCCTCGCACTCGTCGCGTGGGAGCAGGTCGGGTCGGTCGCCGGGGACCGGATCGAACACGCCTCGGTCGTTCCGCTGGAGCTCATCGACCCGTTGGCAGCACTCGGGGTGCAGGTGGTCACGCAGCCGGGGTTCGTCCACGCGCACGGTGACCGCTACCTGCGCACCGTGGACGCCGAGGACCTTCCGCAGCTCTACCGATGCGCGAGCCTGCTCGACGCCGGCATCGGCGTCGGCGGCTCGACCGATGCGCCATTCGGCCCGGAGGACCCGTGGCTCGCGATCCGCACGGCGACGACCCGGAGGACCCGCCACGGCCAGGTGCTCGGTGCGACGGAGGCCGTGTCCGCCCGGACCGCACTCGACGGCTTCCTGAGCAGCCCCCTGGCCCCGGGTGGACCAGCCCGTTCGATCCACGAGGGCGGCCCGGCCGACCTGTGCCTGTTGGACGCCCCCGTGGACCAGGTGCTGGCAGCGCCCGGCTCCGAACGCGTGGTGGCCACCTGGATCGGTGGTCGACTGGTGCACTCCCGGATGTGACACGGGTGTTCGAAGATGGGCTAGACATCGTCGACGAACATCATCTGGACCACCATCTGGACCACCACCTGAAGGGGACCCACCGTGTCGACGTTCCACGCATTCCTGCTCTCGCGTGAGGAGGGCCAGGAGCAGCAACTGGACTGGACCGAGGTCGACGACGCCGACCTGATGGACGGCGACGTCACCATCGCCGTCTCGCACACCACCATCAACTACAAGGACGCCCTGGCGCTCACCGGTTCGTCACCGGTCGTGCGTCGCTGGCCGATGGTGCCGGGCATCGACTTCGTCGGCACCGTCGAGGCGAGCGACCACGAGGGGATCGCCGTGGGCGACGCCGTGGTGCTCAACGGCTGGGGCGTGGGCGAGACCCACTGGGGCGGTTACGGCGAGCGCGCTCGGGTGCCCGGCGAGTGGCTGGTGCCGCTGCCCTCGGCGTTCTCCGCCGAACAGGCCATGGCGATCGGCACCGCCGGGTACACCGCCTTGCGGTGCGTGCTGGCGCTCGAGCGCCACGGCCTCACCCCGGGTGCGGCACCGGTCCGCGTCACCGGCGCCGCCGGTGGCGTCGGCAGCGTCGCCGTGGCCCTGCTCGCCGGGGCCGGCCACGAGGTGATCGCCTCGACCGGGCGACCCGAGGAGGCCGACTACCTGCGCGCCCTGGGCGCGTCCGAGATCATCGAGCGCGACGAGCTCTCGGGCCCGGCGCGCCCGCTCGCCAAGGAGCGCTGGGGTGCCGCGGTGGACTGCGTCGGCAGCCACACGCTGGCCAACGTGCTCGCCGGCACCCGCTACGGCGGCACCGTCGCCGCGTGCGGGCTGGCCCAGGGGATGGACCTGCCGTCGTCGGTCGCGCCGTTCATCCTGCGCGGGGTGACCCTGGCCGGCGTGGACAGCGTGATGGCACCCCGCGAGGTGCGCCTCGAGGCGTGGGACCGACTCGCGACCGACCTCGACGTGTCGAAGCTGGCCGCGGTCACCAGCGTCCGCCCGCTCGCGGACGCGCCCGAACTGGCCGAGCAGATGCTGGCGGGTCAGGTGCGCGGACGGGTGGTGCTCACCGTCGATCGGTGAACGCCGGGCCGACCTCCATGGTCATCTCCCAGTCGGGGCCGTAGCGCTCCTTGAACGTCAGGTAGCGCGACACGATCCCCTGGCAGTGCCCGCCGTTCCACAGGTCGTAGCGCGGGTCGGCGTGCTCCGCGAAGAACTCGTGGAGTTCGGCCGACAACGCGCGGACCTCCTCGGTGCGGTCGGGGTCGGCGGCCACGTTGTGCCACTGACCGGGGTCGTCGACCAGGTCGTACAGCTCGGGCTCACCCGTGCCGGACAGGTGCTCGGTGTACAACCGCGTGGGGCTGCGCATCGAGCGAGCGGTCTCGTTCTCGAAGAAGGCCCGCTCGGACGGATCGGCCAGGTCGCCGCCGGCGAGCAGCGGCTCGAGGGAACGACCGGGCGACCCCTCGACCTCCACCTCGCCGAGGCCGACGTGGTCCAGCACCGTGGGCAACAGGTCCACGTGCGACACGATGCGGTCGACCATCCTGCCGGCGGTGACCGTGCCCGGTCGGCGCACCACGAGCGGCACCCGGAAGGTGACGTCGTGCATGAACGGCGGGTTGGTCCACACCGGGTGCCCCCACAGGCCCCGCTGGCCGTAGGGGTTGCCTTGGTCGGTCGTGACCACCACCAGGGTGTCCTCGGCCAGGCCCTCCTGGTCCAGCGCGTCGACGACGCGGCCGACCTCGTGGTCCACCAGCGCGTTCTGCGCGGCGATGTTGGCCCGGCTCACGGGGTCGTTGTGGGACCGCACCGCCCACCACACGTTGTTGAACGCCGAGGCGAGCGTGTACTCCTCGTCGGGGTTCAGGTCGAAGTCGAACGGCACTGCCAGCGATGCCACCAACCGGTCGTCGACCGCGGGGAACGGGCGGAAGGACCGGCCGGCGAAGCGCTCCCAGAACGGGTTGCGCTCATCCGGGCCCACCACTGTCGGCGGCAGCACGTAGGGACCGTCGTAGTTGACCTGCAGGAAGAACGGCCGGCTCCGGTTGCGGTGCTGGATGTACTCGATGGCCCGGTCGCTGAAGTACGACACGATGTGCTGGCCGTCGACGCGCTCGGTCCGGCCGTCGCGGAACACGTGGTTGTCGTAGAAGTCGGTCGTGTGGCCCTTGGTGAGCGCCACCCAGTGCTCGAAGCCGTTGCCGACACAGCGGTGGTTGCCCAGGTGCCACTTGCCCACCATCGCCGTCGCCCAGCCGTGGTCGCGCAGGGTCTGGGCCATCGAGCGGAATTCGCGGGTGACGTCGTAGTCCTCGGCCTTGGGCAGCACGTCGTCGTCGGCCATCGCCATGTGCACACCGTGCTGGGACGGCATCAGGCCGGTCAGGATCGACGCCCGCGTCGGCGAGCACAGGCCGTTGGTGCAGAAGGCCCGCCAGAACTGCACGCCCTCTCGGGCCAGTCGGTCGATGCGGGGCGTCTCGTGCTCGACGTTGCCGTAGCACCCCAGGGAATCGGCCGACTGGTTGTCGGTCACCAGCATCAGAACGTTCACCACCCTCGCAGTCTGGCACCGCAGCGACCTAAGGTGACGCAGACGTCAGACAACTGGGGGCGACGGTGTTCGATCCGAGTGGACAGCGAGTTCTGGTCACCGGCGCCTCGTCGGGTCTGGGGGCCGCTCTGGCCGAGGGACTGGCGCAGCGGGGCGCCGTCGTGGGGCTCTGCGCCCGCCGCGAGGACCGACTGGCCGAGGTGCTGGAGCGGGTGCAGCACCACTCCCCCGACAGCCGCGCCTGGACCGTCGACCTGGCCGACATCGATGGCGTGGACTCGTTCGCCGCGCGCGCCACCGAGGAACTGGGCGGCATCGACGTTCTGGTCAACAACGCCGGCATCCCCAAGCGCCGCTGGGCCTGGCAGCACCGCCCCGACGAGATCGCCGACGTACTGCGCCTGAACGTCGAGTCGCCGATCCGGCTGACCGGCGCGCTGCTGGGCGAGCTGGCGCGCCACCAGGGCCACGTGGTCATGATCGGTTCGGTCGCAGCGAGGCTCGCCCCGCCCAACGAGGCCGTCTACGCCGCGTCCAAGGCGGCGATCACGGCGTACGCGGAAGGACTGCGGGTGGATCTGGGGGTCGCAGGGGTGCCCGTCGGCGTGCACGTCGTGCAGCCCGGGGTGCTGAGCACCGAGCTGTTCGAACTGCCCGACAACGATCCGTCGCTCAGCGACATCGAGGCGCTGCCGCCCACCGCGATCGTCGACGCCGTGCTGGAGGCCCTGAACTCCGGGGCGACCGAGACGTTCGTGCCCGGGTGGTTCGCCGACCTGCCGCCGGTGAAGGCCTCGGACCTCGACGGCTTCCTGCAGGGTTCGATCGACTACACCCGGTCGCGACTCGAGGCACTCGGCGCCGACCCACCGGCCGGACCGGGAGGGCCGACATGAGCGCAGCGCACCCACTCTCGATGCTGACCCCCGACGAGGTCACCGCGGCGCGAGAGGTGCTCGACGCCGCGGGCGACCTGCCAGAGGGCGCCATCGTGGTCCACATCCTGCTCACCGAGCCGCACAAGGACGAGCTGGCCGCGTGGTCACCCGGCGACCCGGTGCACCGTCGTGTGACCGCACTGGTGGTGCCGGGACCCGAGCTCACGATGGTCGAGCTGCAGGTCTCGGTCACCGAACGCCGGATCCTCGACCGGCGCGTCATCGAGGGCATGCGCCCGGCGCTGCTCTTCGGCGAGTCGTTCTCGGTGATCATCGCCTGCACCGAGCACCCCGACTACCTGGCCGCGCTCGCCCGCCGGGGCATCACCGACCTGACCCACGTGCAGATCGATCCGTGGCCCGCCGGTTCGTTCGGCTACGGGGTGGAGGAGGGCCGCCGCATCGCTCGCTGCATCACCTTCCTGCGCGAGGACGCGGACGACAACGGCTACGCCCGCCCCGTCGAAGGACTGATCGTGCACGCCGACCTGGGCACCGGCGAGGTGCTCGAGGTGATCGACCACGCCCCCCGGGACACCGATCCGATCCCGCTGCCGCCCCAGGGCTCGCGCTACACCCCCGAGCACGTCGGCCCGCTGCGGCCCGACCTGCGCCCCATCGTGATCGAACAGCCCGAGGGACCGAGCTTCACCGTCGAGGACAACCTCGTCCGCTGGCAGAAGTGGTCGCTGCGCCTGGGATGGGATCCCTACGAGGGTCTGGTGCTGCACCAGGTCGCCTACACCGACACCGCGCCGGACGGCACCGAGCGTGAGCGTTCCGTGCTGCACCGGGCGTCCATCTCCGAGATGGTCGTGCCCTACGGCGACCCGGGCGAGGTGCAGGGCTGGAAGAACGCGTTCGACGCCGGCGAGTGGGGGCTCGGTCGCATGACCCAGTCCCTCACCCTCGGCTGCGACTGCCTCGGCGTCATCCACTACACCGACGTGACCATGGCCAACGAGCAGGGTGAGCCGTGGGTCGTGCCCAACGCCATCTGCATGCACGAAGAGGACTACGGCATCGGCTGGAAGCACGTCGACCTGCAGACCGGGCGCGCCGAGGTGCGCCGCAGTCGACGGCTCGTCATCAGCCACATCGCGACCGTCGGCACCTACGAGTACGGCTTCTTCTGGTACCTCTACCTCGACGGCAACATCCAGCTCGAGGCGAAGCTGACCGGCATCCTGTCGACCCAGGCCGTGCCCGTCGGCACCACGACGCCGTACTCCAACCCGATCGCCCCCGGACTGGTGGCGCCGGTGCACCAGCACATGTTCTGCGCGCGGCTGGACCTGGACATCGACGGAACCGCCAACCGGGTCGAGGAGGTCGAGGCCGAGGTGCTGCCGACCGGCCCGGACAACCCGTGGGGCAACGCGTTCCGGCCGAAGGTCACCGTGCTCGACCGCGAATCGCGCGCCCAGCGCACCACCGACGCCCGCACCAGCCGCACCTGGCGGGTGGTCAACCCCGACCGGCTCAACCACGTCGGACGGCCCGTCGGCTACAAGCTGGTCCCCACCATGTCGACCCCCACGCTGCTCGCACACCCCGAGTCGTCGGTGGGCCGTCGCGCCGGGTTCGCCCGGAACAACCTGTGGGTCACGCCCTACCACCCCGACGAGCGCCGCGCTGCGGGCGACTTCCCCAACCAGCACGCCGGCGGCGCCGGCCTGCCGGAGTGGACCGAACAGGACCGTGAGCTCGACGGCGAGGACGTCGTGCTGTGGTACTCCTTCGGCGTCACCCACCTGCCCCGACCCGAGGACTGGCCGGTCATGCCGGTGGAGTACACCGGGTTCCTCCTGATGCCCTACGGGTTCTTCGAACGCAACCCCGCACTCGACGTTCCGCCGTCATCCGAGGCGTCCTGCCACTCGCCAGCCTCGGGCGAGGAGGGCGACCCCGGGCACTGCGGCGCAGCCAACTGAGCCGCCGGGCTCAGCACTCCAACCGCAGGGCCCCCTCGGGACACGCGTCCACGGCCCGCCGGACGATCTCGAGCACGTCATCGGGCGGACTCGGGTCCACCACCTCGCAGTGGCCCAGGTCATCGGGCTCGAAGCGCAGGGGGTCCAGGACGTAGCAGCGGCCGTGGCCCACACAGGCATCAGGGTCCAGTCGGATGTCCATCGCCCCGCCCTCAGCCGGCGCTCTGGGCCGTGAAGACCAGCGGCAGGTGCTCGATCTCCCGGATACCGGGCGAGTAGTTGAGCTCGGCGCCCTCGACGAGCTCGTAGTCCGGGATGCGGCGGTGCCACTCCTCGAGCGCCACCCGCAGCTCCAGGCGGGCCAGGTGCGATCCGAGACAGCGGTGCGGGCCGCCACCGAAGGCCAGGTGCCGGTTCGCCGACCGGTCGGGGTCGAAGTCCCCTGCGGTCGGCCCGAACTCGTCGGGGTCGATGTTCGCCGATCCGAGCATCAGGAGCACCGTGTCACCGGGCGCCATCTCCACCCCGTGCAACTCGGTCGGTTGGGCGACCACGCGGATGATCTGCATCACCGGCGTCTCCCTGCGCAGCAGCTCCTCGACCACCTCGGGGGCGGTGGACGGGTCCTCGGACAGTCGGCGACGGTGCTCGGGGTGCTGTGCCAGGAAGGCGAGAGAGCAGTCCAGGGTCGACGTCACGGTGTCGAGGCCCGCCAGGATGAAGAGGAAGCAGATGTCGAGCATCTCCTCGTGGGACATCATGCGGCCGTCGGTCTCGGTGGTGAGGAACCGGCTGATGAGATCGTCGCCGAGGGCGCCGCGACGCTGTTCGAGTACGTCCTCGAAGTAGTCGTAGAGCTCACGACCGGCGGCGTGCCGACGGGACTTCGCCTCCTCCGGGTCGAGCAGGCCGCCGCCGGGGCGGATGATCTCGTCCTTCCAGGACAGGAAGGTCGGAAGGTCATCGAGCGGCAGGTCCGTCGCCTCGAGGAAGACCCGGCACGGGAGTGGCACGGTGAACTCGCTGTGGGCGTCGACGGAGCCCCGGGACACGAACTGGTCGATCACCTCGCCGACCATCTCCCGGATCCGGGGCTCGAGGTTGGCGACCTCCCGGGGGCCGATGGTCGGGTCGATGACCCGCCGGTAGGTCGAGTGGTCCGGCGGGTCGATCTGCAGCGGGATCAGCGGTCGGTCCTGGCCGATGTCGACCGCGACGAGGTCCGAGCTGAAGATCTCGGGATGGCGCAACGCCCAGCGCACGTCCTCGTACCTGCTGATGATGTGTGCTCCGAGCCCGGCCATGCCCTCCATGGACGCCACCGGGCACTCCGAGCGCAGGCGGTCGTAGAAGGGCAAGGGTTCCGCAGCCACATCGGGCCGGTACGGATTGGCCTCACCCGTCTCGGGGTTGACGGCATCACGTGGGTCCATCGGGACTCCTCTGGTCGTGTCGCGCCGGACGGTCGCGGCACCCGAACCTTTCTGACATGTGCGTCACATTAGATCGACGGACCAGCGGGCGCTCAACCACCGGGGACGGACACCGGCGACGGACAACGGGGACGGACGCCGCAACGGTGTCCTAGCCTGCCGACGATGGTCGGAGGAGCGCTCGAGGTCGACCCCGAGGTGATCGAGCAGTTCGGGGACCAGGGCTGGGCGGTGCTGCCCGACGTCCTCGCACCGGGTGAGGTGACCCGGGCCCGGGAGGCGCTGCTCCGCGCCGCGGACGCCTCGGAGGCCCGGGGCATCCCGACGCGCATGGAGTACCTCGACCCGGGAGGGAACAACATCCGCGTGCACGACCTCGTCGAGTACGACCCGGTGTTCGCAGAACTGCTCCTGCACCCGGTGGTGGTCGCCCACCTCAGGGTGCTGCTCGGGGACGACCTCGCCGTGTCGAACTTCTCGGCCAACATCGCCCTGCCCGGCAGCCGGCCGATGAACGCCCACAACGACCAGTCCACGGTGATGCCCGAACCGTGGACGCAGCGCTACTCGATGAACGCGATCTGGTGCCTGGACGACATCGACGAGGCCAACGGCGCCACGCGCTACCTGCCGGGAAGCCAGCGCATCACGTGCTTCGCGGACGTGCCGGACGATCCGGCCGCGGGCATGCGGTCGTTCGAGGCGCCGGCCGGATCGGTGGTCCTGATGGACGGCCGTCTCTGGCACACCTCGGGTTCCAACACGACCGAGGATCGCGAGCGGGCACTCCTGTTCGCGTTCTACACGCGTTCGTTCCTGCGCCACCAGAACAACTGGGGCCGCTCGCTGTCCCGGGACACCCGCCGGTCGCTGGACCCGACCCTCAGGGAGTGGCTCGGCCTCGGGACCGGCAACATGGGCTACGGCACCTACCTGGCGGAGCGATGAGTCACGACCTCGTCATCACGGGCGGCACCGTGGTGGACGGCACCGGTGCACCGCCCCGCACCGCCGACGTCGCGGTGACGGACGGCATCGTGACCGAGGTCGGTCGCGTCGAGGGCTCCGCCCGGCGGGTGATCGACGCCGACGGGGCGCTGGTCACGCCGGGGTTCGTCGACACACACACCCACTACGACGGTCAGGCCACCTGGGACCCGCACCTCACGCCGTCCTGTTGGCACGGGGTCACCACCGCGATCATGGGCAACTGCGGTGTCGGCTTCGCACCGGTCGAACCGGACCGCCGGGAGTGGCTGATCGAGCTGATGGAAGGGGTCGAGGACATCCCCGGGACGGCGCTGTCCGAGGGGATCCGGTGGAGCTGGGAGGACTTCGGCGGCTACCTCGACGCGCTCGAGCGGATGCCACGGGCGATCGACGTGGGTGCCCAGGTCCCCCACGCGGCGGTGCGCGCCTACGTGATGGGTGACCGGGCACACGAGGCCTCCACCGCCGACGACGTCGCACGGATGCGGTCACTGGTCCACCGGGCGATGCAGGACGGGGCACTGGGGTTCTCCACGGGCCGCACCTCCGGGCACCGCGACGCACGGGGCGGAGCGGTGCCGGGCACCTTCGCCCCGGAGTCCGAGCTCGAGGCGTTGCTCAGCGCGTTGGACGATGTCGGCCGGGGTGTGTTCCAGGTCGTGCCGGCCGGCATCTCGGGGGCGATCGGCGGCGACCCCGCCGGGGCGATGGACGACGAACTGGAGTGGATCCTGCGGCTCGGACGCTCGACACACCTGCCCATCACCTTCCTGGTCATGGACGGCGGGGCCGACCACGACTGGCGACCGTGGTTCGCACGTGTGCGGGCCGCGAACCGTGACGGGGCGAACATCCGGCCCCAGGTCGCCAGCCGATGCTTCGGCATGCTCTTCGGTCTGCAGTCGACGATGAACCCGTTCCGCTACCGAGCGAGCTACCGCGCGATCGACGACCTCCCCCTCCCGCTGCGGGTCGAGCGGCTGCGGGAACCGGCCGTGCGCGCCGCGGTGCTGTCCGACCAGCCCGAGTACACCGGTCCACCACAGATGGACCGGTTCACCGAACACCTCTTCGACCGGCTGTTCCCGCTCGGCCCCGACCTCGACTACGAGCCGACGCCGGACCGGAGCATCGCCGCCATGGCCGCATCGTCCGGGCAGGACCCCTGGCAGGTGCTGTACGACGAGTTCCTCGAGGACGACGGACGGTCCTTCGTGTTGCACCCCATGATGAACTTCGGCCGCGGCTCCTACGACGGGCTCCACGAGATGCTCACGGATCCGATCACCGTGCAGGGCCTCGGTGACGGAGGCGCCCACTGCTCCATGGTCTGCGACGCATCGATGACCACCTACCTGCTCTCGCACTGGGTGCGTGACCGCACACGCGGACCCCGTATCGAGCTGTCGGAGGCGGTGCGACGACTCACCTCGGACCCGGCCACCCTGTACGGGCTGCACGACCGTGGCGTCGTCGCGCCCGGTCGCAAGGCGGACCTGAACGTGATCGACCCCGACGACATCGGTCTCGAACCACCGGAGCTGGTCCACGACCTCCCGGCGGGTGCCGCCCGGCTGGTGCAGCGATCCCGCGGCTACCTGGCGACGCTCGTGGCGGGGCGCACCGTGGTGGCGCAGGGCGAGCTCACCGACGAGTGCCCGGGCAGGCTCGTGCGCGGCGGCCGCTGAACCGGGTCGGTCGACGAGGGCGGGGCGGGGGCGCCGGAACGGGGCCTCGACTCAACCGAACCGCCCGTAGAGGAACTCAGCGACCGGGATCGCCGCCTCGAACGAGTGAGCAAGACCCGAAGCGAGGTAGCCGGCGTCGGAGACCACGGTCTGGCCGTTCACCGCCCGGGCTGCGTCGCTGCACAGGAACACCAGCACCGCCGCCTGCTCCTCGGGTGTCGATGCATCGATGCCCACGTCAGCTCGGAAGTCCGAACCGAAGTCCAGCCAGGTCGCGGCGTTCGCCTGGGCGAGCGGCGTGTCGGTCGGACCCGGACAGACGGCGTTGATGCGGATTCCCCGCGCCAGCATCGGACGGGCCTGCGCTGCCACGTAGGCACACATCGCCCGCTTCATCGACAGGTAGTCGGCCTTGCCGTGGTCGACGACCCATGCGACCGCTTCGTCCCAGTCGGAGATGGCGAGGAACTCCAACAGCGGCTCCAGCTCGGCCTCCCAACCCAGACCGGCGGCCGACGAGATCATTCCGATGGCACCACCGCGATCGAGCCAGCCCAGCTCGATGAGACGGTCGACCACGTACCTGTGGCCGATGAAGTTGATCCGCTCGATCCCCGGGGTGCCGTCCGCAACGCCAGCGCAACTGAACAGGACATCGATCGGGCCGCCGAGCTGCTCGAGCGCGCCGTCGATCGAGCTGCGGTCGGAGAGATCCATCACGATCGCTCGCATCTCGCTGTCGTCGACCGACGCGCGGTCCATCACCGTGACCTGCGCTCCGGCATCGAGGGCCAGGCGAGCAACCGCAGCGCCCATCCCGGTGGCGCCGCCGACCACCAGAGCCCGCTTGCCGTCGAGCCTGAACAAGTCGAACCCACTCACCAGCTACCTCCCGTGCGCTCCTCGACCATGTGGTCGCCGCAGCCGGATGCACCGACGGCGGAGCAGATCTTCTGACGCGCGTGTCACCATACTCGGGCGATGCCCGGCTGGGTCGTGTCGGAGTGAAGCCCACGGGACGCCCCACCTGCGACCGTCGGTCGTCGGTCCCCCAGATGCTGTGCGCACGGGCCTGCCACCCGGACCAACCACCGCCGCGTCCAGCCCTGGCCCGGACATGGTTCGATCCGAACTGCGTGCCGGTGGCGTCCATCGCGGTCACGGGCCAGACTCAGCGCGTGCCAGACGTCGACGCCACTGCGCTCCACCGGACCAAGTACGTCTCGCTGACCACCTTCCGCCGGGACGGTACGCCCGTGGCCACCCCCGTCTGGGTCGTCCGCCACGACGACGGCTGGGCGTGCACCACGGGGAGCACCTCGGGCAAGGTCAAGCGACTGCGCCACACGGACCGGGTCGAGATCGCACCCTGCGACGCCCGGGGCCGGGTCGCTGACGGCGCGGTGCGTTCCGCCGGCACCGGTCGGGTCGTGACCGACGACGCCGAGTACCGCCGGATCCGTTCGGCGGTGCTGCGGAAGTACTGGCTGCTGGGTCCCGCACTGATCGCCTGGGGGGCGATCGGTCGCCGGTTCGGTCGTCACGCCGCCGAGGGTGCCGTCGCCTGGACGCTCGACGGCCGGGCCTGAGCGACCGGGAGGAGGCGGGGTGGACGGGCCGCTCGGCGACCTGGACCTCGGCAGTGCGTTGCTCGCCGGCGACGAACTGCACCTCGCCATGCGTCAGGCGCGCGAGTCCGGCCCCGTCGTTCCCACCCGGTTCCTGGGCACCGAGGCGTACCTGCTCACGACCTTCGCCGCAGTACGGGAGTTCCTGACCGACGACGACCAGTTCCCCGGCGGCGTCGTCTACCGGTACGCCACCCGCCCCAGCGTCGGCAGCACGTTCATCGACCTCGACGGGGCCGAGCACCACCGTGTCCGCCAGCTCGCCACGCCGGCGTTCCGGTCACGGGCGGTTCGCCGGTTCGTCGACGACGAGCTGACCCCGCTCGCCGAGGAGGTCCTGGACCGGATGCTCGCCGCCGGCGGCGACGACCTGGCCGAGGGGTACGTGCGAGTCCTCCCGTTCTGGTCGATCAGCCGCAAGCTCGGGTTGCCCATCGGCACCGAGGAGCGCCAGCGGGCCTTGGCGCTCGCCCTGCTCAGCCACCCGATCGACCCCGAGGGCGCCCGCCGCGCCGCGACCGAGGTCACCGAGTTCCTGCGGCCGACCCTGGCCGAGCGCCGGGCCGCGCCGCGCGACGACGTGGTCTCACGACTGCTGACCGCCCAGGTGGACGGCGTGGGGCTGACCGACGAGCAGGTGGCCTCGCACGTCCGGCTGCTCTACGCGGTCGGCGCCACCACCACCTCCGACGGTCTCGGCACCCTGCTGCGGCGGGCGCTCACCGAGCCCGGGCTCTGGGCACGACTGCGAGCGGACCGATCGCTCCTCCCGGCGGTCGTCCACGAGTCGCTGCGGACCGAACCGCCCGTGGCGCTGCTGCCCCGGCTCGCCGTCGACGGCGGGTCCGGGGCCGGCGTCGAGCTGCCGCCGGGCGCGCTCGTGCTGTGCGGGATCGCGGCGGCGAACCGCGACCCAGCGGTCTTCACCGAGCCGGACCGGTTCGACCCGGAACGACCGGAGACCGAGGTGCTGACGTTCGGGTTCGGCTCCAAGTTCTGCCCGGGTTCGCACCTGGCGCGCCAACAGCTCGTGGCTGCGACCGACGTGCTGCTCGAGCGGATCGGTGACGTCGAGGCCATCGACGCGCCGGAGCCGACCGGCCCGGTGCTCCGACGGGTCGAACGACTCGTGGTCGGTGCTCTGACCGCGGGCTGACCTGCTACGGGCCGACCTCACCGGCTACTCGATACGCAGGCCGGAGATGGCCCGGGCGATGCCGAGCATCTGGATCTGCTCGGTGCCCTCGAAGATGCCAAGAGTGCGCTGAGGCCGACCGCCGGTTCCGGATCGCTGTACTCGAGCCGATCGCAGCCATCAGGCCCGGCTCCGTCCGGCTGCTTTCGGGGAGTTCCAGTACCGGAGATGTACCTCGGCGCCGTGTGCCGGCGATGAGGATCCCGTTCTCCATCTTCGCCACGCGCAGGTCGCGCCACAGCGCCACCAGCTCCCCGCGTTCAGCGGTTGTCAGACCACCGCTGCGGCGGCCTAGAAGATGGCGAGGCTGACGAGGGCCGTTGCTGCCGCGCCGGCCACTGCGGGCACGGCGATGCCGACGAGGTACAGCTGCCGTGTCAGGGTGTCACGCCGCCGGGCCCAGCCCACCCACGCCGTGGCTGCCCAGGCTGCTGTGACGGCTGCCAGAGCGGCCAGGGTGGCGACACCCGTTTCGTTCGTGTTGGTGCCGTCACAGCGTCCGCCGGCGAACCCGCAGCTAAAGATGGTGGCGACGACAACGAGGAACGTGGCGAGGATTGTCACGGCCACCGACGCGAAGACGGACGCAACGAGTGGTGCGGCGCGTTGCGAGTGCCTGTCATGGCGGGCCGTGTCGTTCGTGGTCTGCATGGGCCCTACCACTGCACCGGGTCACGAGGCTTGTCCCCTGACACCAGTGCCGACCAGACTGTGAACGGGCCGAAGCGGATCTGCGTAGTGTTTCTCCCACTCGAGGGAGGGAACCATGGATCGTTTCCGTTCGATTCGTCGCAGTGCGGCACTGGGTGTGGTCACGTGCACAGCTGTACTGCTCGTCGCCTGCGCGCCACAGCAGCCTGATGGCGCTGCCGATGTTCAGATTCCACTGTCGGATGGCCTGAAGGAGGTCACCGCCGAACCAATCCTCGCCGCCCAGCCTGCTGGCGTGACGCGGTCGGCGTCAATCGACGAGCCGGCGGATAACGGTGCGTTCTCCCCGTTCAACACTGCGATCCGCACGTTTTCCGCTCCGTCGGAGCAGGCGGCAGCTGCGGCTGCCGGGGATCTGCTGACCCAGGCCCTTGCGGACGGTTGGACGGGGTCGGGCCTCGAGGATCCGGGTGGTGGCGGTGTCCCCACAGCTGTACTGACGAAGGGCGCTTTCGTCCTCGAGATCTCGTACACGACCGAGGTCTACAAGCAGAACTGGCCGAACGACGACGACGGCTTCGAGGTCCGGATGACGTTGTCCGATGAGCCGTCCACCAGTGAGATTCCCGCGGACGGTCAGGCATGAGCCGCACGACACGCATCGCTGCCATTCTCGCTGCCCTTCTCGTGGTCGGTGCGGTCGGAGCGGGCACCTCCGAGCCAGCCGGAGCTCAGGCGACCCCGTTGAAGGTCCTCATCCTCGGGGACTCGTACTCGGCTGGCAACGGCACCGGTGACGGTTACTTCGGTCCGCAGGACTGCTACCGGAGCCGCAACACCTGGGGTGAGCAGGCCGCCAAACGCCTCGGAGCGTTCCTGGGGCGCACCGTCTCGATGACGAACCGGGCGTGCAGCGGTGCGGTGACCAAGCACTTCTTCGAACCGCGGGACATGGGCTCTTCCGAGGCCGGGCCGCTGAACTGAAGGTTCCATTCCAGTGAGGCGGATGCCCTCCAGCGGGCTCAGGAATACTGCGCCGGGAAGCGGAACACGAGCCCTGAGTATGCGGACGAGTACTACGTGGGGACCACGATCCACAAAGGCGGTGGGATCTATGCGCCGCGGTGCACCCGCTACCTGAAGCCGCAGATCAACGCAGTGAACGATTCCTACGACCTCGTGCTGTTCACCATCGGCGGCAACGACGCCGGCTTCGGCGACATTGCGTCGAATTGTCTCACCGAGGTGTTCGGCACGTGGGTGAGGGACGGCACGAAGTGCCGTACGGCCCTCGGTGCGGCCGAGCAGCTCGTGTCGCGTTCCGATTCCCGCAGCCTCCGGTCCCGCACGGACCAGGTGCTGTCGAACGTGTAGTCACGCTTGCATCCGCCGACCCGGTCGACCCCCGGGAAGGTCGCTCTGTTGACGTACCCGCACCTGATGAGCAACGACGACTACACCTTCGAGGGGATCAAGGTCGGCGCACGACTCCTGGACGTGTCGGGCCGCGGTGAGGCGGTGCAGCGCGACCGTGTCAGTGCCGTGAACCAGCCGGTGAGGATCAACGGGTGCCTTCAGCCGACGGTGGTGCTTGCCGACGGCACGAAGAAAGCGTTCGACGGCCACGAGCCGACAGCCACGATCGGGTTCAACACTCCTGACTCGGTGTGGTTGTGGCACCTGAAGTACCCCTTCGCCGATATCCTCCACCCGAAACCGGCCGGCCATGCTGCGGAGGCGACCGTGGCGATCGATGCGCTCACGAAGGCGGGTGTCGGCCAAGAGTGTGCTGCTGCTGACGTGTTCGTCCTGAACCGGGGTGACAACGGGTTCGAGGGACCGAACTTGCAGACGACCCTTGAGGGGCTCGGTGACGTGGTGAGCCGGTCAACGTCGATCCCGGCCTCTGGCCTCGGCGGCTACGACGTCGTGTGGGTCGTCATGGCGTACGAGGCGTTGTCTCCGACGGAGCAGTCGCAGCTCATCCAGTACGTACAGGGTGGCGGTCGGCTGTACCTCACGGGAGAACGTCCGTGCTGTGAGGCGTTGAACCAGTCGATCCAGCCGGTGATCAACTCACTGGTCAGGGGCGGTGGTGTCCAGGTTGGTGGGTTCGGCCGGGATTTCTTCGGGCCCTTCTCCGTGAACTCAAACGCTGCCGGCCAGATCGCCAACAGCCCGTACCGACTCACGGGGTTCTTCCCTGACGGACCGGGTGGCATGGCCGGCCTCGGTGGCGTCGACGGCCGCAATGTGCTGGTCACTGATGGCACGACGACGTTCGGAGGGGTGTGGGACTCCGCCGACATGACCAACGGCCGTGGCCGCCTCGTCGTGCTGATGGACATCGACTGGTTGAAGGTCGCTGAACGCAGCAGTTACGTCGTGAACGTTCGAGAGTTTCTCTCCCGGTAGTGGGCTCCTCGTCCCCGGGCACGTCGTCGAGTTGCCGCCGGGCGCGCTGGTGCTCTGCGGGATCGCGGCGGCGGACCGCGACCCTGCGGTGTTCGGCGAGCCGGACCGGTTCGACCCGGAACGACCGGAGACCGAGGTGCTGACGTTCAGGTTCGGATCCAAGTACTGCCCGGGCTCGCACCTCGCCCGCCAACAGCTCGTGGCTGCGACCGACGTGCTGCTCGAGCGGATCGGTGACGTCGAGGCCATCGACGCGCCGGAGCCGACCGGCCCGGTGCTCCGACGGGTCGAACGACTCGTGGTCGGCGGGCTCGCAGCGAGCCGGTCCGACTAGCGGCGTTGGGTGGCGTTCCGGAACGCAGCGATCTCGGCGGCGTCGTAGGGGCTGCCGTCGCCGTGGAGGAGTTCGTGGAACCAGGGCGTGCGATCCGTTCCACGCCGGACCCAGGACGTCCACGGGAACCGGGTCTGCGACCGTCCGTCGACCAGTCCCCACGTGTAGCAGCCGACGCCGGAGCGACGGAATACGTCGATGAGCGCCGGAGGGGACGTGGGTCGACCCATCCACTCCGTGCACACGAGCGGACGCCGCAGCGCCCCGAGACCCTGGATCGACCGCTCGAGCACCGGCTCAGCCCCGTAGCAGTGGAACGAGATGACGTCGGAGCGCTCCAGCGCGGTCCGGGCGACACTGCTCGCCTGCTCCGGGTGCCGGGATGACTGCATCAGGAAGACCCCGACGGTGAGCGGCTGGGTGGGGTTCACACCCTCGGCCCAGTCCCAGACCAGTTCGAGCAGGGCGGCGACCCGCTCCCGCTTCCTCGTCGGATCACGCCGCAGGTAGAAGGGGTTGGGACTGTCCGGTTCGTTGAACAGGTCCCAGGCCACGATGCGGGCGTCCGAACCGAACCGTCCGACGACACGCTCCACGTAGGGCCGGAGGCTGTCCCATCTCGACCGGTCGGCCACGACGGCTGCGCCGGGGCCCTGCACCCACGTGGAGTTGTGAATGCCACGACGAGGAGCCCGCTGCGGCCCCGGCCGAGGCTCCGGGTCCCAGATGCCGTCGAAGAGCACCGGCATCACGGAGATGCCGTGGCTGGCTGCGATGTCGAGCACCTGGTCGATCCGGTCGAGGAACCGCTCGCCTTCGAGCACCCACATGAGGTCGTGCAGGAACAACCTGATCGAGTTCATCCCGATGTCGGCAGCCCATCCGAGCTCTCGGTCGATGACCGCGGGATCGAACGTCTCGGCCTGCCACAGCTCGAGCTGGTTCGACGCAGTCGACGGGGAGAAGTTGCAGCCGACGAGCCACCCGACCTCCGACCCCCACTGTGCGGCACGGTCGATGCCCCATCGTGCCCGCTGACGCAGGGGCGGCCCCGGCAGGACACCTCGCGACCGCAGTGCGGAGACCACAAGGTCACGACCCAACTCCGAGAGCGTCGTCACCGCCGGAGGATCCGTGCGGACGTACGCCGGCATCGGAGGCTCGTGAACCGCGAACGAGTCATTGCCATCGCCTGACGACGGTAGACGTTCTCCGGGAGCCCCGTCGGCGGCGAAGGACCGGTCACGGGCGAGACCCCCGCCCGTGTCCTACTCGATGCGCAGGCCCGAGATGGCCCGGCCGATCACCAGCTGCTGGATCTGCTCGGTGCCCTCGAAGATGTCGAAGATCTTCGAGTCGCGGTGCCAGCGCTCCACGGGGTACTCCCGGGTGTAGCCGTAGCCGCCCAGGATCTGGATGGCCCGCTCGGTGACCCACACGGCGGTGCGGCCGGCCATGAGCTTGGACATGGAGCCCTCGGCGTTCACGTAGCCGCCGCCGTTGCGGGCGAGCCACGCGGCGCGATGCGTCATGAGGCGGGCGGCGTCGATCTGCGTGGCCATGTCGGCGAGCATGAAGGCGATCGACTGGTTCATGATGATCGGCTTCCCGAACGCGTACCGCTCCTGCGCGTACTGCAGCGAGTACTCGTAGGCGGCCCGGGCGACGCCCACGGCCATGGCGGCCACGGCGGGGCGGGTCGCCTCGAAGGTGGCCATGGCCGGCTGCTTGCCGGAGCTGACCTTGGGGTTGGTCAGCGCCTCACGGGCCTTGGCGAGCTTCTCGTCGAGCTTCTCCTTGCCGCCCAGCAGACAGTTGCCGGGGACGCGGACGTCGTCGAGGACGACCTCGGAGGTGTGGCTCGCCTTGATGCCGTGCTTCTTGTACTTCTGGCCCATGCTCAGACCCGGCGTGTTCGGCGGGACGATGAAGCTGGCCTGGCCGCGGCCCTTGAGCTCGGGCTCGACGGCAGCGACGACGACGTGGATGTCGGCGATACCACCGTTGGTGATCCACGCCTTGGTGCCGTTGAGGACCCACTCGTCCTTGGCCTCGTCGTAGACGGCGCGGGTGCGCAGCGAGCTGACATCGGATCCGGCGTCGGGCTCGGACACACAGAACGCGCCGAGCTGCACCTTCTCGGGTGTGCCGTAGCACTGGGGTACCCACTCGAAGACCTGCTCGGGGGTGCCGTTGCCGGCGATGCCCGCGGCGGCCAGGCCGGAGCCGAAGATGCTCAGGCCGATCCCGGCGTCACCCCAGAACATCTCCTCGATGGCGACCGGCATGGTGAGCCCGCTCTGGTCGCCGAGCATCGCCTGGGCCATGAAGTCCATGCCGTAGAGGCCGATGTTGGCGGCCTCCTGGACGATGGGCCAGGGGAACTCCTCCTTCTCGTCCCACTCCTCGGCGGCCGGACGGATGACGTCCTCGGCGAAGTCGTGGACCCACTTCTGGATCTGGATCTGGTCCTCATTCAGTTCGAGGGAGAACTCGCCGCTCACTGGACACCTCCGTGGGTGGGCGCCGGAGCGCCGATCCGTCAGGCCGGCGGCCGCCGGTCCCGTGGTTACTCGCTTGGGTTACCCCGGGTAGGTTACCCACGGGTAACCACTACCGCCACCCCATCCCCCGGACCCCCCGGATATAGGGGTCGCGCGCGGGGTACGTGTCGCGCGTGAGAGCCGGAGAACCGGGGCAGGCGCCCCGAGGTGGCTTCAGGCGCGGCGCAGGACCGTCCCGTCCGAGGTGTCCTCGACCACCCAGCCCCGCCCGACCAGCTCGTCGCGGATGAGGTCGGCAGCGGCGAAGTCACGGGCCGCCCGGGCCTCGTCCCGGGCCCGGGCCAGCGCGAGTGCGTCGTCGTCGACGAGCTCCGCAGACCGGTCGTGAAGTTCCAGCCCGACCGCCTCGAGTGCTGAGCGCACCGCAGCGGCCAGCGGCGCGGCCGCGCCGGCGTCGCCCGCATCGAGCAGCCGGTTGACCTCGGTGACGAGCGCGAACACGCCCGCCAAGGCGCCGGGGGTGTCGAGGTCGTCGTCCATGCACGCACGGAATGCATCCAGCGCGGTGGGGTCCGGCTCCGCATCGGGG
>SXGR01101964.1_pt1 | contig 49820 bp, 41 predicted proteins | sample 3174711 | NCBI WGS metagenome assembly SXGR01 (sample SAMN11356860, study PRJNA531348) | freshwater metagenome | isolation source: freshwater sample F1-60 | place: China: Fuxian Lake, Yuxi | collected 2017-12-25 | reverse complement strand
GCGGTTGAGCAGCACGCTGAAGAAGATCCCGGTGGTGGCCCAGGCAGTAGTGCCCGCCAGCGCAATCAGAACACTGCGCGTGCGATTGTTGGGAATCTGCATCGGTTACAGTGCGCTCCTGGTTGAGTATATGCCGGCGGGTTTGGTTGAGGAGCTACCGGATTTGTCTTTTTAATGGCTTTTAACGAAGTGTTTATGTATTCTGACAAGTCCAAGTGGTCATAACAAATTGTGTCAGTAATGAAGAGAGCGGCAATTACCAGAGCTAAGGCAACGGTATTACCCAACACACTGATACCGAAATCGAAAGAGCACTTAGTGCTTGAAAAACTCCAAGCAGTACCTCAGTGCGCCAAATGTGATAACCGGCTCAACAAACCGGAACGCTAAATAGACAGATCTGCTAGAGAAATAGTTGTGGTCAAATTACCAGAAAATGTAGGGGATGGTAACCGGACGCGTCTTACACTAAGAGCACCCCTTGGCAAATGCGCACTCTACACAGCGGCGAGTTTATTCACTGTAAACATTACAACATCGCGGAAATAAGCACTTACAATATCATATCGGAATGCCCAGCTCAGCTGCTACCAGAGAAGTTACTTATCTCAAGACTCTTTTTTGCCAAATTTTGGAAGGTCACCACACACCCTACTCATGTGGGAACCAAGCGAATGCGCGGATTGGTGATCCAGTTCCCATCCGGAGATGTAGAGGAAGACCAAAAAACTGGAAGCGCATATTTACTAGGCTGCCAAGGTTGGCTAGGCTTTCTGTATTTGTAAGTCCGTACTTTTTGCACACCATGTGACCAGAGAATTGCATGTCTAGCGTGTTGTCGATCCCTGCACAGTCAGTGCCAATATTTACGACCCCTTTTTTTGCTAAATATTCTGCACCACCCCAGTCGATGCCAGGAAACTCGTCCATAAACTTCTGGCTTGGAAAATATCTATCACCGTAGTCATACCAAAGAAGGACAATGTCGCCGGTGCGGATCTCCCCTCCCGTCGCCCGAAATTTTTCCTCAGCCTGCTTTATCGCAGATTCGGTGGCGTAGCCGATGCCCTTGGGATCAGGGTTCTGGAACTTGACATGAGAGACGTCAAGGACAACCGCCTCTCCCCAATGAAATGCAAGGTCTTGTTTGTCCAGTGTTGGTCCTTCGGGGTCGTATTCGTAGATTGCATCAATATGGGTACCACAATGTTCGCTGATTATAAGATTCCGAGCTGCGAAGCCAGGGTCGGTCTTCCAGATTTTACGGAAGCCCTCGTGATCTTGATTGGTAGGAGTGAATGTTTTTTGATGCCCATACCACTGTGGCATTCCCTCAAATATCGGCCGAGTGAGATCAACTATACGGCCTCGCCGGCGAAGAAGTTCGGCACCAAGGGCGGGGAAAGTACCGGGGCCTTTCTCAAACGCCATCCCTTTGGCGGCAGCCTGCGACTCACTGAAAGTCATCCCATTTGCAGAAGTGTCAGTCATAAAATTCCCCTATTTGGTTGAGTATCCCACTAGTACTGTGCTTCATCTCCCGTGAATGCTATCTTATTGTTCGGCTTCACGCCGTATCAAGTCAAAGCTTGAAGCACGCTCTGTAACGTTATCAGACTGCGAGCGTCCCGTCTTTGTTCCCGCTCGTTCATGAATAATTTTGAGTGCCTCCGCACGGTTGTATGAACGATATATCTCTTCTCGGATCCATGCTGGCGGCGTTGCGTTGACGTTCTCAAACAATGCAACACGCATCGCATGACCAGAGGATGTCATGTCCCACGCAAGCGAAAAGATACGGTTTTTATCTCGCGCCGTAATCTCGTGACCAGCAGTAAACTCCTCGAGTTTGCCACCGATCTCCTCGAGCTCCCACGTCGAAGCAGGAAACCGACTGATCATTCCTTGGCCCGTTATATCTCGAATAATCTGCATAATCCGCGGGTAGTGTTCGATCGAATACAACCTTCCAGGTGTGGTCATTGATTGGTTAGGAACAAATACACCCGCCTTAGTAAGGTACCCCTCTTTCTCAGACGCGAGCACGAACGCCTTAAGTGTCTGTGCATATGCGAACACCTCTGCAAGCACACTGCGAACGCCTGGAATAGGTTCGGTGCCTAGCGCATCAACGACGGCTTGGGCAATTCCGGCAAATAGCTCACCGCGATACCATAGTCGCGCTAAAATGTGCCAGTGTGCAAGTGCACAAACAGGATAGTAAAGTCCGAGAAGCTCAGGCGCCTGATAGACAAACACATCCTCCCACGGCACAAACACATTATCAAAAAGAAAAAATGTGTCTGGTTCGTCACCGTAGGCATCAAGTGGGTGGTCATCTATAGGTGCCTCGTAAGTAACACGCTCGCGAGCAACCAGTGTAAGTTTTTCGGCTCCAACAGGAACCACACACCATATGTTGCATGCAGGATCCATGTCGCCAAATAGCAGGTTAGCAATTGTACAATAGTGACCTATCGCTGCAACTGATCCAACCGCCTTTGCACCGTAGATATAAACTCCTTCTGAAGTTTCCTTGGTAACGCGTAGTCGTCCAGGTTTTTGGCTATTCCGAATCGTTCGATCTGACTGCGGCTCCGCAAGCACGTCCGCGCAAATAGCGTTTTGCTTCGCAGCACGATTCACAAAGCCCTTAATATTTCGAGCAAACCTTGGATTAGCTACCTCGAACTTATCAAGGAGTGAAAGGTAGCCCATCGCTATGGTCGAACCATAATCAGGTGGCCTACCGAAAACACCAAAGGTATGAAAGGTGCTAATCTTAAGAGCCTCGCGTCGGCGCTCGAGATCTTCGCAATTTCGCGGCACGAGCCAAGATGTGCTGTAGCGATCCCCGCTATCTGGGTCAACAAATGTAAGAGCGTCACTTGTATTTGGTCCGTGTTGCGCATCAAAGAATCCAGCAAGGGTTTCAACCGAGCGCCGAAAAGCGGGGTGCGTCGTTATATCCTTAACCACTTCTCCCATTGAAATAACACGGCGGCCATCTCGAAGCGACTCCTTGTACTGCTCGCCAGTGAATACGTAGCTCTTTTTCAGTCCAATTTGTTCTGTATCACCCATATTCTTTGACATTTATGACAACTCCATGTTTCAGGTTAGACTGCCCAATTTATACCACAAACTAAACTATCGTGTCAAGTAGTTAGTAGACTATCAAAGTGGGTTCGAACGACCTGAGCAAATGCAACTTTTAAAGTATTAGCTAAGAGCGGAAGCCAATGGCTCTTGAACTCGGCTAGAATCAGTTACCAAACCGAAGTTGAATCCAATCGAGAGTGTACACGATTTTACTGATGAGCGATTTATCCACATATTATGTTTGGTGCTATGATCAGTGTGCAGGCTGGAGAATTGGGAAGACTTAAAACTCCTGTTGTGAACAGGAGTTTTTATGGGTTTGACAAGCATTTTTAAACCAAAAGATCCCACAGAACAACTGCCGACACCGTATCTAAAACTGCCTAGAAGAACTATGGGGGTACGATAGATAAAGTCGCTAGAGCACATTACGAGATAATGAGCTCGCCACCGTGAATGTCAACATTAGCGCCCGTGATGTAAGCAGCTTCATCAGAAGCTAAAAAGCAAATAAGTGATGCAATTTCCAATGGATGAGCCAATCTTCCAACTGGCAATGCTTCAGCGATTCGCTCTAGATCTGTCTCGCTCGTTAAGTTCAAAACCATAGGCGTTTCAACTATCCCTGGCGAGACCGCGTTGACTGTTAGTGTAGGGCTCGACCATTCTCTAGCAAGGTGCCGGGTTAAACCTAGGACCCCAGCCTTTGACGCCGTGTAGTGAGCGCCACCGAGGGTACTAGTAGCCCTACCGGCCATTGACGCAACGTTAACTATACGACCATGAGCCACGTGTAGCATGGAACCATGGACGGCTGCTGAGCAAAGAAACACGCTGGTCAGATTTGCATCCAAGACCTCTTGCCATTCATTCACCGAAATTGCGTCAGCTCGTGTTCGACGCAGTAAACCAGCTGCATTAACAAGAATGCTGACGTCGCCAAACCGTTGTACTGCCCCTACTACCAACTCATCTACTGCGGCCGGATCTGTCACATCGGTCGAATGAGCAAAAGCAGTCCCACCAGATTCTTCAATGCCGCTAGCCACTACCTGTGCCACCGCCAAGTTTAAGTCGACGATGACGACATTTGCCCCCTCCTCCGCGAGTTTGATAGCTGTGGCCTTGCCTATCCCACTTGCCCCGCCAGTTATTATTGCACAACGACCACTAAATCGAGCCATAAGTCTGCCTCAAAGATTGTTAGCCCAAGCCTAGTATTGCTACCAAACACACCCAGATACAATTGCCAATGAAAAGCAAGTATTGGAGACGGGCTAACTCGTAAACTACTTATGCACCAATCAATCCCGTCGACCAAGTCACACGTCGTTGGCCGGACATTACCGGTTCCACATCTACCAAATCTTGGGTGATTGTATAGGCACCTGTAATTACCCGTTGCCCGAAGTCCAAGAAGTCATACGTGTGTGTATTGAGTAATCTGAAAGACAGTTACGGGTTGTACATTCAAAAATGCGCTCATCAGCCACAAGGTAAAATAATGCTATTGGTAGACAGTTCAAGTTAAGCGAAAAACAACGTTCAGGCACCATATGCTACGTTACCGAGCGCTTCGTCGCCATTTCTGACTTGGATGGGGCTCAAGAATTCTTCGGGGTGTCTCAATAAGTATCATCTGGATCGTAGCCTCGTCGACCCCGGACTCTAGGAGCCGCGGCACAAAACTCTCGGTGATATACGTGTAACCATGTCCGCCGAATGCACGAAGCTCTGACTTTTTCCCTGTGTCGGAGCTAAGGACGATGCGATCGCCAAAACCTTCTGCCACCAGTGCCACTATATTCGAAATCACTTTAGACTCCCACCATGGAGAGTGAGCGTAGTACCCGATACAGTCGTAGGAGACAGTGGCTCCAGATCGCGCAATAGCAAGGTGATATTCGAGGTCTAGGTAAGCATCACAATGACCCACTACCACTCTAGAGGGAGAGAGGCCTTCGTCCTGCATAATTTCGAGGTGGACCAAGCCCACGGGTCTTTCACCCCCAATGCGTTCGGCAACTGAGTGTGTTGAGACTGACAGACCGGTCGTGAGGGCAGCCAATGCCGCTGCTCGAAAGACCCGCTCTTCGCTTCCGGTCACCCAACCCTTGTGCGAGCCAATTTCACCGATTATACCGGGACGTATCCCAGTGTCAGCCACACCATTCTCAATCTCCGCGATGAGACTCCGCGCTAGCCCTGCGCTGGTAGTCCGTTCCACCTCTGGGGGATAGTATGGTTGTCGATACCAGCCGCAACCCATGACAACATGAACATCGGATGCCGCACTAATCCGGCGCATGGCAAGAGGATCACGACCAATAGCCGGGAGTGTCAGCTCAATGATGGCTCCGCCACCTCCCACCTTGAATGCCGTAACTTCCTCGATAGCAAGCTGCACGTTATCCAGCGGATCGAACCCAAACCGAGAAGTAATTGCTTCGACATCGCAAATTAGATGCTCATGAGGCAACGTCACCCCCAGACTTGCAGAGTCGATTGGCCCGCGTACCGTTTGAACTAAAGCCATTTCATCAACCTGTAAACGGCGGGGTTGGGGGTACGGTACCAATAAGGTCAAGGTATTGACCTACGACATCTATCCCAACAAGGGCACTAAACGCGTGCTGTAGCTGCCCCGTGACTGGGCCCGGAATCTGATTAGAAGCAGGGGTATGTCCATTGATGTCTGACACTGGACACACGCATAGACTCGTCGCCGTAAGAAAGATCTCGTCGGCCTGGATCGCTTCGAACATGCCAATGTCTCGCTCCACGACTGTGAAGTCTCGTGAAATAGCAAGCTCGATCACGGTCGACCGTGTAATTCCGGGTAGGACATACTGTGTTCGAGGGGTTGACAGAGTCTTATCATGAACCAAAAAAATATTGGCTCCCCCGCCTTCTGTAAGATTTCCGTGTTCGTCAAGTAGAATCGGCCAAGCTCCAGGACGGATTGCAGCAATCTCGCGACCTGCGACTATAAAATTCAGGTAATTCACAGTCTTAGCTTGTGGACTCAACGCCCAAGGTGGAGTTCGCCGCACCGACGGCGTCTGCATCGAAATTCCTGTCTTGAAGTACTGGCTCCGCATGGCAAACGGGAGTGGCAGGCACTCGACGATCAGCGTAGGTATCCCGTCACCGCCGAATTCGCGAGGAGCGCCAGGGCTGACTCGCTGCGTCACCCAAACGTCCTGATTGCAGATTGCAACGTTGCGGCGCGCAACCTCATTACTAATCTCTTCTAGCTCTTGAAAGGAGACTGGCGGCTCAATACGCAGATAGCGCATCGACCGCCAAAGTCGATCTAAGTGTTCGCCAAGCTTGAAAATGCGGCCATCAAACGTCCGCGCCGTGTCGTAAACACCTTCACCATGAATTGCCGAAGAATCTCGAAAAGAGATCAAAACCTGTGATTCGGGAACGATTTTTCCACGAAAGTATGCGACGCGTTCGGTCTGGACGCCATTCGATTCGGAGACCAACCGGCGATTGTCCATCAGTGGGGATCCGGAAGCCACGCAATCGCCTCTACTTCTATCAGCAGGTCAGGGAATGCAAGACCGGTCACACGAACGCCAGTCCCACAGGCGGCAGGGGCCTCGAAGAATTCCATGCGGACACGGGTCATCTTTTCCCAATAAAGCCGAATATTCTCACCGGTACCCTCATAAACATAAAATGTGTTGAACTTTACAATGTCCTGCATTGTGGCTCCGTCCTCAGCCAGAACGCGCCTGATGTTCTCGAATACATTTCGAGTTTGAATCTCGATGTCACCTACTCCGATAGTTCGACCGTGCTCGTCCGCGGAAATTTGACCACCGACAAATACCAGCCTCCCGCCACCAACACTCCAGCCCTGCGAGAAAGGGACCGGAATGCTCCAATTCCAGTGGCCCTCTGGCATCAAGCGCTGCTTGGACATATTGTGTTACCTCCCTGTGATACCAAAATTGATACTAAATAACAACTTATACAAAATCAAGATCAGGTCTGCAGTTCTCCTACGGTCCGCGATCTCTGGCCCCTGGTGGTTTACGGAGCATTAGCGTTTGGAGTACCCGCAAGCTACTTTGCAAATTGCTTCAATTGCATCTGTCACATCTCTAGGTGTCCACCCCTCATGTATCCAGACCGCAACTAAGTCCCCAGACAGTCGGTCGACGTTTGGATGCTTTACGTTAAGTGAACTAAAGGGGTGCCTTTGCACGATGCCAAATGGCAGATCACTCGTTCCAAATGTAGTTCGAGAACGGAGAAAGGTTAACTCATCTACCACAGGCACAAGCCCTGGAATTACCATACTCATTGCTACACCTTCAGCAGACACCGCAGCGGCAAAGCGTGTTGCGTCCACGATTATTCTGTCGCGGTACAGGTGAAACAGCAAAGCCCAAGGATTAGGATCAACGCCTTTCACCACAGTGACAGGTCGTATAGCGGAAAGGCCCCCTATTCCACGATCAATCGCATCCTTCACTTGCCGCCGCCTAGCCATAATGAGGTCAAGCTTGGTCAACTGCACACGCCCGATAGTAGCTTCAAGCTCTGTCATTCGGTAGTTCAATCCCAGTGCCACACGGTCACCCCCGTAACTATTTGGTACCCCGTTATTAATCAAGTCAAAAGACTTTCCGCGATCTGCAAACCGCTTCGCACCCAAGTAGAGGGACGCATTATCTGTAGCCACAAAACCACCCTGCCCGCCGCAAGAAATGTGCTTGGTGCTCATCATGCTGACGGCTCCAATATGACCAAAGGGTGCAGATCGACTTCCCCCGTAAGTAGACCCGTGGGCCTGCGCCGCATCGCCAATGACGCTAATTCCGTGGCGCTTAGCAAGGCGCATGATTGGATCCATGTCACAAACCAGACCCATCAAGTGCGTGACAATAATCGCGCCCGTATTTTTCGAAAACACCGCTTCGATCGTGGTGGCCGAAGGCAAAGCTGTCTCGTAATCGTGATCTGCAAACACGGGCACGCAGAGCGCACTCAGTATTGCCATCGCGACTCCTGGATCTGTAAGTGTAGCTGTAATAACTTCTGTCCCTGGCTCGAGTTGCAAGGCCATCAGGGCAGCATGAATTGCTGCAGTTCCTGACGAAACCGCAGCGACGTGAGCGACACCGAAATAGCGAGCAAGATCTGCTTCGAACCGATCGACTTCAGTTTCCCGAGACATCATAAGCTCACCGCTTGTTCCACGGGCCTGAGGTCCTAAACCATAGCGGTCGAAACCTCCCCCCTCACACATTACCCGCTCAAACAAAGTGGTAACTGCTTGGAGCTCGTTGTAATCAAATTGAATTCTGACAGGTAGCGATTGACTCCGGACAGGAGTCCCACCCTCAATAGCCAACAACTTTTGCGGTACCATGCAAAGCAAATTGCGGTCAACTACCCGGTTGCGATCACGCCCACGTTTTCAGGTCGGGCTGACCGTCAAACCGAATAAAATGAGTCTTCAGTTGGGTGAAAGTATGCTGGACTTCGAATCCAGTGTCCTCTCCATAGCCACTAAATTTGCGGCCCTCGTACGGAACATTAATTGGTACGTACTCCGGGCAGTTTGTCCATACGATTCCACTATCAAGCCCTTCGGCCATCCTGAATGCCCGCCCTAAATCGGTCGTCCATACCATGGAAGATAGTCCGTACATCACCCCATTTGCTATCCGGAGGGCCTCCTCTTCGCTGTCGAAGGTAATTACGGACAGTACCGGCCCAAAAATTTCTTCCTGTGCAATCTTGGATCCCGGGTCAACGTTCGCAAAGACGGTCGGTTCAACAAAAAAACCACCCTCGTGCCCCGCGATGGAAAGTCGGTTACCACCATAAACGAGTTTTGCGCTCGATCTGCGTCCCTCAGCGATATAGCCTAGGACTCGCTCGAGTTGTACCTTTGACACAACCGGACCAATCTGGGTATTGGGGTCAGAGGATGGACCAACTCTCAGTTTTCGGGTACGCGCGACAAACGCTTCGATAAAGTCATCAGCAATACATCGCTCGACGAGTACACGGGAACCAGCCGTACATATCTGGCCTGTATTGTAGAAGCTTGCAAGCATCGAGAGTGGAATGACCTCTTCCAACCGTGAATCGGCAAACACAATATTGGCAGTCTTTCCCCCGAGCTCGAGGTGGACGCTCTTCACTCCGTCAGCAGCTGAACGCAAGATTTCCTTGCCAACAATCGTGGAACCTGTGAATGTGATTTTACGAACACCGGGATGCGCAACAAGCGCAGCTCCTGTGCGGGGTCCATCACCATGGACAACATTGAGGACGCCATCTGGGATCCCTGCCCGCTGGCATAGGCAGGCATAAATCGCAGTCGACTGCGGTGCCTGCTCCGCCATCTTCAAAACCACCGAGTTACCAACCGCGAGTGCTGGAATTGTCTTCACCACAGCAAGCCCGATGGGAAAATTCCATGGGGCGATAGCAGCGACAACGCCATATGGTTCACGCTTCGAGTAGACAAAATAGCCGGGGTCTACCGGGTAAGTACGCCCATCGGAAAGCTCGCAAATCCCTGCAAAGTATTCTGCATAGTCAGCCGCGAATAAAGCTTCGGACAACGCAGTTGCGATCGGCTTACCCATGTCCTTAGAGTCAGCGTCAGCGATCTGCTGACTATGGTCGCGGATAGCTGCCGCGATACGACGGATTATGTGCGCCCGAACTCCAGGTCCCATATTTCTCCACGTACCGGTTTTGAAGGCCAGTTGGGCGCCCATTACAGCCAGATCGACATCTTGCAATGTCCCAAAGGCAATCCTAGCAGTCTCCAGTCCAGTCGACGGATCAATTGACGAAAATGTTTCGCCCGAAACAGATTGGGTCTCACGCCCGCCGATTATGTGTCCGATAATGTCCATGGTCGTATCTTCTTGTTACGTGAACTGATTCAGTTATGCGCGGGGTCCCTGAGTTGGTTTAGGGTCACGCCTGGTACCAGCTCATTGGGGTCCGTCATCACATTCAAGACAGCAAGTTTTCGAGAGTTTATGGCTCGCTTAAGGCAAGGAACTAGTTCATTAAGATTGTCTACTCGCTCGCCAAAGGCTCCAAAAGAGCGGGCGACCTCAGCAAAATCTGGATTCGTGATCTCAGTTGCAATCGATCGCTTGGGAAAGTGCAGTTCCTGTTGCCACCGGATTGTTCCGTAAGCGTTATTGTTGAATACGACACATATGATGGGCAGCCGCAGGCGCGCCGCCGTCTCGAGCTCTGGCAGACTCATCATGAAGCCGCCGTCACCAGCTATTGCAACCACCAATTTATCTGGCCTGGCGAGCTGGACCCCAATTGCGGTTGAAAACCCACTGCCCATCGAACCTGCTGCCGACTCAAAAAACAAGTTCGCTGGTCTGTGTCGCCAGTTTCGCCGCACCCAGTATACAAAATTGCCAACATCGACCGAAACTGCTGTATCGACCGGAAATACTTCTGCAAGGACACGGCCCAAATGGTCAGGGTGGATTGGGCTGTCGCTATGTGCTTCTGGGATCACCAAATCGGCAGATTCGTCCTTGCGCCAATTTTTGACCCAAAGCTGGCGCTCATGCAACACACCCTTGACCACTGGTTTATTTTTTAGTGCTGTGATCAGAGCCATAGCAGCGCGGCGCGCATCTGCTACGATCGAGAGGACTGGGGGTTCCGGTGCATAGGCGACCCCTGGGCGCATGTCGATGTGGACCCATGGTGTACCTCGCGGCGGGATTGTGTACAGCAAACTGGCGTCCTCGTGGAGTCGGCTACCAAGAACTACGAATAGATCCACTTTAGAGAGGTGCTCTTTACTTCGTATGCCCGCGACATCGACCCGCTGTGGATGATCATCCGGGACTACACCCCTGTGCCACGACAGAATTGGGCACCCAAGGAGTTCCGCCAAAGTGATAATCTCCGCTGCAGCTCCAGCGCGCCCAACGCCCCCACCTACAAGAAGTGCCGGGTAACGCGCAGCTTGGAGCAATTTGCACACTTCTGTCGCGTCTTCTGAGGGCAACCCGGGTAAAGCAGGCCGGGAGGCACCAGCAAAGTTAAATGCCGCATCCTCTAAAAGAAGGTCTTGCGGTATCACCACCGCCACAACTCCCGGCCGACCTTCCTTCGAGATTTGAAATGCTCGCTCAGTAAGCTCGACAGCCCTGTCAGCCCTCATCAGCTCCAGCACTGTCTTGCAGTGTGGCTGCAACATTCGAGCAAGATCCGTTTCCTGATGGGCTTCTCGTCCCATTGAAGCGCTGCCGACCTGAGTAACAAATGCGACAACAGGAGCGGAGTCTTGACTGGCGCAGTGCAAGCCAAGCGAAAGGTTCGTGGAACCAGGCCCGCGCTGCGCCATACAGACACCTGGCTTACCTGTGGCAATTGCGTAACCAAGCGCCATGTATGACGCGCCATTTTCATGCCGGGCCGCCACAACATTTACAGAACTCTGGTCGTAAAGACCATTCAAGATGGTCAAAAGACTTTCACCGGGCACCAGAAAAACTTGTTCAACGCCCTCCCTTGCGATAGTATGCGCTATAGCAGCGCCGACATTCATTATTTCCATTGTACAACTCCTGTCTAAATTCTACTAATCCGCAGGAAACTGGCTCGGGTTGCCAATGAGCTGTTCGGCAAAGTGGCATGCAACACTGTGGCCCGGTCGCACGAAGCGCATCAGTGGTTCTTCCGTTCGACAGATGTCCAGAGCATACTGGCAGCGCGTGTGGAATCTACAACCAGCCGGAGGGTTTAGGGGGTTCGGTAAATCACCTTTTAAGGTTATTCGTTTTCGTGTTTTCTCAACTCTTGGATCGGGGACGGGAATTGCAGAAAGGAGAGCTTGCGTGTATGGATGCGCCGAATTGCTATAGAGTGTGTCTCGGTCAGACAGTTCCATGATTTTACCAAGATACATCACAGCCACATGGGTGGAGACGTAACGAACAATGCCGAGGTCATGTGAAATGAAAAGGTAGGCTATTCCCAGTTGTGCCTGAAGCTCGTTAAGTAAGTTGATGACTTGGCCTCGGATACTTACATCAAGCGCAGAAACCGCCTCGTCACACACCAGCAAGGTTGGTTCGACGGCTAGGGCCCGAGCAATCCCGATACGTTGTCGCTGACCACCAGATAGCTCGTGAGGATATTTCGAAACCACCGATGGACCAAGGTTAACCAGTGATAGCAGCTCGTAGATGCGCTTGAGTTTTGCGAGTCCATGTGCCAGCCCATGAATTTCAAGAGGTTCGCCAAGGATTTCACCAATCGTCATGCGCGGATGGAGACTTGAGAGCGGATCCTGAAATACAACCTGCATGCGCTTGCGGGTACTTTGAAGTAGAGGTGGGGAGAGGGTTGTTAGCTCCTTTCCGCTAAGTCGAACGCTTCCGGAAGTCGGCCGAGTGAGCTGCAGGATAGCGTGGCCGAGCGTGGTTTTGCCGCATCCGGACTCGCCAACTAGCCCTAATGTTTCGCCAGGGCGTATTGTGAATGAAATGCCATCGACAGCTTTGATCCAGCCTACTGTTCGACGCAAGACACCGCTGCGAACAGGAAAATACTTGCGCAAATCTTCAACTGCCAAGATTGGCAAAGGTTGAATTTTATTGCTGGAAACACCCCGATCGGGAATCATGATTGTTCCAACCCTAGCGCTGGTTGGACTGAATCCAGGGGGATATCTGTGAAGCAGGCAGCCACATGCTTGGGAGCAACCGTGTCGAGTTGGGGAACCTCGACCTCGCAGCGTGGTAGACGAAATTTGCATCGCATCCGATACATGCATCCTATAGACTTTAGAGTGGGATCTGGCGGCTGACCCGGAATCGTGCTTAAGGATCGGCTCACCGGATGATCGATTCTTGGAACAGACTCCAGTAATGCACGTGTATAAGGGTGCCGAGATCGCAGGAACACATCGTCTACGTGTGCAAATTCGACTATGTGCCCAGCATACATTACAGCCACTCGGTCGGCAATTCTGGCAATTACGCCCATATCATGGGTAATGATTAGGATTGCCATACCAAGTTCGAGTCTGAGACGACTAATCAGGTCCAAAATCTGGGCCTGTACTGTAACATCCAATGCGGTAGTGGGCTCGTCAGCAATTAGCAACTTTGGATTACAGGAAATTGCGATTGCAATCAGGATCCTCTGGCGCATGCCGCCGGAGAATTGGTGCGGGTAGTTGTCAAACCGGGAGCGAGCATGAGGAAGCTCAACTAAATCCATGAGCTCCACGGCGCGCGCTCGGGCCGCGGCCACGCTCAGCCCTAGGTGCGCCCTAACAGTTTCGGTAATCTGGCGACCTACAGTCAAAACAGGATTGAGGTGCGTCAGCGGGTCTTGGAAGATGAAACCGATCTCCTTGCCGCGAATGTGCCGCATTTCCTTGCGAGGAACATGAACTAAATCTCGCCCTTGAAAGGTGACACTACCGGATACGATACGGCCAGGCGGCCTGATCAAACCAATTATGGACAAGGCACTAATACTCTTACCGGAACCGGATTCACCAACGAGTCCAACCGCTTCCCCCGGGTAGATGTCGAATGTCACACCACGAACAGCGTTTACCACCGACTTAGCCACGGCAAATTCTGTTCTAAGATTAACCACCTGCAGCAGAGGATTCTGGATAACAGCGCGCATAGACACCGTACTTACTCCCCCCTTCCTATTTTTTGGGGATCAAAACCATCCCGAATTGCATCACCCACGAAATTCACCGCCAAAACTGTCGTGGAGATAGTTAGACCCGGAGAAATCCACAGCCAAGGCATGCCTACTAGAATTCCGATGTCCTGAGTTTCATGAAGCATCGCACCCAAACTGGGTTGTGGTGGCTGGATCCCAAATCCAAGATAGGACAGCATGGCCTCGAGTAGGATCCCATCAGCAACGATCAGGGTCGTCGCCACAATCACGGGGCCTATCACCATGGGAAGTAGATAGCGCCATATAAGCCGAAAGTTACCCGCTCCCACGGCGCGACCCGCAAGTATGAAATCTTGTTCGCGAAGAGAGAGCACCATACCTCTCACAATCCGGCAGGTTGTCGGCCAACTGAAGACGCCAATCCCAACAACTATAGAAACAACGCCGGGTGTGATCAGCACAGCAGAAACGATAAGGAGAATAAGTGTTGGGAATGACAATATAATTTCGCTGAAGCGCATGATCACGTTGTCCACTAATCCGCGATAGAAACCCGCGCAAAGGCCCGCAGAAACGCCAAGGGTTGTTGAAATCAACGCCGATGCGATACCGACACTAAGCGAAACGCGGGCTCCATAGAGCAGGCGACTGAAGACATCCCGACCGGCAATGTCCGTACCAAGAAGATTACGGGTATTGGGCGCCACCATGGAAGCTGATAGGTCGATTGATAACGGATCAAATGGTGCCAATATAGGTGCAAAAGCAGCTGCAACCAATAACGCAACCAGAACAATGCCGCCGACTATCGCCAAGCGATGTCCTAAAAACCGCCGTACAGCCATTCGCCCGGGAGACTCTGTGGGCTCGTTGGAAGTTGGTTGCGGGTTATTCACTAATACTACGAAAAACGGACTCTTGGGTCGATGACAGCGTAGAGAATATCGGTCAATAAACTCGTGAGGAGCACAACAGAAGCCACCACTCCGAGAATGCCCATAAGCACCGGATAGTCCCTGTATTCGAACGATTGGACTATCAACTGGCCCATACCGGGCCACGAAAATATGTTCTCAATCACGACGGAACCCGCGATTAGCGAAGGGATTCTAATTCCGATTACCGCAATTACCGGAATCAATGCATTGGGCACGCCGTGCATCATAATTACTGCGCCTTCGCGGAGTCCTTTTGCCCGCGCCGCGATGAGGTAGTCGCTGTGCAAAATCTCAAGCATACTTGAGCGGGTGTATCTCGTAATCGGCCCTGCCATAATTAGTCCTAGAATCGATGCCGGGAGGAATAAATGGTGAAGCAAATCGATTGTGTCGGTCGGCTGTCCCGGAGTGTGCATTCCACCGAACGGAAAGAGTTTCAGCTTGAAGACAAAAATAAAAATCGCTAACAGACCGGTAAAAAAAGAAGGGACTGAGATTGTCAGCATAACCCACACTGAAATCATGTAATCCACCCCCGAATGCTGTCTGATTGCGGAGATGATTCCAGCAGGTATGGCCACCGCGAGCGCGGCGACAAGAGCGCTGCTCATCAGTACGAATGTTGGCCATGCACGCTCCCAAAGAAGATCGGCCACTGGGCGAAAGGTAAAGAATGAAAATCCAAGATCCCCTTGAAGGCTTGTCACCAACCACAATCCATATTGCACAGGGATCGGCTTGTCTAATCCCATGCTGGCCCGAACAGCTGCGAGGGTCTCAGGCGTGTAACCCTTCTGGGGATCCAGCCGGCTGTAAGCCGGGTCTCCGGGCAATAAACGGAGCACCACGAACATCAATACTGTGGTGCCAAAGAAGACAGGAACCATAACCAGGATCCGCCGCAAAATCCAAGCGCCCATTTTATTTGCATCCAGTCTCAAAAAACAAACCTTGGCTGGACCTTATCAACCAATAAAGCCCAGCCAAAGTTTCAGATTTTAATCGAAAAGGTTCGGAACTAGGGAGCTAGGGTCCAGTCCGCAATGTTTCCCAGAGAGTCAGACGGATTAGATGTCGCCTCAAACCCTTTCAGTCTCGTCGAGTGCGCGTAGTTGAGGTCCAATGCTACAATCCAAAAGTAGTTGGCAGCTTCGTTGTCGAGCCGTGCGATCTGCTGGTAATTTGCCATCTTCACTTTTTCGTCGGTTGTATTCTTCGCCTCGAGGAACAAGCGGTCAATTTCTTCGTTGCAATTATGCGCAAAGTTTTCTCCGCCCGGATAGTGGTGCGTGCACCCCATTACCTGTTCAATGGCACCGGGACCCACCGTGTAGATACCTCCCCCAATGTATATTCCGGCGGGATATGTGCGCTTTCCAATATGTTCGATAACAAGACTGCCCTCGCCAGGCGCCTCAACAGCGTTGACTCCGACAGCTCTTAGGTTCGCCGCAACAATTGGACCTATCTGGTTGCGGATCTTGTTTTTGTTATTCCAAAGCATCTTCCACTCATATTTAGGATCCCAGTTGGCTTCTTTAAGAAGCTGCTTGGCTTTTTCGGGATTGAATTCATACTGATTAAGATCTTTAGGCAAGTACTTAGCAATCCGCATATGTGAATTGACAATGGTTCCTTTACCCTCGAAGACAGTGTCAATGATGCCCTTTCGATCAATGGCGTAAAGAAACGCCTGTCGCACACGGACATCATTAAAGGGGGGACTCTCATGAAACGGGATAATCATGGTTACGCCACTTTCTGCCTTCGACAGAACCTTGATATCTTTCGCAACACTAAGGATTCTCAGGTCGGACTGAACCGGTTTCATTAAATCTATATCCCCAGCTATGAGCGCTGTAACTGCAACGTTGGGGTCCATCTCGCGGTAGAGCACCCGCTCAATATTGACGGGCCTCCAGTAGTTCGGGTTGCGTTCCACCTCAAGATACTGGCCAGGCTCCCACTTGACGAACTTGTAAGGGCCCATCCCCGAGGTCGGGGCCAAAAACCATGGATCTTTTGCAAGTTCCGACGGCTGCTTCTTACCAAAGATATGCTCCGGCATGATGTACAGGATTGGGAAAATCCAGTTGCTCAACATTTCGCTGTCTGGGGTTTCCAAAGTGACCACAAAGGTATCGGCATCGGGGGCCGTGAAACCCGCCATCACTGTTGTCTTTTTATCTTTCATATCAGCATGACCAACCACGTTTGCAAACAGTGGTGCCCAACTTGCAGTGTCTGGGTTCGCAATAAAGTTAAACGTCATGAGGACATCCTTGGAACTAAAAGGCGCACCGTCACTCCATTTCAATCCCTTACGCAGTTTAAAGGTGTAGATCTTCGCGTCTTTCGAAACATCCCAAGACTCGGCTAAGCGAGGAATAATTTCGTCATAGGGACCAACCATAAATAGCGTGTCGTAGAGTAGTGACTTGGCTTCAGCGCAAGCATAGCTGCATGCGGTGTTCAACGGGTGAAACGCCTCAAGCTTCCCAACCATGGCTATTGACAATGGCTTGAGCTCTGTTGTAGTCGGCACTGCCGTGGCCACCACCACCTTCTCCACCACCTTCTCCACCACCTTCTCCACCATTTGCGTTACCACAACTTCCTTGGTAATCACGGCGGGGGCATTTGTTTGACATGCCACACAAAATGCAGTGGTTATAAAAAACACTCTGCTGACCAAAATAGTTTTCGCATTTCTAAACATTATTTTAAATCCCCTATATAGTGACAATTCAAAAAACACAAGTCCTGACTGATAATACTGACGAGATAATTGGCGGTAGTTATTGTTCTACAATATAAAGTATCCCCTTTTTATATATATGTAAACATTATTGGTTTGACACGTCGCCTCACCCACACATTATTATGCGGATTTCATGCCTTGTCAAGTCACAATATCGGTGTAAATTACCATCACGGCGCGCGCGTAACACAAACCAAGCGCAACTACTCAAAACGATGGCGAGGAGCACCCACAACAAAAACTTTACACAACAAGTTGCCAAAAGTCAAAAAACATGGCCCTCAGCGACCGCATCTCGGAACACCCCCTTTTAGCGCAAGTGCCGTCGATCACGGGTAGAACAACTTCACTGCTATTTGGAAAAATTTCGGGCCTTCCCTAGCGATTTTAGTTGTGACCACCTCAAAAACCGCAGAAACCACGCAGAAATCAAGAGCAGAAACGGACTGGATTCCTCAACACCCCGATCCCTTCGACGCCAATTTCGATAGTGTCACCGGCCGACATGACGGAGATACCGGCAGGAGTACCGGTCATAATCGCATCTCCCGGATTCAACGTCATGATTGAGCTAATAAATGAGATTATTGCCGGCAAACCAAACGCCATTTCTGAGGACGATCCAGACTGCCTCAGCTCGCCGTTGGTTTTTGAATAGATATAAAGATTTGAAGTGTCGAGGTCAGTTTCAATCCATGGTCCAAGAGGGCAAAAAGTCTCGTAGCTTTTTGCTCGATTCCCTTGCCCGTACACATCATGCAACACTTCGTCAGTCACGTCATTTCCGCAGGTATAGCCGAATACATATTGGAGCGATTCGTGTGGCAGCACATTTCGTGCAGTCCTGCCCATGACAGCAACTAACTCTGCTTCATGATGCGTTGGATGGTCCAAAAACGGAAGTTCAATAAACTCATCAGGGCCAATTACTGCTGATGGCGGCTTAAGGAAGAGCGATGGTTCTTTTGGCATTTCTCGCCATGGTTCGCGCTCTAAAACGTGATTGATAAAGTTCATGGCAACACAGATAATCTTCCCGGGTTGTACCGGAGCAATTAAAGGAATTGCGGATAACTGTCCAAGCGAATGGCCGCATCGCATGTCTGTAAACGGGGATCCTATCGTCGCGAAGGCTTCATCCTTGTGGGCAATTCCAAATAATGCCACTCCATTCAACCCCATATACCGAAATACTTTCATTTCTATCCTCTTTGGTGCGCAGTTTAATTAACTACGATCAGCCCGCTCATCTCGATAGACGTGCCCATCTGCGATATCGCTCCAACCCATTGTCGGACTGTAAGTTCTGTGAACAACAGCTTCAAACACTCACTTTCCAAACTTTATGATTATTTAATATATTGATTACCGCTGCGTATGTCAACTCCAATTGTAGCATAAATTATTAGTAGCAAGAGCCGAGCACATCGCGGAAAACATCGATGTGGTCGAGCGGGGTAAGTGTCAAATCCCCGATAGTTGGTATTAATTACTTGTACTGCCAACTAGTCAAGGCCTAAGAATTCATGTGCGGAGGGTACAATGAAAAGCCCTCTCCAAGAAGCTATACCAGCTTGCTGTTCGCCCTGCACACGCAAGCTCGCACCGCCCCTGCGGTTTCGGCTTTGATCGACGCCGGTTTTGAAACCGCCAGTGTGCTGTCGTGCCATTTTGCCGTGTAACCCCAGCCACCATGTATTAGTGGCAGGGACGCCATGCGGTTCATGACCTGTCGCACACCACCGGCCGATTGCAGACCACGCATACGCGTGGCCAATTAGCTGTGATGGTTCACGTGCGTCCCACCTTGCTCCTGCCGGTGGATGACTTGATGGTGCTTACGCGAGGAATTCTGTGTGCAGCTTTTTGTACCCAGGTTTGGATCGGTATTTGAAGTGTAGTGGACTGGGAAATCTGCAGGCGCTCACTCCCGCATAACCAATCAAGCCCCTCAAGTCTTTCAAGAGTTACGGACCGGAATTCATGCACATGGATGTCGAGTAACTAACCCGGATCGCCGCTGAAACCCGCGGGACCTGTTTGTTCATAGCCATCAACTGGGCCGCACGCTATGTATTCGCGGCATTCCAATAGGACTATACAGCCGCCAGCGCCCGCAGTTTCTTGATTGCACTGCCCAAAGCCAGCCCGGTCGAAACCGTCAAGTCGGTGACCAACAAAAGTCAGGACCTCACGAACCGACTGTTTGCCGTCCAGAGCCGCGAGCCCAATGTATATCATAAATTTGACCGGCTATGCCATGGGTTGGGCATCGAGAACCGGCCGACCGAACTCAAAACCTCCAAGGCAAATAGAGTGGTTAAGCGCTTTGGGAGGCGGATCTGCAACGTGTCAAAAACCACAAGCTTTTACTCAGCACTAAATCTGAAGCTGACCTTGCATCGCTATACCACTTTGCATGCCCACTAACCCCCAAAATCAGCTTTAAGTGGCAGAAGTCCAAATAGATTTTGAAACACTGGTGCCATTTTGCAAAAAGTCCGTAGCTCAAAGCGCCCACCCGATCGGCACCCCTCCTTTTTGTCCGTGCCGCTGTTTATCTGGTCATGATGTTTATGAACAAGAACCGAAACTAAGTAACCAGCCTGAGAGCGGTCAGCGCGTAAAGCCGCGTGGCATTCAGAACATCTTCAACGCCAACCCACTCGTCAGGAGTGTGAGCTGTATCAGGATCGCCAGGTCCAACAATCAGCGTGGAGCAGTTTTGGCGCGCAAAGTGTTTAGCGTCGCTTCCGGCGAAGAAGCCACCGAGCGATGGTTCGTGGCCAAGCCATCTGGACGCCAGTTGGGCTGCTTGCACAACTGGCGATTCTGCGTTGATAATACGGGCCGAACGGCCAATTAGTTTCTTGGCTTCGATCGCCACACCTCGTATTCCTTTGACAGCCCTTTCGGCCGTTTCACGGATTTCGGCGACTGTAGCGTCGACTGATTCCAGTTCAACGATCCGACGGTCAATCTGGATCGTGCATCGATCAGGAATGACGTTGCTCTTAATTCCGCCAGTAACAAAGCTAATTGTGGCTGTAGATGGTGATAGAATCGGATGATCACGGTTTGTAATCTGGGGCCACAATTCCATTGAGAGTGTATTAATTACCTTACCCATAATTTCGATTGCATTCACTCCAGTCAGTGGAGCCGCAGAGTGGCCTGTAGAACCAATTACCGTAAGCTCCACCACGACTCGACCTCTCTCCCCGATGCACAAGACGCCGTTCGTTGGCTCTCCCACGATCACGTGTTCAGCTTGAACAAGTTCATTATCGACAAGAAACCCAGATCCAAGGTCTCCGCCTGTCTCTTCGTCAGCAACCTCGGTAATTATAAGCGTGCCAGTGAGAGGCACTCCGGATCGAGCGAGTGCCACTCCAGCCATTACCTGGGCTGCTACGCTTGCTTTGTCGTCCGCTGCGCCTCTTCCATAGATGCGTCCGTCACGCCGCTGAGCGCCGAATGGGGGATAGCGCCAACTTGAATGTTCACCGATTGGCACGACGTCCAGATGCGCGTTAAGAAGCAGCCGAGGACCACCGGAGTGACCTGGTAGCTTTGCAATCAGACTGCACTGCTCGTTTGACGGGCCCACAATCTGTGTGTCAAAACCTACATCGTCAAGGAGTGCGCGGCACAACTGCGCACCACCAGACACATCACCTGGCGGGTTGATCGATTGTAGGCGTATCAAGTCACTGAGTAATCCGATAACTTCGTCTTCTTTAATATGGGCAAGTACCTGATCCACCTGACCGCGATCAATTTCTGGCATCCATTTCAAATTCACTGACATTTTACTAAGACGCACTGTTGTGCGGTCGGGGGCACGACAACATTTTCATGGACTTTAGCTTGTTCTGTTACGCCCTTCGCAGCGCTACAAATATCCGTCGTCCCGATCCATTTTTGCGCTCTCGGTTAGATACTCGGGTAGGGCGACACGAGTATGGCAAGGAGTGTGTTCCCCGGAGCGGGTGTCTACATGACCGTAAGAGCCAGTACGTGAGGCTCGTGGGTTGCCGCAAAGAGAATGGTGTCCTAATTTAGTGTCGCAAATGCGAGACAAGGGGAGTTGGCGGGCGTTTCAGGAAACCCCGTTGATTTTTTAAAGTTTTTAGATGGCAAGGGTCCGTATTGCAGCTATTACTCAGGGTCATCAATAAATCCCCATGCATCGATTTCAACGAGGAGTTCTTCGCGCGCCAGTCCCTTTACGATTATGCCCGTTCCACATGGTCGCAATGGCTCAAAATAGCCTCGTATGACCGGATAAATCACCTTTCGATGCTCCCGATCTGTAACGTAGGTGATTATCTTGATAACATCAGAGAGTCGCCCGCCCGCCATTTCCATAAGTGTTTTGATGTTCTCGCACGCTTGCCTTACTTGCGCGGCAGCATCTCCGATTCCGATCAATTCTCCGGTTAGTGTGAAACCAGTCTGCCCGGTCATATACACGAAGTTGCCCGCCCGCCAGCACTGCGCCGCAACTCCTCCACTGCCCGGCATACCCATCTCACTCACATCAAACTTGTGGATCAATATTTTTTTTGCCAATTAGTCACCTATTCTCCCGTAGCCGACTACAAAAACCAGCAACTCCGCGATCTATTTTTTCCGTGAATGCGACCACGAACCAGCTCAGAACCCTGATTTGGACTCAATTACCAGCATGCGTGCCGGATTAGCGACACGAATAACATTAATTTCAGCATCGGATAGACCTTGTGCTCGCATGACTGGCTCAATGTAGTGCGAAATATATGCGTACCCAAATCCGCCAAACTTTGTGAGCTGAATTTTTGTCCCAACATCATGGGAGACGAGAATCTGATTCAGAAAGCCTCTTTCAACCAAGTTTAGAAGATCCTCTACCCGGCGTCCGTCATCAGTACTGACGCGCGAACCAAAGAACCAGTTGGCGCCAAAGTTGTCAAAGCTGACCCATACCCCGCGTCCTGCGACCGCCATCTGATAATCCCGATTGCTGAATGTATCGCAGTGGCTTACTGTAATACGCTTGGGATCAACGTCTTGAGACAGCGCCAAATCAAGCGCCTCTAAACCCGTTTGCAATGAAACGTGAATATTTAGCGGCAGACCCGTCTCGCGTTGCACACGGCACGCGGCCCGAAGCACTTTAGCCTCCTGCGCGGTCATGGGGTTGCTAGTGCCGATTTCACCGATGACCCCGGGTTTGATCCCAGTTGCACCGACCCCTTCTATCACCTCGCACAGCATCTCATCACCAAGATCCTTTTCGGAGCGCGCAGCAACTGAGGCGGGGTGGCTCGATTGAACATACCAGCCACAGCCCATAACCACATTCAGGCCGGTTTGCTTTGATACTTCCTTGAGCATCTCTGGCTGCCGCCCGAGACCAAAATTGGTGAGGTCAACAATTGTTTTTCCACCGACATCAGCGAATTGAAGGGCTTCAGGAATTACAAGATTTGGATCATTGACCAGAAGGTTATCCCGAGAAAGATGGGGAGCTCGCAAGAGGTTCCCAAGGTGTTCGATGCAGACAGAACCGTTTGCAATCTGATCAAGAAATTCGCCGCTCTTCCGACCGGAAAGAACGTCACCAACCCAAGACTTTTTTGTTGGATCAGTCCAAATACTAGAGCCATCGACAATCAAGTGCTCGTGCGGAAGTGTCAATCCAACCGAATCAGCCGAAACTGGCCCCAGAACCGTTTGAATGTTCTTATTCATCTTAACGTCAGTATTTATCGTAAATTTATCTACTACAGTAAGAAGGCGCTAACGAGGGCTGATCCCCGATAAATCAGGGAAGGAAAATAAATCATGAGCAAAAGCGCAATACGATGACGTTTAACCTTGTTTGACTGCCAACTCGGCCTCACCACGTTTGCTGAATGTTTCGCCGAGCAGGGTACGCCCAATCATTTCGAGATATGATTCGTCCCGATGTTGCAGTGTGTATGTTCGAGCATCTCGTAGCGCATTGCCAAGCGGATAGGCAGCGAAAGTTGAGCGCGCACCACAGATGTCAAAACACGCTACAGTAACACGAATAGCCGCGTGGCGGGAAAGATGCAAAGCAGTCATTGTGTTGTACTCAGCGGAGTCGGGAGTAACTTCTGTGTCTTCCCATAATCTAGCACACGCATAGACCGCCAATCTAGCTGCCTCTAATTGAGCGTGTAGCTCACCCAACTTTATTCTGGCAATCTGGGTTTCACCAAGATGTGGTCGTTCAGCGACATACTTAATCGTAAAGTCTAGGGCGCATTGGGCGGCGCCAAGATAGTTGGAGCTGGGTCCAAGTAAATACGATACGCGTGGCATATCGTAAATCCACCAACCAGGCCTTCCAATCATCATGTCGTCTGAAACAAAATGTTTGTCAAAGTGGATACTCCAACTCATCGTAGCGCGCATGCCAAGTGTATCCCAGTCATTTACCAACTTGACACTGCTTGAATTCCTAGGTACAAGCGCAAGCGACATGCGCTCTGCAGCTGGCTCAGAACCCGGTACCAAAGTCCACACCAGAAAATAGTCCGCGAGGGGACCACCTGTTGAAAAACTCTTAGTGCCATCAAGAATCCATCCACCTGTAACTCGCTTAAGTTCGGATTGATATGTCGCAGGACCTTTGGTCGAAAGTGGTGCTTCGGAACCAATTGAAGCTACGATCTTACCGTCTTCTATAAACTCACTGGCGAAGCGGCATTTTTGTTCGGCATTCGTCAATGTCGTGATCAGATAGGTAGCTCCACTATGAGTTTGGACTATTTGTGAAATAGATGGATCTCCATACGCCAAAGCTTCCAGTATGCGGAAATGCGCCAGATATGCTTGACCCTGCCACAAACCGTGTCCACCAAGTTCGGTTGGCACCCCGAGTTTGAGTAGTCCCGCATTACGTAGAAGCGTAATATCTTCCGCCGACACCGATGCCTCACTGTCGTTTTTGCGACGGTGAGAAGCGAGTGTCTTGGCAACTTCTTTCGCAGCCAAGAGCAGTGGTTCAGTTCTCCGATCAGCTTCTGTCCGATACAGCAGCCCTTGGTAAATTGGCTGCAGGCAATTTGGTAGCGCTGTCTTCATAAATGCGATTTCCTCTACTTGTTTGGATACAAATGTTTCTAGCAAGTCGTGTCTAGTTGATCAGTCTGGAATTATCGGGAGTAGGAGATGGGACTGTCGCTTCTGGTCCCGAAAGATGCGGTAATAAATAAGATTGCTACTGGGTAAAATCCCCATCGCGTTCATCTTGTCTTCGATGACCGCACCAATTCCACTCGAGTCAGCCGGCATGACAAACGCATCGGATGAGCCAATTTCGAGCTCGAGACGGTGCCCCGCACGAAAGTAATTTGACATAGCTGAGAAGCGGATTTGCAGCTCGAGTATTTCCCCAGGCACAACTAAGACAGGGTTGATATGCGAATGGAACGGCCGCCCGATCTTCGAACGGGCCTCATCGATTTTACGGTGGGACGCCCGGAGATAGCCCTTAGTGACCAGCGTTCGTTCTCCCGCAGGGTGGGTGTCCCATAAGTTCACAATAAAATTTGCGTCGGTTTGATCGATCGCGGCATAGAGTACCAATGAGGCCGGACCCGTCACTTCTATTCCGGTCGAGAAAGGCTCTGTGCAATAGCGTAACGATGAGAGACGAGCCGAAATTGTCGGGGGCGCATGCACGAAGGGATCAGGCTCGGTCATGTCGGTTTCAGGCTCAGTCGATAGCTCTTGATAGCGGCGCAAATAGAAGCGCGTCCAATCGGTACGTGCGAGGGGCCACTCATGTTCGGTACGTACTATCTCGCGCCCAGGAATGTACAACCGGAGAGCCGGCGCCTCGAGGACACCTGTGTCGATATCCTTCAGCCAATGGTCGTACCAGCGCAGTAGTTCCTCGTCATAGAGGCGAAGTGGGAGTTTGGCAGACGATGTGCCATGTGACAGCACAAGAAGCCTTTTTGGCACATCCACCAATGACTCGTCGGTGAAAGCTTCGAACGCACCATCGATTAGACCATAATACCCCCAGAAACTAGCCAGAAGCATCGGTGTCCGAATTCTAGGGTACTTCGGCCGTACAGAGCGCTCTTCCCAAAAGTCGTCGTAGGTCGGATGCAGTAACTGGTCAACAAAGGCAGCATTCTTAGTTGGCGCATTGAACTCACGAACAAAGAACGAGTTCGTCCGGATGTCCGGGTCCGCCAATCTGGCGGCGATACGCAACTGCAGTTCAGCCGGGGACCAGCGCTGTGCGGCGTCAAGTGCGGGGGTGTGGGCAGTAGTCATCTTCAGCACAAAAGAGTACCAAGCCGAAGTAATTCCCCCAGGGTAAGCCTTCTCGTATAGACTGGGCATTGTCTCAATCGGTGCAATAACGCGAAGGTGGGGCGGCTGTTGAGCTGCCGTGAGAAGTTGCATAATTCCGAAGTAGGAGTGACCAGACATTCCGATATTGCCAGTGCACCAAGTTTGGACTGCGGTCCATTCGATTAGGTCGCGTGTATCCTCTTGGTCCTGACGGTTATAAAAGCCACCCCAGCTCCCTTCCGACTTGCCCGTTCCGCGAAGATCGCCGATGACCATAACATACCCACGAGCGACAAAGAACGAAACGTTACCTGCCTCGATTGAATGGTCAAAGGTGATCGAGTGCGCCGGCTGCGGTGGTACCCCAATGTGCTGAACATCTTTCCCGTACGGCGAGACCGCAACCAGTGCGGGAAACTTACCTTGAGCATCGGGGCGAAAAATATCGACGCACAGGCGCGTGCCATCTGGCATCCGCACAAAGATATTGCGTTCTTCGATGATCCCATACTGTGGGACTAATGGTGTGGGCCCAACGCCAGTCGAGACGATCAAATCTTTGGTTGTTTTCACAAAATCAACTCACGACTGAGGGGGCGATAGTGTCACCACTAAGCCAACATTTTAGGTATTTCATGTATGAAGCATACTGGAATAGTACTGATTGTGTCAAGTCCACGTTGGCCCCAAGTCCCACACAATGACTTACGCGCCAGTTTCCAGTAAATCATTATCTGATTAATAGTACTAAATACCGCGCTTACCTTGCATGGTATGCAACGTCTTCCGTACTGTTTCAGAGTTGCCAACCAAGATATGATTGCCAATCGTCCGAGTAAAGTGCACTGTCACACCAACTATTGATGTTCTTATCCGCAGCCCCACTGTGCCGAGGAATCGGCAATAAGATCTGCCTGAACAGCATAGAAATCAAATCCCCACCGGCGGACGATTTCGGACGCCTGTGGAGTGTGATCCCGCGTAATCAATTGATCCGGTCTACATCGCCAAAGAATTGTGGCTTGCTTCAGTGCAATCGGCGTGCGTAATACAACTTTAGTGCTGCCATCCTTGGTATGTTGCCATTGCCAACCGGCCTTGCGACGTGCGCGCTCCCAGCTGTTAATCTGGGCAGCAGACCACCACGCAAGTCCTTCTGTTTGGGCTGCAGCTACCGCAGCCAACAGCGAGTCGGCAACACCGGGATTGGCAATGTAAGCAGGGTGATGAATCAGGTGCAGAATACCGTGGCTGCGCAGGGTAGCGGCGAGGAGTGCGTAGAACATGGCGGGCGGTGCAAAGACATGTAGATCTTGGGTGTGACACGGCAATTCCAGTACATCGAGTAATGCGCCTTCAAATGTTACTGGGAAAGAAAGATGACATGTTCCAAAATTATAACCGGCTTCACCGGACTTGGTACCACCTTTTGATTGATCCAACTCGATCCCATACTCCTTGCACCAGTGGAACAACTCTACATCCCCCTGCCACCGCAAATAATGGTTTTTGTTAGTCGTCGGTTCTGCGCCAAAAAGCGCGACCAGAGTCAGCCACTGCTCATGAAACAGCGTCTGGCTCCAAGGACAACCAGAACTCATTGCGTCGTAGTGCATGGCAAGTTCATGGCCAGCAGCGCCGATACGCGAAATAAGATCTTTTGGATAGCCAGGAGCAATCACGCACCAAGTCGAGGTTATCCCTGCTTCATTTAATAACTCAAGCAAACGTTGCCCCAACGACGGATTATTTCCATCGGTATCAAGCGACAAGTGGGCTATCGCGGGCAAGTTACATGGGTAGAGCCACAACAGTGGCAGTGCCACATCAGCACTTTCCATGGCAGAAAAAATGATCCGCATCAACAGTTCGCGCCAAAGATCAGCGATCGGCTCAAGAAATGCTTTAAAGCCGGGCACGTCTGGCACAGACTGACGGTCAAAGGTCCAGTCCAGGACTCCGCCATCCCCAGATTTAAGAACTCCGTCACAGACAGGAGCGCTCCCATCGGGTGCTGAGACTCCATCGCGCGTAACACTGATACCCTGCTGAATACGCACAACCGTGCCAGGAATATCAATAGCTATTAAAACACAACACCCCTTTCCAAATCCCTTTGTGGTCACTGCAACTCGCGTTGTTGGGCGCTGGTGGTTATCGAGCACCTGGGCGAGTACGGATGCGCCAGCCCCTTGGACGGGAATGCCGTTGAAAAAATGGAGGGGGGAAGCGATGTGTTCAAGTAATCGAGTTGTGGTGAACCGCTGCAAGTATCCTTCGCCCAGATTATTAAGTGCACCGGCCGGATAACCAACGTAACTAGCCGGATCAAGTGCAACCCCAAAAAGATCAGCCGCACCGCACAAGCCTCCTATGGCAATCCATTGTCCGCCAGAGGCAACCCACGAGCGCAACATTGCAGATAAATCGCCGGGTAGCTCATACTCCCCCACCGTTAATAATATGGAAATTTGAGGTAGCTCTACAGACAAAAGATCTAATGCCACCGCGCTGTAACAAAGCCCGGTATGAGATAGTATTTCGTGAATGTAATGCGGGTAACTCACTGTACGCGATGAGTTAGGCATAAGTTCAGGAAGAACGCAAACGGCAAAAGGCGAAATGGGTTCTCTACTCAATTAATTGACTCCTGAATACACTAGGTAGCTTGATGTTTACATGCATCTACTTCGATAATATCTGAACTAGTCTTGTTTGTCAATTACACTTTGCCCTACGAAAAGTACCATTCCAGCAGCCCAAATCTATTCTCTTTCACCCTGCGCTGCCAAGCGCGGTAAGGATGCATTAAATGCATCGGTGTCGTAGTGCAGCCGCGACGATTAATACCCCGCATACACCTTACTGTTGTTGAATGTAGTCATGAGGCATCGGTCACTTAGGGCTAGCCGCACGCATCTAACGCTGAAATCACCTCGTCGGCTCTTGTTTTTGCACGTAAGCTCCGCCTCTACCAGTCCACCGCCAGTCTTGTCTCGCGTCATTGGAGCTATCTCCCAGTCACCCAGCCGTCACTGTTGCTCAAACAATGGTGCGAAAACCCTATTTTGTAGTGCCACCGTGCTGTTCCCGACCACTTCCATGCTGCTTCCGACGTGACCTTTTCCTATACAAGAGCCGCCGTAAGTCACGGCAAGCTTGCGTATACGTATAGACTTGACAGTACATGATCTCAGGGATGACCCCACGGACCTTCCAAGCGCAGGCTACAAGCAGCTTGCCTCGGGCTAAAGTCAGTCCAAGCAGTTCCCCCACCGTGCCCTGTAACAGCTCCAAGACCGCTTTTCATTAGTACAGGCTTGCAATCGCTGCTCACTTAACACTTGTGCAAACCCACCGGAAGGTTAATCTGGACTGCCAGCTGCCTGCTTGTTGCGCTCAGTAGATTTGGTGTCGTGGCCCGCGAATTAGACGGGTATACGTGTTCGTGAGCGCATCTAATTACTATCTTGGCCTAAGCCTACAATAGAGATCAAAGTTGCCACACTGAAAATTCCGAAACAGGTGGTCTTCAGAGTTGAGCCCGCCTACAGAGTGGTGTCAGGGATCGAGGGAAAACCAGCGATTGCTCGGGGATTGCCCCAATCAGGTGCAAGAGCTAGGTAACATGACAACAAGCTGGTGCTGGTTTCCAGCCGCAAGTTCGGAGGTCGCAACAATGATCAGACACCATTAGATTATGCATGCTATGGAACTTGGCAACGAAAATCCGTATTTTCCAAAAATAGTCGCAGTCCAGTAGCTCATAATGTTATCTCCGGGACCTCAACCAATATCTTGATGCAATTATCTCCACGGCTGCGGGCTAGCTCGTAAGCATCCATTACGCGCGAAAGCGGAAAGGTATGTGTAATTAGAGGCTCCACATCAATATCACCGCTCGCGATCATCTGTAGCGCCTGCTTAGTCGAAAGGTGATCTGGTTCAAAAGCAGTCCCTGAATTGGAAACTGTGTGGCAAAATCTCTCAAAGAAGTCCCCAAAATCAAAATCAAAAGTTTTGTTGCGGGGGATACCAAAGTACAATAAGTGGCCAAATTTCTTCACCAACTGGTGTGCCAAATTGATCGACGTAGATTCGCCGGCTGCCTCAATCACCACATCAGCTAATGCGCCATTGGTCAGCGCACGTAAAGACTCCAAAGGATTGCTGGCGCCATTGCGAATGATATGAGTTGCACCAAATTTTTTTGCTGTAGAAAGCCGTGCCGCTTCAAAATCAATACCGATCACTAGAGAGGCACCCATGCGTCTTAGCATAAAGTCAAAATAAATTCCGGCTGATCCTTGTCCAATGACCGCTACAGTTTTACCAAGAACATTCGGTAGCCGCTTACACGAGTAGATCACTGTACCTAGTTGCTGAGCTTGCAACATCAATTGCGGCGCTCTGTGAGATGGCAAAACAAAGACATGTGCGGCGGGTGCCTGAAAGCATTCAGTCATTGCCAGTTGAGACGGCGAGAGAGTCAGCACCCAATCACCGACCCGAATACCACTGCCAGGCGCATCCACCGCCTCAACCACGCCCACCATCTCATGACCGCTACTGCCCACACCATAGGGATATTCGTGGATCTCGCCAAAGTAAACCATATGCACATCGCTTCCACAAAGCGACAAATAGCGCGGCCGTACAATCACGTGACCAGGTTCTAAGTAAGGTCGCTGAATTCTTACGAACTCAGTTTGGCCAGGAGCTATCACCTGAACAGCATACATAAAATATTTGCACTCTCCAGTGATTTGGCGACAAATTTTGTTTGCAGTTGTAGTATACACTACCGCCTGTGCCCCTCAGGTCAACAAGGTATTTTTAAGAGTCTAACGGCTTAACTCAGTGCGTGTGTAAGTGGGGCCCTACTTTTTTGATAGAGGAAGGCCTGCGCATCCGCACTATTTGCCTTTTCTATACTCGTAACTTATTAATTGTAAAAGTTGTTTCAGTTTTGATTTACAAGACCCGACTTCCTTTGTAACTTACCTGCATCCCTCTCACTCTCTTAAGATAATATGCTCGCCACCCAGTGGTCGCGTGCCCGCCAAGCCAACCGAGCTCTTACCTCCACCCTACTATTGCCTAAAGCTATAGGCGCTGTTAATTCGGTGTTGGGGAGGTTTCATGCTCGCTACAAACGCAAGATGCACAACGACATAGACGGCATTACCGGTCCAAAACATTCACCACTCTCCGCTTCACGTACCGCGTACCCATACACGCTCCTAGTATGTATGTTTTCTAAACCACAGGTTTACCAGCGGTGGATTCCACTATGAAGATCACCCGATAGGAATCGTTCAGTGTGGCAAGTTTGATCAGGCTTCGAGGCACAAGTCAAAATACTAATTAGGAGCGCCCCTCAACACATACACCCTTCCAAGCATCAGTTAACTGCATAAAACCTACGGGGCCAAAAAAACGACGAGGTGACCGTGTCGCTGCCCCTTAGGCATGGCCCTCCCAACTACATTCGACAACTGCAAATAATATGCGGAGTATGCAAGCATCACAGCCCTATTTTAGGCCGAGATATGTTTTGCACGCCTTTGTCGCGCTTGGGCGGAGGAAACGTTTGAGAACAATATTGGACTGCTATTCACGTACTTTCTGTTGAGTAAAGCGTTTACTAACGCCAGTGCAGACCAAGGACAACACGTAGTCCGACATCTGAATCACCGCCCGTGTACAGCACCGTGCTTCAAGCCAGTCCCGCAGTAATATAGGGGGTACAGAACTGTCGCATTGCATCGACTGTGTCCGTTGGACTTCGAACATAAAACCACCAGCCAAAATTCTTATCTAACTTCGGCCCGGAAACAGCTTGACACCTGAACCAGCATCGTACCAATTCTGGCATCCAACCTCAGTTCCAGGTTCCGCCTCGCTCATTTTGGCGGCGGATAGTCGTTCCTCGTCGATAACAAACCGGCACCATATCACGGTTGTCCCGGCTAATCACATTAATCGCGAACCCGCTATCTCGGATCCTGAGCGTCCCGCAGCCCATCCCCAACGAAATTAACGGCTAAGATGGTGACTGCGATCGCGACACCAGGTGGAAGCCACAACCACGGCATCGACTCTAACGTGTAGAGGGATTGCGCCTCTCTCATCATGCTCCCCCAGCTAGCCTGAGGCGGTCGAATTCCCAATCCGATGAACGATAGTGAAGCCTCAAGCAAGATAGCCGTAGCAACCGTCAGAGTCGTAAAGACCGCTAGCGGACCAAGGACGCTGGGGACAAGATGCCGAATTATGATCCGACGATCCGATGCCCCGACAGCGCGGGCAGCGAGGACAAAGTCCTGCTCGCGCAGGGAAAGGACCTGGCCGCGCACGATTCGGCAAGCGGTTGGCCACATCATTAGGCCAACTCCGAGGACGATTGCAAATTGGCCCGGACCAACAATCGCCACAATCACGATGATGCCAATCATGAACGGAAACGAAAGGACAATCTCAGTAACCCGCGAGATGACCGCGTCGGTCGTGCCACGAAAATAGCCAGCAGTAAGGCCAAGCAAAAGACCCACAACTGTTGACAGCAGCGCCGCCACAAACCCGACAACCAAGGATACACGGGATCCGTACATAAGCCGACTCAGTACATCGCGTCCGTTGGAATCCGTGCCAAGAAGGTGGGATGGGTTCGGCGGACTCTCTGCACTACTCAAGTCAATCGCCGCCGGATCGTATGGAGCGATTATCGGAGCAGACACCGCGATTATCACCAGCACTACCAGAAACCCTGTGCCGAGCAAAGCGAGACGGTGCTTTCTAAAGCGCCGCAAGGCGAGTGCGATGGGGGAGTTGGAGGAAAGCACCAGCTGCACTGCAGCCGCAAGATCCGAAGCGGCACTGGTCTTTTCTGTGTCAATCACTGAAACCGAATCCTCGGATCCACGATCGAGTAGGCGATATCTGTGAGGATGCTGAATACAAGAACCAAGACAGCAACCAGCAGTGTTATGCCCATTAGCACAGGGTAGTCGCGTTGGCTTACGGCAGCTAGCGCAGCTTGACCCATACCGGGCCACGAGAAGACCCGCTCAATGATAACGGCGCCACCGAAGAGGATGGGTATCATCACACCCACAACAGAGATGAGAGGGATCAACGCGCTCTTGAGAGCGTGACGCAGAATAACCGCGCGCTCCTGCAGCCCCTTCGCGCGGGCAGTCACCAGATAATTCAGTGAGAGTACTTCGAGCATGCTAACCCGCGCATAGCGCGCAAATGATCCCACAAGAGCCAACCCCAAAATACCAGCGGGCAGGACGAGATGATGGATTCTGTCAAATAAGTTTGGTGGTTGGCCAATTGTGCCCATCCCGCCGATCGGAGTCAGGTCAAGGCGCAACGAAAAGATGTAAATCGCAATGAGTCCAAGAAAGAATGCCGGTGTCGAAATCACAAGCAAGCTCAGTACGCTGGCTACGTAATCAAGCGCCGAGTACTGACGAACCGCCGCAATTACACCGACCGGAATTCCAATAGCTAGACCAAAGAAAAGTGCGACGGACATCAACAACAGCGTGGGCCCGATTCGTTCGCCTATGATCTCACTCACTGGACGCCCATTCAGAAAGGAGAAGCCGAGGTTGCCTCCCGCGAGCTCGCGGAGCCACAGTAAATACTGGATTGGCAACGGTCGGTCAAGACCAAGGCTGGTTCGGAGCTGCGCGAGGTATTCCTCGCTCACTCCAACAGTGGCCGAAGGATCGACCAACCACAGAATCGGGTCACCGGGCGTGAGGCGAATCACGATAAATGTGATTACTGAGATACCAAATAAGACGGGAATAGCAAGCAACACCCGGTGAGCAACCCATTGATTTATCATCGCATCTCTGCCTCCACTAAGGTTAAGGGTTCAGGAACTGTCCTGGGAGCGCCATACGCCTAGTCGAGGCTGAAGTCAGTAATCTGGAGCAGCTGGCTCCCATTGAGACCGTACGGGACAAATCCCTTCAAGCGACGGCTGTGAGCGACGAGGTTGTCAGTCACGTTGAGCCAGAAGTTCGTGACATCAGCGTTTGTTATCTCAGCGATCTTTTGGTACAACGCCGTGCGAGCCTCCACATCACTCAACCCCCGAGCTTGGATGAGAAGATCTTCAACTTCCTGATTACAGTAGTGTGTGATGTTGGTGCCAGCCGGGTATCTAGTGGCACACGACACTGGAACCGAAACGGAATCACCATCCGCAGTGTAGAACCCGCCCCCATAAGCAGTTGCGCCGAATGTTCGCTCCTTGTATGCCGCAAGAACAAGGCCTCGCTCCACGGGCACGAGCTCCATCTTCACCCCAACCGCCGCCCAATTGGCTTGCACAATCTCATTTGTCTGATCACGCTCGGCCGAGAGGCCCGGAATCCACTTCATTTCTATTACGTAGTCTGGATCCCATTTGGCTTCCTTGAGTAGCTCCTTAGCCTTCTCTGGATTGTATTCGTAGGAGTTCAGCTTCGAGGTATCAATTCCCGCAGTGCGATTGAAGGTGTTGACGATCTGAGCACGCCCCACATGGACTTTATTGACGATACCTTTGCGATCGATCGCGTACAGGAGGGCCTGCCGCACACGAACATCAGAAAGCGGACCCGATTCAATTCTCGCCGAGATCAAATTGATCCCCGGATTGGTACCCACCACGATGACGACATTCGGAACTGGGGCGAGCCGGAGTGCGCCCTTGGCACCGACCCAGGCAAGGTCCAGTTCACCCTTCTCCATTGCGATTTCAGCGGCTTCCGGGAGCATCTCCTTCATAAAGACCCTATCTATTTTGATATCCTTCCGGTACCGCGTATTCCGGACGAATTCGATGTACTGATCAGTTTTCCACCGAACAAAGGTGAAGGGGCCCATACCTGTTGTCGGCGCAGTCATGAACGGATGCGCCTTGAGCTTATCGGGCGGAACATCGCCCAGGACGTGCTTCGGGAGGATGCCAATGAAAGGCCATGCGAGCGCGTTGACCAAAGCGCCGTTTGGAGCAGCAAGTTCGATCACGAACGTTGTTGCATCAGGCGCACTGAACCCAGCAATCGTCTTCGAGGTTCCGTCAGAAAATTCCTTAACACCCTTGACTCCGGCAAGTTTCCCAGATTGAGCGCTCACCGCTTTATTCGCGAGAAGGTTGTACGTAAAGAGTACATCGTCGGAAGTGAACGGGTGGCCATCGCTCCACGTCAGACCCGCCCTCAGCGTGAAGGTGTACTTTAGTGCGTCTGGCGACACAACCCACTTTTCGGCAAGCCGCGGCTCGTAAGACAAGCCATCGGGTGTATAGGCGACGAGAGTGTCATGCACCAGACTCGAAATCAGCTCCTCCGTAAACAACGGTGAGGCGAGCGGATTAAAGGACAACGGCTTACCAGCCAGAAGAACATTCAAGATCACTTCAGGTCGTGCAGTCGGTACCACCGGCGCTTCGGTGGGCGCAACCGTCGCTGCTGGCACAGCCGTGGCGACATCCGCAGCCGTGGTGGCGGTTGGCGCAGCGGGCGGACTGGCACACGCTGCCAAGGATAAGGCGGCCGCTAAAATGAGGGCACTAATTTTTTGGTTCATTTTTATTGTCTCCTTTTACTTTAGAACACCAATTTAATGAAATAATAGCTTCGTATAACTTGCATTCTAGTAAACGAATTGTATTTTGTCAAGGCGCACTTTGGGCTAGTTTTCACCCAAGCACTATATCGGGGCCAACAATCTCTTTTGCTGAGAGTTCAAGATTCTCATTGTTTAGCACATGGAAAATGCACCGTTTCGATAAACCGTTCTTAAGGCCCTTGGCAATGTGCCAAAAGTCTCCGCTGCCATACGGTACTACAGTATGCTGCCGACATGCCGTAGAAGACCAGTGATTGCCATTCCCGCACCACCACCCCGCCCAAAATGCACAAGTGCAAATGCACGTGAGTATTCCAGGTCTAGCCCAAGCGGTGCATCATTTCTCACTCCAACTCCCTGCTATTGCGCCCGTGCTTGGACCCGGTGTGGCGCGCTGCACTAAGGTCATAGCGATCTCCACCTCCCAATCAGTCAGCCTTCGTCAGCAGCCTAGGCTGTCGGTAAGAAAAGCTTTGTGTACTCAGGGTGTGCAACAAACAGCAACGGAGTCCCGAATGGAAAATCGGTTCGCGGGCGAAGCCTAAATCCCTTGTCGATCACAAATTTTCCGAGGTCGCGCCGTTGCATCAAATTTCCACCACCAAGCCGGCGTGCGAAATTCCCAGGCCAGCTCTAGGCGCCGTCCGCGCGCGTGTCCAGCGTTCCCAGCGTGACATCAGTCAACGAGTCGAGTCGCCAGTCATATATGCCAGCACAGGACATCTCCTAGTTATAAACTGCGGCTTCAGCATCGCGATGATCATCAGAAAAGCGGTTCTGGCTGACGATTCGGTGTTGCAGAAAGTGCGGCTTCACACCGAAATCGCCTGCGGGATAGCCGATCGTCAGAATGATCTAATCCTAGACGTAGCGCGGCAGTCCCGATAGATCCGATACACCTTGCGGATCGTTGTGCACATTGCCAAGTGAGTAATTGCCAAGGCTCATCGACTGCGCAGCAAGCGATGTGTTCTAGCAGGCAAGATTTGCATCACCATGTGCGACCGGTAGAGTGTTCACCTGATCGCCGCACTGCGCACGGATATGAATGGAACGCGAGAAGTTTGAGAACTCCGGCAGCGGTAAAGATTCCGCGATGCTGCGCTGCGAGCCACAGAGCCAGCAGATCTTCTCGAGCAGCTCGCGTTTATCGATGACGAAGATGTTGTAACTCTGCAGGTTGCTCGAGTTCGGCGCACGCCGCACCGGTGCCAAGATCAGATCTAGCGCCCGCGCCCGTGAGAGCACCTCGCGAAAAGCACGTACACTGTGCTGCACAAGAAAGAGCTCCAAGATCGCACCGCAGTTGAATAGGTACACCGTCCCCAGCGCCGCACAAACAGCGTGTTGCCGTTTGGATCACCCACGTCAACCGCATGGGTGCGGTTTTTCAATCAGGTGGACGGCGAGGTCTATGCGATGTCACCAACGACGGTGGTGGCGACGAGTGCATCGCGGCTCACGTCAGTGTCGTTGTCCACATAGAAAGCGAGGTGTGGGTTGCCAAGGTGAATCCATCTATATTCGGACTAGGGCGTCTAGTTGTTTTTTTGAGTTCTAGACTTCTGCCTAGGCCGTCACCGATTAAGTTCATGTACGGCCATGTGTCCCAAGGCGCGGATGATCTTCATGTTCAGATCGACCCACCAACGGGCCACAGCATTAGTATCCTCAACTCTAATAGTGACTTGTAAGAGTTTTGGGGTACGCCCTTTCTTGCAGGTAGGTAATGGATGGGTTTCTAGTTTAGGGCCAGGCGACGAGCAACGAACGTGGAGGTTCTTGTATCTGCATTTACATCGACGACAATTGAGCTACATAAGAACAAGAACCGCAAATGTGATTCTAGAAGCTCTCCGTTCGTCGGTCATCCGTCGTCGACTAAATCGGCAACATTACCGACTTGCCCACCGCTATACTCTGACTTACCGCTTCCGTAAATTCCATGTTCTTGACGCCGCCTTCCTAAGCGGTGTGGGTGATGGCTTCGTGGCCGCGGATGCCGTTGATAAATTCCTCTTCGACACGCCAGCCGCCCTCGAGATCCGTTGGGGTTTCGACTTCGACTAGGGACGACTCTCCAATTTGTCCGCCCAAGAGTTTGTTCTAGGTGAATTGCAAAGTGGCCTAGCTGCAATAGAGTGTGGCCCATGGCGCACCCGACAACCCAGTGACCGACGAGATCTGCATGTGCAACAGCGCGGCGCTGACCATCTTGCCGATGATTTCCACGTGATCGGGGATCCGCACCGCCTCCTGTCTACCATCTGCGGGTGGGCGCACCTCAACATAGATCTACCCGCGGGCAATTACTGTCTTCGCCGTGCCCACCCAGCTCATGAGGGTCTCGGACCAGATGCCCATGCTCGTGATATTGAGGCTACTGAGATTACTGTTCTGGCGCCAGTGGATGGGAAAATCAGGATCGAGGAAATCGGCACCAGCCACCACATCCACTGCAAGAACATCACTCAGGTTACCTTCCATGAGGAGCTTCTAGATCATGCGGTCCATGCGCAGAGTCATGGGCGAGGGGACGATCTGAGCGGCTCGGTTAGGGTGGGCACGCGCCGCCGCCCGCATCTGATGTGCTCCACACACGTTTCCGGCCATGCGCGCCTCGCACATCACGTGCTTATCTGCTTCCAGCGCGGCGATCGCAGCGTGAGCGTGCATGTAGGACCACGTGCCAATGATTACCGCATCGATGTCCAGATCGGCGATGACATCGGTCCACGCAGCGTAGGCTTTGGGGCCGACCAGCTGATTGGCAGCGCGCTGCTAAGATTCAATACTGCGATTACAGACGCCGACGACCTCCACATTCTCCTGGGCCGCAGGCCGCGTATGTACTTAACTCGGGAGTTGCTTCCGGCGCCAATGATTGCAACACGGATCAAAGTTTCGGACATGGGTAGCTCCTGTGGACAGGAAAATTAAGTACCTTTCCGGATATGTGATCCGATCACCACGCGCTCATCGAGCCCCACTTAGCTATGACATCTACTGTACCATAGTCTCGGGGTGGCAGAGTCCGTCAATTCGATATTGCGGGAGGATTAATCGACTTACCAAGCACAAATTGCATTACTTTTGTACTACGGCACTCGCGGTCAGCACTTTCACGGTACCTGGCTAGCTTTTGGGCCACAGCTATCACCGCTCCGGGGATGGTACCATTTTTGCATCACAGATTTCCACTCTAAAAGCCGCCGGCAAAAGTCTGTGGGTGTTGTCCAACAGTTACTACGTGAGGCAGCCACACGACACCTACAACAATTTCTTAGAGGCGTTTCAGATGAGCAACTGCGGGGACACTACCACCGCGCAATTCACCACTTTCGTTTCCTCCCCAACAGGTTAACTACTTCTGCACCTTCCTCCCTTCCGCCCACGACTCGCGGGCGAGGATCTCCGCCAAAGTCAGACTCCAGCGGCACGCGCTAGAATCTAACGCAATTGCGGTAGTGGGAATCGATCTCGACTACACGGAGCATGTATTGGCGAAATGTGTGCTCATGGTACACAAGCGGAACCGCTGTCGTCGTCTAGTAGCGGTTGAGCTCCGAGTGCACCGCCGCGCGATTCAACGTAGGCGCATGGTGTCACGGATGGAGCTGGGCTGGGTGATTATGAAAGAACCCTGATGTACTTCTGCAGCCGCTTTGACGCCGGTTCGCCGCCATAGATATTGCCGTCTCGATCGACTGCGATGAACTCCGCTCCACTCCCCATCATCGTTGGGGGATTGCCCCAGCGAGGCTGGATGAACGCACTCACCCAGCCGGACTTTGCATCGCCGATCCGGATGCCTTCCTTCCAACCGGGATTCCGCGCGTCGTCGGACTCGGAGTCGGCAACGTAGATCTGGTCGCGGTTGTCAAAAGCGATCCCGCTCGGCCTGCCGAACTGCGTCCAGGGCACGGTGAGCGACTTGCCCTCTTGGTCAAAAAGCTGGATGCGGTTGTTGCCGCGATCAGCGACAAAGATGCGTCCACGCAGGTCGATCGCGATGGCGTGCAACGAGTGGAACTCGCCCGGTGCCCATCCGCTCTTGCCCCACGCCATCAGATACTTGCCGTCGTTCGAGAACTTCACGACCCGGTTGTTGCCGTCAGTGCCATGGCCGTCCGCGACCAAGATGTCGCCGTTCGGAGCCACTACAACATCACTCGGCGAAGTAAAGTGGTTAGAGCCTGCGCCTGGCACGCCAGGCGTGCCGAGCGTCATCAAGACCTTGCCCTCGCGGCTAAATTTCACGATGATGTGCCCGCGCTTGTCGCCCTTCGGCGTGCGGTTGGTGGCTACAGCGTCCGTCACCCAGACGTTGCCTTCGCGATCGACGTCGAGCCCGTGCGGCCAGATGAACATACCGCCGCCGAAACTCTGAATGACCCTCCCCTCGGGACTAAACTTCAGGATCGGGTCAATCTTCGAGTCGCGACATTCATCGCCGAAGCGTGTGGGGTCCTCGAGGCGTTGGCACCGGACCACCGCCCAAACGTGCAATCCGTCCGGATCGATCACGACCTTGCCAACGGCCCCCATCGCGCGACCGTTCGGAAGTTGGGCCCAGCCTTCGACGATACGGTAGGGACTTATGGGTAGAAATTTCATATGCCCCCTCATTACCAAAAAATATTATACGCTGACTCGCAATTGTCAAGTCTCATTTTGCCCGAACTTCTACCGAACTATGTTCTAACTGTAAATAAAATATAAATTTCGGTGTTCGGAAAAGGTTGAGCCGCGTAACAAACCCAAATTGCGCAACTCGTATAGAACGGCACCAGCAGTCCAAAACGTAGACCGTACACTATTACACGCTTCACAGCAGGTGCAATTTCAGCTGCGCAGAATTACCTGCCCACAGTCCGTTCGAGCCAGTGGCGGTATACACCCCAGCACACGAAACGCTGCAGCTACCAGCTATGCTTGTGCCTGAGATGCCGTCTGCAGTTTTATTCTGGCGCAATAAGAGTGGGTGCGGCCTTGCGTGCGATTTGGGCATGACCCAGAACAGAATATCTGGGGGTGTTGTTTCTTCACCCTAGCGTAAGCTAAGTTTGCGGAGTAGTATCACAACACTAAAAATATTTACGGCTTCGCGGGGTCTGTCTCGTGGTGGTCCAAATAGACTTGTAAACCCGACCACTGGGTGCCCCAACACGTTAAATATGGAGCACGCGCGGAGGGCATGATATCGCATCCCGCTACCACTGTTACAGATGGCATGGCCGCTATCGCGGAGAGATGGTTGTAAGGAATTGCCGAGCCTTGCGCAGGGTGGACTGGTACATTCACTGCACCGGTGCTCATGCAACTTAGTTCGTTCACTGCGGGAGTGTATTTGGGTATCGCAGAACCCTGCTGGAGCAATCAGACTTCTTAGTAGCGGACTGGATCGTCAGTTAATAGCTGCTACTTGGTGTAAATTAGTTCACTAAAGCGACTCTGCATCAGCGTGCGCAGTGCTACTACATGATCTTCTGTGCCGGAGATGTACGGATGCGGAATACTCAGTCGGATTTCTGGTGCAATTCCCAACCGAGCACCTACCTTAACTATGGCTGGCGAGGCTAAAGAAAGGTATCCTGTCCACTCACGAAAGAGACCGTCTACGAGTAGGCGCTTGCGACTCAATTCTTTCCAGTCGCCTCGCTCACAGTCGTCCCACATCTGTACCGCGAAACGTGGGTTTAGGTTGACTAGGAAACTGTAGAAACCCCTGGCTCCCAGAAGCGCCCCCGGCAAGATCTGCGTGTCAACAACGAAGTGGTGCATCTCCGGGGTAGCTTCGACGATTTCACTAAGAGACGAAACGCTACCGCCTGTATGCTTACTACCAATAAGATTTGGTGCGACTGATTGGATCACTTGGTAATCCCGACCCGTCAGAAACCGTCCCGTCGCAGCAATGTTGTAGTGGACAATTCCTATGTCCGGGCAGGTCTCGGTAAGCCGCTCAAAGTACCGCAGGATCTCTTGATCATTTAGTGTGACCCAGAAGGGCAGTGCTACTTGAACGCAGGAAAGCCCTTGGGCGCGCGCATACATCGCCCGCTTAACCGAACCTTCTCCGTTTACCCAAGTGCATCCGGACTGGGCAGGAATTTCTGCCGCTTCGGCAGCTTTAGCGAATACGCCTGTCATGTGGCAAAATTCGTCATACTCGAGCTCATGCATTTCCCCATCGGTACCAGTGGTGTAGACACCGTGAACCCCCTCGGATTTATATCGGTGAACGATTTCAGTAAAGAGTCCCTTATCAATAGCTCCGGACTCCTGTCGGGGAATCGGAATTGCCGCCCAAACTCCGCGCAATGATTGTTTGAACGTGGCTACGCTGCTTGTCATAAGAAACTACCTCCACGTAGTAGAGCATACTGGTGCGGCTTCAAAAGTCAAACTTATCGTCGATTCCATCGACTGTAAAGTTACTACTCAGAACATTTATTGCGATACCACTCGATAGAAATCCTAGCTTGTGTACAGCCTCACCATCTTCTCACTGACCCGCGCTTATCAAGCGCCTTTTTACTCTCATCTCCAACCAACCATTGCCTTAGGGTCCCAGACTGCTTTACACTCTAGATTCGGAGAAATTTAGTTTGCTAAACAAGCGCAAATTGTACGGTTTATATAAAATAGCATTAGCAGACCTCCACTTTCACCGTGCCGCACCAGCGTCTCGGCCACGCCTTTACACGCTGCGCAGTGTGTGCCATATGTGCGCCACGGAATTACCAGCCCAGAGTCTGACCAAGCTCCAGTCATGGGATCAGCTCTGCACTGAGGAGAGAGCTTGCAACAAGTTGTCCATTTAGGATGGATCGGGAAGCCTGGAGGTGCCACCTCTCTATTCCCGAGAAGCGCCCCAAAAAAATGACTAAGAGTGCCGAGTTGACTCCGCAGCGGTGAGGGGCACTGGCTCGGTCGGTCATCAAGTTGCAACTGACAACGACTGAGGCGGCACTCGTTAATGGCGTTTGCTCCAAGAGCGTACCGCACTGGATCAAGCGCTACACGAAAGAGGAGTGCGAAAAAATACTCAACCACTCATAGCACCCGCACCGGTTGCATCCGCCGTTCGACGCATAGCCCGTCGAGACGACCAGCGCGTTACGCCGCCAGCGCCTTTGGCAAGCACATTGCGTTGCAGCTCGGCGCATCAGCGGGAACCGCAAAGACCTATTAAATGATCGGACTGTCGGTTGAGATGTGTTCAAGCCTTTATTTATGATGCCTCGCCCGTCTCAATCACCAATCATTTTTTTCGACCAAAGACAACTAGTGGGAGCGCGTTCCTCGCAGCCGCAGACAATTAGTACAACAGCCTCGGGTTCCCATAACATGAAGTGTAACCGGTACTAGCTTTTGCTGGGAAGCCTCTACCCTGTGCGATACCTCCAAGCACCTGTTTGCCCGAACTTCGCACTACACCATTCACCCAAACGACCCATGGCTTGCCTGAACGCTTCATCAAAACCGCACTTACCAAATGGGCATACACCCAAGCCGATAGCTCCCCAGACCAGCGCACCACGGAGCGCGTTCTACGGTCCCGTGTGTATAACTGGCACCGTCCACCTAGCGAACTGTATTCAAAAATACCGCTTAGTATTATCAACCTACCTAGGACAGACAATTATGCTTGCACACGCACCAGATTACACCAGTTTGACTAGAGGACTTGTTACCCCAACAAACTCCCCAGCAAAATACCAAGTTCTTTCTATTCTTGATTAGTACTGCGGGTGTGGAGCTTGACATTTAAAATAAAGTAGTTAAACTTTGGGGTGTCCCGCTCCTACGCTTGATCAATCACTAATCACATCCGAGCACAAACACATGGCAACCCTGAATAAAATAGAGGTTGAATTTAGAGCCTCTATGAGAAGTCTCGTAAGTAATGCCGTATTGGTAACAACATTACACGAAGGAAGACCTTGGGCCCTTACCATCAGTAGCTGCTGCTCGTTGACGATCAACCCTCCACAAATCCTAATTTCCCTTCGGTCCACAACCATCAGTAATATATCAATTCTCGAAAGCGGTCTCTTCGGTATCAATATCCTCAATGCCGGTCAAAAGGCGTACGCAGATTTTGGATCGGTGATAGGTAAAGCTAAGTTTGTAGAGGATTTTTGTCAAAGTAATGTGTCTGTCAACTCACCATTGATTGCGAATTCGCTTTATCACATTGATTGCACCGTGGCTGCACATCATCCTATCGGCGACCACTCGATCATAATTGGTCTTGTGACCCGTGTAACTATCCCGCGAGTTGCGCGTATACAAGACTCTGGCCCTCTCCTATTTTACAATCACGCGTATTGGAAGATCGGCCACGAAGTATTAGAATAATAAGGAGTAAGGGATGGAGAAACTAACCGGCGGAGAAATTATCGTTCGGTGCTTGGAAAACCGTGGGGTTGAGGTAGTCTTTGGTATCCCTGGCGAGCATAACATCGAGATCTATCGAGCCCTTGGAAAGAGCCCAATTCGGCACATTACCCCTCGCCATGAACAGGGTGCGGGATTCATGGCTGACGCCTATGCTCGCGTAACTGGCAAGATTGGGGTTGCAATCGTAGTGACCGGCCCCGGTTTGACCAACATTGCAACCCCAATGGCTCAGGCATATACAGACTCGATTCCGCTTCTTGTTATCTCTGGACAAGTTCGGAGCGATTTGATTGGAAAAGGCGGTCACTTCCATGAGCTGAAAGACCAAATTGGTTTCAGTAGCGCTCTTGTGGACTGGTCTCGAACAGTTAAATCTGCTGAAGAGATTCCCGCGATAATGGAACGCGCAATTACAGACCTAGCCAGCGGCACCGCGCGAGGCGTTCATCTCGAGTTTCCACAGGATATCCTGTTGGCTAGTACCCCTGTCTCATTTTCTGTTGCTGCGGAGCATCTAGCATCTTCCCCGTCACAATTTGACCTCCAGCGCGCAGCAACCGTGCTCGCTACAGCACATTCGCCTGGTTTGATCGTCGGCGGTGGTGGTCGCTACTCTGGATCTGAGCTGCTTGTTATTGCAGAGCGAATAGGTGCGCCAATTCTGACCACATGGCGTGGTAGTGGTGCAGTACCAACAATTCACCCGCTCTCGGTTGGACTCGCAACCGAGTTTCGGGCTGCTAAAACCTTTTTCGAGACCTGTGACACTTTGTTGATTGTGGGTACTGAGTTAAGTGAAACTGATTTCTTTCCTTCGTTCCCGAAAACAAACGCAAGAATCGTAAGAATCGACCACAACCCAAAGCGAATCAACCGAGGGTGTCTTGTCGAGGTGGGGTTGGTTGCTGATGCACAAAGAGCTGCTCATGAGCTTGGGATTGAGCTAGAGAGCCACGAACAACGCCAAAACACTGGATCCTCTCGAGCTGCAGCGCTGCGCAACGAAATTGATCGAGAAGCAGCCGCTCAAGCAGCGCCATATCGCGCAATTGTTGAGACAATTCGCGCTGCGCTACCACCACATGCTATTCTTACCTGCGATCTAACCGGTCCTGTCTACTACGCAGTCTCGCGTTATTTCCCTGTTGATATACCGAATCGGATCTTGATGTCCGGACTGGGAACTCTGGGCTATTCTATTCCTGCGGGGATTGGAGCCAAACTTGCGAATTCCGATTGTCCCGTTGTAGCGCTGGTTGGCGACGGCGGTTTTATGTTTACGGTTTCTGAATTGATGACCGCGGCAGAACTCGGCCTGAATTTGGTTATCGTGGTTTGGAACAACAAGGGTTTTGGTGATATACGCCGCCAGATGATTGAAAGTGGCGCACGCACCGTGGGTGTGGACCTTGTGAGCCCGGATTTCGAGGCGCTCGCCAAAGGTTTTCGCTGCGTCGGTGTAACAGTCGAAAAACCGTTGCATCTTCGTCAAGAGCTCGAATACGCATTGGGGCGAAGTTGCCCTACTGTTATCGAAATTCCATCGATGGATAACTGAAGATGGGCGAGATGCTGACTTACGAGATCTTTGCCAAGCTAATGGGTGTGTTTCCGACTGGCGTTACAATCGTGACTTCTATCGGTATTGATGAAACGCCTCGAGGCGTAACTGTCAACGCGTTTAGCAGCATTTCCCAGTCGCCGCCAATCTGTATGGTCTCCATCTCGAAGAACTCGCTTACGGTGGCTGCTATATTATCAGCAGCCGCGTTCGCGATCAACTTTCTAAATATAGATCAGGAGCTTCTCTCGCAGCGCTTCGCATCCAAGGTTACAGACAAGTTCGATGGGGTATCTTGGACAGTGACAAGGGCTGGTCTGCCCGCAATCACCGGCGTTGCTGCTATTGTCGAGTGTAGTCTTCGTCGTTGCATCGACGTTGGTGACCATTGTTTAATACTCGGTACGGTTATCGGCGGGCAAGTCAGTGATCACGCAGTTCCACTTGCATATTATCGGCGTCAATACGGATCGTTTACGCCGCGCAGCTAGGCGCGAATGCAATGTCATCTATCAGTTTAGATAGCGCGGCACCTGATAAGTATGTCTCGTCCCGGTCTACTGCCCAATTCACTGTCTTCCGCGGGGCATCGCAGGTCCTCACATTTGCTTCTAAGGGCGCACCAAAACGTGGGCTAGATATGGCGGATCCTGGACTTATCAAGCATGGTGCTGTCGTCGTCCACAATGGCAACATTATTGATGTTGGTGACGAGTCTGAGGTCCTGAAACGGCTTGTGAAAAACGAGGTTGAAGAAATCAATGCCAGCGGTCGTGTGTTAATGCCAGGATTTGTTGACCCGCACACACATATGATTTTTGGTGGCGAGCGGTCTCTTGAATTTGAGGCCCGCTTATTTAACACACATTTTCTCCGTACTCTTAAGACAGGGGGGGGCATCCACGCTAGCGTGTCTGCGACACGATTGGTGGATGACGAAAAACTGGGTGCAAGCCTACTCCACCGGCTCGAAACATTTGTGAAACGCGGTACAACTACGGTTGAGGTGAAATCTGGCTACGGTCTATCGGTTGACGAAGAACTCAGACACCTCCGGGTTCTTAAAGCAATGAGGCATCGAATTACAGCGCGGCTCGAGCCGACTGTTCTGGCTTTACACGCTCGCCCATTGGAGTATTTCGACGCGCCAGAGATCTGGGTTCAAGAAACAATCGACGAGCTTTTGCCACGCTGTGTCGCCGAAGGTCTTGCAACTACCTGTGATGTACATGTTCAGCCTGGTGTTTTTTCAGTAGCGCAATGCAGAACGGTGCTCCTTGCCGGAAAACGTCTTGGGCTGGGTGGACGTGTGCATGCGGACCAGATGGAATGTTCTGGGGGGACCGAGTTAGCTGCGGAATCTGGGGCTCTCTCGGCGGATCATGTTGGCTACATCTCGAATGCTGGGATTAGTGCACTCGCCTCATCTGGAACAGTTGCGGTACTCATACCGGGCAGCACCATGTTCGTACCAGGCGACCAGGCAGCTCCTGCGAGGGAATTAATTGATCGTGGTGTCACCGTGGCAATCTCAACCGATTTCAACCCGGGCTCGTCCCCGATTCTCTCCACGCCACTGGTCATCAGTCTAAGCTGCGCCCTCTATCGCATTTCGGTGGCGGAGGTATTATCGGCTGCGACAATAAACGCTGCGTGCGCGCTAGGCAAAGCCAATAGTGTTGGTAGTATCGAATGTGGTAAGTTAGCTGATATTATTTTACTAGAAGCAGAGGATTATCGTGGAATTCCGTATCGGTTTGGGGAACAACTCGTGCGCGACGTATACATAGGTGGCAGACACGTAGCGACTTCTCCGGAGATAGGAACAATTTAGGGGGTATCTCTCCAAGAAGGTCTCTGAGTTTTTCTAACCTCGAATCTTACTAAAGCAGCTACGTTCAAGTCGTTACCAGCCGTAGCTTATCCTTGATTTGTATACGTTAGATCTTGCGTTTTATCAAAATATGCATTTTTCTGAACCGGCGAAATACACTGCGGCGTCACTGCACGAATTCTGTGTATGTATCCTGCTGAAGTGTAATGTGCCCTTTGGTGAAGCAGACACTACCGCAACCGTATTGGTCGACACCGACCTCCGCGGCGTCGACTCCCATGGCATAGCGCACTTGTCTGACTATGTGGCCCATTTGATCTCTGGATCTTATAAGGCTTCACGTACCTTGACAGTCGTTCACGAAACTCACGCAACAGCGCTGGTTGATGGAGGTGGGGGGCTGGGGCATCCGGCCGGAGTATTTGCATTCCAAATGGCGATGGACAAAGCACTCTTAACAGGTACGGGAACTGTCGTTGTCCGCAATTCCCACCATTTTGGGGCCGCGGGGTATTACGTTTCACTTGCTTTGGGGCGCGATATGATCGGGGTATGTATGACCAATGCGGGTCCGGGGGTGCTACCAACTTTCGGTATCCAGCCGCTACTCGGCACAAACCCAATTGCGTTGGCGGTGCCGACGAATTTAGAGCACCCATTTGTCTTGGATATGGCCACCAGTGTAAAAGCGTACGGCAAGGTGGAGATCGCAAAACGGGAGCGGAGCGGGATTCCTGAGGGGTGGTTTCTCAAGGCCGATGGCGGTATGGGGCGCCAGCCCTTTGACTTTCCATTCTGGCGCGATGGAACTGAACAGCGCCGTGGTGGAATGTTACCGTTAGGTGGAGCTACGGAGGCTACAAGTTCCTACAAGGGCTACGGATTGTCTCTTGGTGTTGAAATATTAACGGCTTTACTGGCAGGTAACACGCCGAGCGCGTTGATGGAAACAAAAGCGGGAGATCCTGAACCGGCCATCGCCCACTATTTTTCGGCAATTCACATCGACGCCTTTCAGCCACTTATTACCTTTAAGATGCGCATGGACGAATTGCTTTTGACAATAAAAAGATCACCAAAGCTCCCAGGGTATGATCGAATTTACATTCCTGGCGAGAAAGAAGCTGAGTGTTTTCTTAAGCGTATGGCTGAGGGAATACCCTTGCACCCCGTGGTTGTTGCAGATTTAGAGCGTCTGGCAAAGGACCATTTGGTACCCACACCTAAACCCACATAGCCAACGTTGAATCACCGTATTTGTTTTGTTGGCGCTAACTGGGAGTTGTTGCAAAGAGACATGACCAATGGACCAAGTAGTCGCCCGCGTTTAGTTGGAACTTTAGGGGGGTTTTGAAATTTACCTCGCTGGTTAAACGTTGATTGCAATAGATTACCACGTTAGAGAACAGAGTTATGTAGACCTTTTTTAGTTGTTGCACTCCATGCGATCAGGAAGGCTTATGGACTAGCTTTGGCGCAGACTCGCTTAGGTCATTCGTAAACCCGATCGGAGTTATACCTCACAAGTTAGATGGAGGGGCTAATTATTGCACAGAGTGACTTATCGTCGTAGGGTCTACAGGACATCAAACGGGTTCGTTAAACTGTTTTGGCGTACGTCGCCGAGCCGCCTATCGCAGCGCTCAAGTATCCCTCGGGCTTGAGCGTTTCTGTCTACAGACAGCGCCCTTAGCCACGCCCGATCACTAGCTGTTTTTGTGTTTGAATGAACAGCGCTTTAAAAAGCGGGGGTTATAAACCTGTCAAGGTTGTGGTGGTGCGTGAGTGGGTACCCACCTTCCCGCCCTAGGTTCTCAAAGGAAATACAGCACCTTGTCCAGATAAAAAACGGCGCGGAAAATCTGGGCTGACTTGGTATCACCAATTCGTTAGCCTTTAAGCATGCGAAGAATGTGCGTCTGTAATATCTGGTTTGATAAAAATCTGGGTTTCAAACCGTGTGTCTAGTAAATTAGCTACCTCTAAGCCTAGGATGGTGCGTTGCTGGCGCTAACTTGTCTGTTAAACCAGAAGACCACACATATAAACTGGTGATTATGGGCACCTAGGATCAGTATATTATCTGACACCAACACTTTACTCCCGGCTCGCTCGCCATGTGCTATCCTGCCAAACAGCATGTTGGTCCCATCCCCCGGTTTGAACCACTGCCTGCATATGCCACGCCCATGCCACCGCTGCTAAGCCGACCGGCCACGCCCGCCCAAGTGGCAGAGGCCGTGCTCCAGCTGCCCCGGCTGCTGCCGCGCGCTAGTGGCAGCAAGCCCGCCCTCAGCACACCGCCCACCGGGGTGGCGGCGCTAGATCTCTCGGCTCTCACAGGCGTGCTTGAATATACGCCCGACGAATACACCTTCACAGCTCTGGCCAGCACCCCTGTGGCGGAAGTGCAGGCTTTGCTTGCGCGGCACAACCAGTATTTGCCGTTTGACCCGCCTAGTGCCGCGCGCGGCGCAACGCTGGGCGGCGCGCGGGCGAGTGGCTTGAACGGGCCCGGTCGCTGGCGCTTTGGCGGGTTGCGCGACTTTATTTTGGGGGTGCAGTTTG
>SXGR01300081.1_pt1 | contig 49862 bp, 33 predicted proteins | sample 3174711 | NCBI WGS metagenome assembly SXGR01 (sample SAMN11356860, study PRJNA531348) | freshwater metagenome | isolation source: freshwater sample F1-60 | place: China: Fuxian Lake, Yuxi | collected 2017-12-25 | reverse complement strand
TATTTGAGGGCTGAATGCCCGATCCATTGGACCACGAACCAAATGGTGGCGAGAGATTGAAACATGGGCCTCTTGTTCCCCACCGAAATTCAACCCCTCAAACCGAGGCAAATGGTTTAAATCCGTTCAGAGGATCTCTGAACAATTGCAAACCCCATTGTTAAAATCGCACAAGTAGCGGGAAATATCAAGTAACTTGGTCGGGACTACATGCCGTTTTGAACTCGACATACTCCAAATTCCAGGGAAAAACATCAATCAGGGTCCCAAAAAAGACCAAAAAATCGTAAAAAATCACTCCAACTGCGTAACTTGGGTTAACCCATCCGGATTTGGGTCCCGGTTGAGAATCGCTTGGAAATAGGAGGTTACTGTCTGATTGAAGTATTCAGTTGAGTGAAAGATCCGGTCTAAGGCTTGGGCCACAGTCAACTTCCCTGAAGCGATGGCATTCCCCCAGGATTTCAAAGCACCTGGTTCGGGATTTCGCCCCAACGCCAATTGAAACAAATTCCCTACCTGCCGATTGATTTCTACTAGATTGGTGTCTATGCTTCCATTTGGATTTTCAAGGAGTTCCCAAACCTGGGTAATCACAGCCGGGTTGGTCATAATATTGAAATGGTTTATCTTTGAATCATGCTGTGCGTGATGCCTTACATAATGCTTGGTAACAACATTGGTAATCCTTATTAGTAGAACAATCTCATCCCCTTACCATCCCCTTACCAAGGGGATGTCATTAGGATATTTGTTTAAAAAATCTACCCATTTTTGTAGTTCATCCTTGCTTTCAGGTTTCCCTAGGGTCAAGGTGCGCGACTGACTTACTCCTTCAGGGGATCCAGCGATTTGTGCGGTTACATCCAATTCATCGACGCTTGGTTTTTCCAAATGTCGAACCCATACCGCCTGTTCAGAATCAGAGGCGGTACGACCTAAAATGGTTTCAAAAACATGGTCAACCACATTTTCATTATGCTCCCGACTTTGCAGGAACCCTTCCGCTATATTCTGACGAGTCACTCCGAGTTTCAATCCATTCAGGTGGTCCGAATTACCTTCTGCATCCGAATCCCGACCAAGAACGGTTTCATAAAGTTTTTGAACATATGCCTGATCCGTTAAACCAAGATTGAATTCTTGAGAACCCAGGATGGACGCCACGAGTTTGTTTTCCGTCAAACCGTTTTTCATCGCTTGGACAAATAGATTCAATCCGACCGGATTAGGGTCCCTATTGAGAAGCAATTGAAAAGACGAAGTCACAGCCTTGTGAAAATGTTCGTCCGAGTGAAAGATCCGGTCGGTTGCTTGGGCCACCGACAACCTACCTGAGGCAATGGCATCGCCCCAGGATTTCAAAGCACCTGGTTCGGGATTTCGCCCCAACGCCAATTGAAACAAATTCCCTACTTGCCGATTGATTTCTACAAGTTTTGTGTCAATGGTTCCTGAGGGATCGTCAAGGATTTCCCCAACCTGGGTTATCACAGCCGGGTTAGTCATAATATTGAAATGGTTAATTTTAGGATCTATTTGCGGGTAATGACTTACATAATCCTTGGTAACAACATTAGTAAGGCTTATTAGAGGAACAATTCCATCCCCATTGCTTGGTTTTGCGGTCATGTTGTAATAAGTTTGGCCGTTCGAAACAACCGCTAATGAAGGTCTGCGAAGAATGGGGGTATTAGTATCTGGCAGCGGATACCAGGTTCCTGAAGAGTTGGTTTTGCTTTCCGCCAGGTCGACAGTCTCGACACCTGTCCCATAAATCAGATTGTATTTTTCAACAAAGGGAGGCAAATCTACCTTTCCACCCCCCTTATTCAGGTCGTAAATGATCGAAGGCACAGCAAAGGTGGTATTGTTTTGGACCCCGGTTATTGATCCATCTGGATTTTTAACAAAATCGTAGGTTGGGACGAGCGTCCCAAGCGAGGGACAGTATTGACGGATGAAGGCTTCGGCACTTGGACTACCATCGACTAAAATAGAATCTCTTGTGATGGGAACCGGACCATTAATGATTAACTCATTGGTAGCAACCGCATTAAATTTACTTTTCACATAGGAAAGAGCTAAATTTAACCCATCTGGCCCTTTACCTTTTGGAATATGGGTCGCTTCCGCATAGCCCTCTCCGGGGGGAACAACGAGAATCTTGTCATCCCCCATCCAAACCGGAAACGCTATTGGTGAGCCCAAATTCGGAGGAGCCATTTGGATGAAATTTCGAATTTTGGGAAGTGGAAATATTTCAAGCGATTCTGTGGTGAAAGTCCCACCATAAGCACTGCTTTGAACATAGGCCCGAACTAATAAGTTTCCCATGCTATGGGCAACCACATCCACTTCCTTCAACGGTTGTCCAGGATTTGTTAAAAGCCAAGTTTCAGCCACTTTCTTTAAGCTGTAACCCAAATAATCGAGGCAAGTAGTAAAAACATCTCCGTCCGATTTGGCAATATCCGAACCGGTTATACCGGTAATAATTCCATCCACAATGCCATCCTCAGGAGCAAGAGGTAGCCTCCAGTCATAAGGAACTTGGTGCAAGTATCCCGGGTGAGTTTTGTAATTATGGTCCCTAAGGTAATTTAATAGTGGTTCATACTCGGCTGGATTAAGCCTAAGTTGGCTTGGTTGTGTTCCCCTATGATTAAACCATTCGTTAACTCCAATACCAGAAGGCAAAGAACCAGTAAAACCTGGAACTTCCAACAAGGGTATTAAGGGACCATTTGCTGGACAATCGCGCTTCTCCAGCATTTCAAGGTTCAAACCGCAAGGTTTTTTGGACCTAATTGACTTCAATCCGGTGGAAAACCGGCCACGAAATATGGAAATCATATATCCACCTTATGGTTAATGGTCAATAATCGCTGCATCCCGTGTAATCCTACACCTATTATGGGGGGGGTGTCAAGGGCCCAGGCAGAATTTTTCGATCCATCCTCAAATTATGGTGATAGAAACCGGATTGGGGGGAAAGGAATTTGGAGAATCGTTTTGTTTCTTTAGTGGTCGAAATCCAATATCCCTGTGCCTAAAAGCCTTTATGGAGGCTAATGGGTGGTAAAATCCAAACTTGGGTTCAATTCTCAAGGGTAAATTCTTTTGGACAACCTGGATTCAAGACCCAACCACTTGCCACAAAACCCGCCACTTAAACAACTGAATCCAGGCTGTAGCAATGTTGAGATGATCAAAGATCCTTGGTAAATCTTAACCCGAATTGTTCGCCTAGAATACAGCATTTTTACCGCCGATAGAACACCGCCCAGCGTTTTGTTCGAAGGCCAAATTCAGGTTTGCAAAGGTTCAGTTTGTAGGATGTATTGATGAGTATTCTGGTTTCTTGCTCCCTTGAAAAGGAGCCCCCCTGCCCCATCAAGTCAAATCAGGAGAAGGATTGATGAGTATACCCCTTGGCGCCCCTTGCGGGGAATTTCTTGGAACCGCCCTTTTAGTCCTTTTGGGAAATGGGGTGGTAGCCAATGTGGTCCTCAAAGGGACCAAGGGAAATAATAGTGGCTGGTTGGTTGTTACGGCGGGGTGGGCCTTTGCGGTGTCCATGGGGATATATTTGGTCAATTCGGTTAGTGGAGCCCATTTGAATCCGGCAGTAACTCTTGGACTTGCCTTCATCGGGAAAATGGATTGGGCAAGTGTTGGTCCGTATATCATCGGACAGCTTTTGGGGGCCTTTTTGGGGTCTGCCCTTGTTTGGATCATGTATTACCCCCATTGGGAATTTACCCAAGACAAAGGTGCCAAGCTTTCGGTGTTTTGCACCGCCCCTGCGGTACGAAATCACTGGGCGAATTTCCTTGGTGAAATTCTGGCCACTTTTGTTTTGGTTATGGGTGTTTTGGCAATTTCCTCCCCGAAAAACATGCTTCCTGATTCTGGTTTTGCCCAAGGATTTGGGCCGGTCCTGGTAGGACTTTTGGTTATGTCCATCGGGTTATCCTTGGGTGGACCCACCGGATTCGCCATAAACCCTGCCCGGGATTTGGCTCCCCGGCTTTTCCATTCGCTATTTCCCATTTCGGGTAAAGGGAGTTCGGATTGGGGTTATGCGTGGATTCCTGTTTTGGGGCCATTGCTTGGCGGAATATTGGGTGCCATTTCTTACACTGGTTTGTTTCCACCACTTTAACATTCCCCATTTCTAAGGAGATCTTCCCATGAAATATATCCTTGCATTGGATCAGGGAACCACCAGTTCACGAGCCATCCTTTTTGATAAAACGGGCACCGTGGCGGGGGTTGCCCAACAGGAATTCCCCCAACATTTTCCCAAATCCGGTTGGGTCGAACACAATCCAGAGGATATTTGGCAAAGCCAATTTGCCGTCGTAAAAGAAGTCCTTCAGGAAAATGGGGTAAGTCCCTCCTCCGTTTCTGCCATTGGCATTACCAACCAACGCGAAACGATCGTGGTTTGGGATCGGAAAACAGGCATACCCATTGCCCCGGCGATCGTTTGGCAGGATCGTCGTACCGCTGCCATGTGTAAAAAACCAAAGTTTAAAGATAAAGAGAAGGTAATTCGAAAAATAACGGGATTGGTCCTTGATCCCTATTTTTCAGCAACCAAGGTTTGCTGGATTCTTGAAAATGTAAAAGGTGCAAGGGCCAAGGCAATGGCTGGAAACCTTGCCCTTGGTACCGTGGATACCTGGTTAACCTGGCGTTTAACCGATGGCAGGGTACATGCTACCGATGTCACCAATGCTTCTCGCACCATGCTGTTCAATATTCATTCTCTTCAATGGGACGATTCACTGCTTGAACTGTTTGGGATCCCCAAATCGATGCTTCCCGAGGTGAAGCCATCCTCAGGTATATTTGGCGAAACCCAGGTTTTTGGCGGTTCAATACCCATTGCAGGGATAGCCGGGGACCAACAGGCAGCCCTTTTTGGCCAAGCATGCCTAAAACCTGGCATGGTAAAATGTACCTATGGGACCGGGTGCTTCATGCTGATGAATACCGGCACCAAACCAATGATGTCAAAAAATGACCTAATAACGACTATTGCATGGCAAATAGGTGATAAAATAGAATATGCCCTTGAAGGTAGCATTTTTATTGCCGGGGCGGTTGTCCAATGGCTTCGTGATGGATTGGGAATTATTCAAACTGCGGCGGAAATTGAGCAATTGGCCAATAAGGTGGCTGATTCAGGTGGTGTAATCCTTGTACCTGCTTTTGCCGGATTAGGGGCCCCTCACTGGGATGCCTATGCCCGAGGGGTTTTGGTGGGGATTACCCGGGGAACCAATGCTGGCCATATTGCCCGTGCTGCCCTGGAAGGGATTGCTTTTCAGGTTGTTGAGGTCCTTCGAGCCATGGAAGCCGATTCCTCAATCAAGCTCCGTGAACTACGAGTCGATGGTGGAGCTTCCAGGAATGATCTGCTTATGCAGATTCAATCCGACCTTTTGGGAGTGCCTGTGATTCGTCCCAAGGTAAGCGAAATAACCGCACTTGGTGCTGCCTATTTGGCAGGACTTGAGGTGCAATTCTGGAAATCCACCAAGGAAATTGCCTCACAATGGAATGAAGCAGGCCGATTCAAAGGTAAATGGAGCATGGCTCAACGAAAAGGCGCCATTAATCTCTGGGAAAAAGCCCTTGAACGGTCAAAAGGTTGGGTTGAGGAATAAAATTCAAACTCAATTTATTAAAATAGGTCCTGCATTATTTTTCCCCGATTGAGTTGAACAGGGCGGTCTTGCCTATCGCGAACCTCCATTTGGGAATTAATGCCTAAAGCATGATAAATCGTTGCTCCCAAATCGTCCAGGGAATAGGGAACAGTAATGGGATAGGCCCCTGATTTGTCCGATTGCCCCAAAACCTGACCCGACCTGACTCCCCCGCCAAAAAACGCTCCTGAAAAACAGGCTGCCCAGTGGTCTCGTCCTGCGTTTTTGGAATCCACCTTTGGGGTACGACCAAATTCCCCCATGACCACCACCATCACATCGTCAATCAGTCCGGTTTCATGAAGGTCATCCATCAATGCAGCCACTCCCCTATCCAAGGGAGGCAAAAGGTCACGCTTCAAACGGTTGAAATTATTTTCATGGCTGTCCCAATTTTGTACCGAACCCATGTTCGCTTGGACCACTCGAACACCTGCTTGGACTAGCCGTCTGGATAACAGGAGAGACTGGCCAAACATATGCCTTCCATAGCGTTCTTTGGTGCGTTCTGGCTCCCGGGAAAGGTCAAATGCCTTGGCAACAACCCCACTTGATAGCAAGGCAATGGCTTTTTTTTGTTGATCGCCAAGTCGCTTACCTTCGGTGGATCGAGCCAGCTCTTCCTGGGCTGAATTGAGGGAACTTAATAAGGAGACCCGGTCATTCAGTTGGTTAATGGAAAGGCCAGCTGGCAATTCCACATGATCCACTTTAAATCCTTTCAGGTTGGGGTTGGATTTGATTTGCCAGGGGTCATATTTTGGTCCCAAAAAACCGCCATGCTGCCCCGGCCAAATCAAGGGGCCTTCCCCTAAAAAAGTGGGAAGGGTCACGCCAGCAGGAATTCCTTCAGGGGGCAGGGCAAGGTAAGCGGTCCCTGCCCCATAACAGGGCCAATCATCCCGGGAAAGCGGCTTGTCAAAACGAACTCCGGGTTGAAGGGACCCGGTTAAAATGTGGTGGGTTGCTGCGGTATGATTATTGTCTTTGTGGGCAAAGCTTCTTACCAAGGTTAGCTTGTTGGCACGGGCAGCCAAAAGAGGTAAATGTTCGCTTAAAAGGACTCCAGGAATGGGTGTTTTTGATACACCAAATTCTCCTCGGATTTCCGTAGGTGCCTGGGGCTTTGGATCAAGGGTATCAATGTGGCTGGGGGCACCAGTCTGAAAAACCAAAATCACGGCTTTGGGTTTTTGGAAAGTCGGAATTGCCTGAACAGGGGATTGCAACCAGCCCTCAAGCCCTAAGCCCAAAAAACCGGAACAACCCAATTGAAGCATGGACCGACGGCTGGTTGGAACGGCTGGGAAATATTCCATGGCAAACCCTTTTCACGGGGAAGAAACAAACCAATTTTGAACTCATCGGCCAGTAGTGGTGGGTCATGGTAGTATAGCCTGAAAAGTGGGGGAAAGAAAGCCCCTTCTCAACCCTAAACTTCATCCATTATTCCAAATCGATCACTTTAAACGCCGTTTCCTTTCAACATGATAAAATTGCTGGGAGAAGTGAAGGAGCTTGAAACCATGGCTACCATGAAGGCGTTAGTCAAAAGCAAGGCGGCAAGGGGCCTCTGGTTGGAAGATGTTCCGGTCCCAACCATTGGAATCAATGATGTCCTGATTGAAATCCTCCGAACAGGCATTTGTGGAACGGACCTTCACATTTACGATTGGGACGCATGGGCTCAAAAAACCATTCCGGTTCCCATGGTGGTTGGGCATGAGTTTGTAGGGCGGATTGTGGAACTTGGGTCCAATGTTCATGATTTTCGCTGCGGAGACTTTGTCAGCGGAGAGGGTCATGTCGTTTGTGGGAGGTGCCGGAATTGCCTTGCTGGGAGGCGTCACCTTTGCAAGGATACCAAGGGGGTGGGGGTTAACCGGTCCGGTGCTTTTGCAGAATACCTTTCCCTGCCCATGACCAATGTGTGGCACCATGAAGGGGAGATGTCCCGCGATATCCAGGCGATTTTTGATCCGTTGGGAAATGCAGTCCATACCGCCTTGCAATTTCCGGTGTTGGGTGAGGATGTTTTGATTACCGGAGCCGGACCCATTGGAGTCATGGCGGTAAAAGTGGTTAAACACGCAGGGGCCAGAAATGTGGTGATCACCGATGTGAACCCCTATCGCCTGGAATTGGCCAAAAAAATGGGTGCAACTTTGGCTGTGGATGTCAGGAACAGGGATTTGGCATCGGTACAAAAAGAATTAGGGATGAAAGAAGGGTTTGATGTCGGTCTTGAAATGTCGGGAAATCCCATTGCCTTCCGGGATATGCTGGCCAACATGTGCCATGGAGGTAAAATTGCCATCCTTGGAATTCCTAACCAGGAGCTAGCAATAGATTGGAATATTGTAATATTTAATATGCTTACTCTAAAAGGGATATATGGCCGTGAAATGTACGAAACCTGGTACCAAATGAGCGTTCTGGTCGGATCGGGATTGGATATTTCTCCTGTCATTACCCATCGGTTTCCTTATTGCGAATTTGAAAAAGGTTTTGCTGCCATGCATTCAGGACAATCCGGAAAAGTAATCCTTACATGGAAGGAGGGTTAGTCATGGCCCCTGATCGATTTCGGGAACACCTTTCCCAACAGGTCCAAGGCATTAAAACATCTGGTTTATTCAAGGCGGAACGGGTGTTAAGTACCCCCCAAAAAACACAGGTTTCGGTTGGGAGTAGCCCGGATGTTTTGAACCTTTGTGCCAATAATTATCTTGGTTTAGCCAACCATCCTGAGGTGCGGAAAGCTGCCAGGGAGGCACTTGATCGTTGGGGCTATGGAATGGCAAGTACCCGTTTTATTTGTGGGACCCAGGAGGTCCATAAACAACTGGAAAAGGCCTTGTCATCGTTTCTTGGAAAAGAGGAAACAATACTTTATTCTTCGTGTTGGGATGCCAATGGTGGACTGTTTGAAACCATACTGGGGCCAGAGGATGCCGTGATATCTGATGAATTGAATCATGCCTCAATTATTGATGGAATAAGGCTTTGTAAAGCGGATCGATTACGGTATAAGAACAATTCCATGGAGGATTTGGAATTAAAATTAAAGGCAACAATAGCCGCCAGGTATCGCCTGATTGCTACAGATGGTGTTTTTTCGATGGATGGAACTATTGCCAACTTACCAGCGATTTGTGATTTAGCGGATAAATATGATGCTTTGGTTATGGTGGACGATTCCCATGCAACAGGTTTTTTGGGTAAACAGGGCCGGGGAAGTCATGAATACCATCATTGCATGGACCGAATCGACATCCTAACCGGAACATTGGGTAAAGCCCTAGGCGGGGGTACCGGAGGATATACCGCAGGTTGTACTGAACTTATTCAACTGCTTAGGCAAAGATCCAGGCCCTATTTGTTTTCGAATTCATTGCCTCCGCCCATCGTTGCGGCAAGTTTGGAGTCTCTAAAAATCCTTAGGGAATCCACCCAATTACGGGATACGCTTGAAACCAACACAGCGTTTTTTCGAACCGAAATGTCAAACGCCGGGTTTAACATCATTCCGGGAGTGCATCCCATTGTCCCGGTAATGCTAGGGGATGCGGTTTTGGCAGGACGGATGGCGAATAAACTGCTGGAAAAAGGGCTTTATGTGATTGGTTTTTTCTACCCTGTTGTACCTTTGGACAAAGCTCGCATTCGGACCCAAGTGTCTGCTGCCCATTCCAGGGAGGAATTGAGTTTTGCGGTAAACGCCTTTCAGGCAACCAAAAATGAATTGGGGGTTTGACATGAGGAATACCCAATTAGGGCCTAATAGGTTTGTTGCATTTGGATTCTGTTTCTGGATTTTTTTATTACCTGAATCCCAGGGAAAAGACATCGATTTCGTCCATCAGGTTGCCCCCATTTTGAAAGAGTATTGTGGTAAATGCCATCTGGGAGAAAAGAAAAAGGGGGGCTTGTCCTTTAACACTCGCGCCCTGATGTTTATTGGCGGAGAATCCGGGCCTGTAATCCATCCGGAAAAACCTGAGGATGGTGATTTTTTCAAACGAATGCTTTCGGATGAAAAAATGTTAAGGATGCCTCCGGAGGGGCCAAGAGTTCCCCCTGAAATGGTGAAAATCCTCAAGGATTGGATTCGGGAAGGGGCAAAATGGGAAAGCGGTTATTCCCTGGGTGGGGTGCATTATGAACCTCCCTTGAAGCTGAAAAAAATTGCGTTGTCAAAGTTTAAGGAAGGATCGCAAAATCCAATTGATTCACTTCAATTCCAGGGTGGTAATGGCATTTCCATTCGATCTGCCCCTGACGAGGTTTTCCTCAGGCGGGTTTACTTGGACTTGATTGGTTTATTACCAACCCTCCAGGAGCAGGAAGATTTTTTGGCGAGTGTGGATCCTCAAAAGAGAATTACCCTTGTTAAAAACCTGTTAGCCAGGAATGGTGACTATGCTGAGCATTGGTTGAGTTTTTGGAATGACCTTTTGCGAAACGATTACACCGGGACCGGGTTTATTACCGGTGGCAGAAGGCAAATCACCAAGTGGCTTTACGATGCCTTGGCGAACAATATGCCCTACGACCAATTTGCCAGGGACCTGGTTGCTCCACCAACGCCGGAAAGTGCTGGATTTTCCGAGGGTATTCGTTGGCGGGGTGAAGTTAGTGCCGGGCAAACTGTAGAAATCCAGTTTGCCCAAAGCGTTGGCCAGGCTTTTTTGGGAATTAACCTCAAATGTGCCAGTTGTCATGATAGTTTTATTGACAGGTGGAAACTCGAGGAAGCCTATGGCATGGCAGCCATTTTTTCCGAGACACCGCTTGAAATTCACAGGTGTGACAAGCCGATAGGCAAAAAGGCCACTGCCTCCTGGCTGTTTCCCGAATTGGGAAATGTGGATCCCAAAGCTCCCAAAAAACTACGATTGGAACAGTTAGCCAAATTGTTAACCCAACCCGACAATGGCCGTTTTTCCAGAACAATTGTCAATCGGTTTTGGCAACGACTAATGGGCAAAGGAATTGTTCATCCAGTGGATGGAATGCAAAGTGAACCGTCTCATCCCGACCTTTTGGATTTTTTGGCAGGCGATTTGGCGGCAAATAAATACGACCTTAAACGGACCTTGTTTTTAATCGCCACAAGTCGTGCTTACCAAGCCGAAATTGTTGGCCATCCAATGGAAGCCATTTTGGGAAAAAATCAAATCCTTGGGCCCATGGAGAAAAGGTTGACTGCGGAACAGTTTTTGGATGGAATTTGGCAGATTACCGGAACGGCACCCCAAATTGGTGATGCGGTTATCAATCGGTGGAACCCTAAAAAAACCAACAACCCTAATGGGGTTGAGAGCAAAGCCAAGTGGGTATGGTCTGTGGCAGACAGTTCTCAATCACCGGCTGGTGAAACGGTAGTTTTTCGAAAGGATTGGAATATCAACAAACCTGTTTACGATGGTCATGCGGTAATTACCTGTGATAATCGTTACACACTTTTCATTAACCAAAAAAAGATTCACACGGGAAATAATTGGGAAAAACCAGATGTTGTTTCTCTGAAAAATGACCTTCAAATCGGAAGAAATGAGGTTTTGATTATTGCCCAAAATGGCGGATCCGGGCCAAACCTTGCGGGTTTGTGGTTGGACGCCAGGGTGTCCTCTCCTCAAGGTGAGTGGGTTTCGCTGGAAACCAATGAATCCTGGAAATGGACCAAAGCCTTGCCGGATAAAAACGGAAAATTTCTGGATCCCCCAAAGGATTGGAATGCTGCTTTTATTGTTAAACAGGCGGCGGTTTGGGATAGTAGACTTAAAGGGGAATTGAACACCTTGGCAAACCAGGGGATCATTGGAAAAAGGCCTATTCGGGCCTCGCTTGTAAAACGGGATTTTTTTATGGCCAATCTAGGCCGACCGAATCGTGATCAAATTGTTTCGGTTCGCCCAGAAGAATTAAACACGCTGGAAGCGATTGATTTGTCAAATGGACAAATCCTTGCTTCTCTGCTGGAAATTGGGGCCAAAGGCATCCTTGCCAAGAAGTATCAATCTTCGGAGGAATTAATACGGGAGCTTTTCCAATTGGCCCTGGTAAGGAAACCAACCAGCGAAGAGCTCCACCTTTTGAGCGAGGGTTTAGGTAACAAACCTGAGGTTCAAAGCATTCAGGATGTCCTTTGGGCAATAATTATGCTTCCGGAATATCAATTTATCCGGTAGCATGAAGAGGATTTTGGAGGGTTGGAAAAATGAAACAAGGTCCGTTGGGGCGACGCAATTTTTTAAAATCCATAGCTATGGCAAATGCTGCTGCATGGATGGCAGGCGAACCAAAACTTATGGCGTCCAACCCTGAAGGGGGCAAATTGATTCACCCTCCAGCCAAAGCAGATAGTATTATTATCCTTTGGATGGCGGGAGGAATGGCGGCACCGGATACTTTTGATCCCAAAAAATACATACCCTTTAAAGCCGGAATCCCGGTTGCCCAAGTGGAAAGCACTTTTCCAGCCATTGACACGGTGGTTGACAATATCAAAATCACCCAGGGAATGGAAAATATTGCCAAGGTAATGGATCGGGGAACATTGATTCGTTCCCATGTTCTTCCGGATCTGGGTAGTATTTTACATTCAAGGCACCAGTATCATTGGCACACCGGGTATGTCCCCCCGCAAACCGTTGCCTGCCCCCATATTGGGGCTTGGGTTTCAAGAGTCCTTGGGCCCAGGAATTCCGTCATTCCAGCATTCATCAATATCGGCCAACGCCTGGAAGGTGTTGGGGAACAGGAAGAGTTGAAGGCTTTTACAACAGCAGGGTTTTTAGGAGGCGAATATGGCCCAATGAATCTGCCCTTTCCGGAGGAAGCGGCGCAATCTGTACGGCCACCAAAGGGTATGCAACCATCAAGGTTTGAGAATCGTAATTCGCTCTATCGTCGATTGGTGGACAAGGCACCCAATCGGGAATGGTTAAGCGATTTTCAACAAAAATCAATGATGCGGTCCATGGATAACGCTTATCGGCTGTTGTCTGCAAAAGAACGGACCGCTTTTGATATTTCATTGGAACCTAAAGAAAGTCTGGAACAATATGATACCGGCCGGTTCGGCCGCGGTTGTTTATTGGCAAGGCGTTTGGTGGAAGCTGGGGCCAGGTTCATTGAAGTGACCACCGAATATGTTCCTTTTTTCAATTGGGACACCCACGCCAACGGGCATACCACCCTTGCCAACATGAAACAACAAATTGATCGTCCGGTTGCCAGGTTAATTTTGGACCTGGAAAGTCGTGGACTATTAGACCGGACCTTGGTGGTTTTGGCCAGCGAGTTTAGCAGGGACATGATCATGGAGGGAAAGCCTGGATCCAATGCGGCGGATCAAGCCACCGAAAAGGTGGATGTGCTTAAGGAACTGAAACATTACGGGCAGCATCGGCATTTCACAGGAGGTTCCTGTGTGATGTTATGGGGAGGGGGAGTAAAAAAAGGCCATTTATACGGAGCAACCGCATCCCAAAGGCCCTTTGTTGCCATAAAGGATGCCCTATCCGTAACCGATTTGCACGCCACCTTGTTTACCGGATTGGGTATCAGCCCAAAGACCGCATTCGAGGTTGAAAAACGCCCCTTTTATGCCACCGAGGATGGCAAAGGCGATCCGGCAATGGGGGTATTTGCCTAGTTCTTGGAGAGTCGAAAACTGATGAAGTTATCTTGGCCGGAAAAGGCTACCCCGGAATAGTCCCCCACCTTGATAGTTTTTAATGATTTCAACAACCTGCCATTCTTGGCGTTTAGTGTCGAATCGGGCCCATACAAGACAACGGAAAATAGTTAAAACGGTATTGGGATCCTTGAGAGCCAAATGGGTTCCCCCAGGGTAGTAAGTTCGGGATCCTTCGAAATCATGAACCAAACAACCCTCATAGTGATTCATTCCACCGTATCCACCTACCCTACCATTGCGGGTATTTCGTTCATCAACCAAATAAAACTCCAATTCACCTCTATTGGTGGATTTAATGAGTTTGGCAGCGTCCACCCCATCAAACCTGGCCCTGGTTGGATTATCCGGGGAGGCATAAATGGCTACGGTGCTAAATTGGCCGGGTAAACCCAGAACATCATAAACATGCTTGAGAAAGTAAGAATTGCTGATGCAACTTGCCCCACCCCGGGTCCATGTTGTGGGTACCTTCCAGGCATCCATTTGGTCAAAATGAATGAGTGGATTGTAATGCTGATTTACATTTTTGCTAATTTCATGTACTAGATCAACAGTTGATAGGATTTTTTCATTAGATTCATAAGCCTTATCTACCAAATTAATAGCTAATTTTAACTTTGTACTATTAGGTTCTTCTTTTGGTGTACCTGAAATAAAATAGATATCAATATTAATATCATGATCGGAGCGGTTTTTGTTATTAGATTCTTTTTTATTATCATTAAACGATTCTATTCCTAGCGATGGAGAGTATTCTTTGAGTATTATAGTTTTTAATCCGATTTTTTTCGGTGTAGGAATGACAATTTTAGCGGAAGCATTTCCTTCGCTGTCGGAAGTAACCTCCTGGTCTTTTTTATCTCCATCGACAACAATCCATTTTTGATTCGGCCCGGATTGTTTTAGGCGGACTGTTATTTCCAAATCCTTGCCAACCATTCCGATCACACAATCGGCTGGGTGAACCTTGCCGCCCGGGACCTCAATTTCAATTCCAAACCCAAAAACCAAAAGCAAACTTGCTAACATTTGGCACCCACCCAATTCAGGACCCCATTTGGGTCCTATCCAGAATTCAAGTACTCATTCTAGGTGTTCGGTTATCAATTTCCGATTCAGTATTAGTCCAAGGTGTAGATTCCCAAAAAATATGGCATGGAAACGGCAAAATAAGACCAATCAGGTTACCTTTTTCACCCCTCCTTTTTGGCCTTGGGAAAAATAGGAAGATTGGGCGAAATCTTGTTTCCAAAAGCTAAAGGAATCGAAATAGCTATCGATTAGGAATTGAATTAAAGCCCAATTGCCGGATGAAATCCATTTCAAATCCTTAGGATTTGAAAATCTGACTGTCAAACCTTCCTTTTTGGTCTGCATCTGGGACCTGAATGGCTACTGGATCAAACCATTTTTCATCAAACTCGATTCTGGATCGTTTTTTCATGCTTAAATTGGAGGTAAGCGCAATGATTGCATCCGCCATAGCAACCGTACCATGGCATCTGGGAAGTTTTAAGCCATTGGCATAACCATCCTTACCCCAATTGCGGATACAGAAGGCAAAATCTTCCATTTCTTCGCGATAACCCCGGCTGACTGGGGCTCCCGTTGTTCCCGCAGGTCCCTGTGTGGCCGCACTAGCAGACGCCGCCGCCGGGCCCCAGGTTGAAGAAGCTTCCAGAGCGGGTTTTCCTTTTTCGGCTCCGGAAACGGAAACGACCGTAGCTTTTGGGGCCCCGGCTTTGCTGTTAGGGTTTTTTTCGTTGTAAAGCATTAGGCTAGTTTCACTTTCAACCACCATGGTTCCCCGTGATCCCGTAACACATTCCCCATAGGGTTCGAACTGGTTGGTGCTTATTGACGAATAGGTGACCACAACAACATCGTCTTTGTCTTTGAGGAGTTGTTTGCCATCACGGATAACAGTTTTACCGGTATCGTCTTTCTGGAAATAATTGTTTCCAGGGAATTCAAAAGTAACGAACACATGGTCGTCACTATCCCGGTCATTCCTATTCTTGCCATAAAAAGATTTTGTACCAACCCCAGTCACGGATAATGGGTGAACCTTGCCTAAAAATATGCTGCAGGCGTCGAGTTGATGGCTTCCTAATTCGGCCATTAATCCGCCCCCTGTTGCGTTGTATAGCCTCCAACGGATAAGTTCTTCCACAGATTCATAGCCATAAGCCTGAAGTTTTTTGGGATCATTCAGGGCATTGTATTCTTCCTGGGTAATGGGGTTAAACCAACCATCCCGATAAATGGGCTGGGGAATCTCCTTGGCCAAAGCCCCGTTTGCCATGGCATCCCATTCAAAGGGCCAAGTATTGTTACGGTGCCATTGGGCACGAATGTGGCGAATATCTCCCAGGATTCCCGATTTCAAAACCTCTGAAGCATGGGCGTAAAGCATGGAATAATGGCGTTGATGCCCAATGGAGAGGATTCGGTTGGTTTTATGGGCCACCTCGATCATTTTTTTGCATTGGCGAATGTTCCATGCCATTAATTTTTCACAAAGGACATGTTTCCCAGCCTCCATGGCCTTGATTGCGACCGGGGCATGGAGGTGGAGAGGAAGGGCAATCACAACTGCTTCAATGCTTGGGTCGGCCAGGATTTCTTCATAGCTATGAGTGATTTTGATTTTGTTGGCTTCCAATTCCCCGTAGACTTTTTTGAACCCTTTCCGGAGGGGAACTTTGGGATCCCCATTGAGGATTCGCTTTTGGTTGGATGGCCTTATGTCTGCTACAGCCACAAACCTGAGAAAATCCGGATTGTGTTCGCCAACGAGTATTCCACCTTCATCACCTGCCCCAATTAAAGCGGTACGAACAGGTTTGTCACCAAAACCTGTATATCCAAAATAGGAGGCGGCACTTACGGCCGCCCCTCCTCCCGCTCCGATCGCAAGGCTTTTCATAAAGCCGCGGCGGCTTAATTCACTCAATACATTGGCGGCATTGGCTCGCCCCAAGTCCTTCTGGTCCGCGGTCAAATCTAGTGCCATTTCAATCCCCTAAAAAAAATTCCCTTAGTTACACCCAACTTTAGGTGTGGTTTGATTTGGTTTGATTGGCCCGGAACCAACCAAACATCGCATCCACTCCAAACCAATACCCTGTGGGAAGGCTTGCCAAAACCAATAGGGCTACGCATTCGACCACATTCTTGTTCACAAAAATGTAATTTCCTTCATTCATGGGAGGGGCAGGCAACCAGGGAAACGATGGTTGCAATAGATAGGTGAAAAAAAGGAAAAGGGCCGCGCCAAAGCATGCTGACTTTGTTAGGCATCCGGCAAGCATTCCCATTCCGGCCAACAAAAGTGCATAGGCGGTGACCATATCAGAGATATACAAAAAATCGTTTTTGGGTCCTATTGGTCCCTTTGCCAATTTTTGTTCTTCATTGGGTAGGCTATCCAGTTTGGTTTTTAAGGTCGATGTATTGGCATTGTATTCGGCAAGCAGTTCAGCCCGCATCATGGCAGCGGCAGCTTTAAATTGCATTACCATGGCCTTTTCCACATCCTTGCCAATGGACCAATTAATTTTTAACGCCTCATCGACCTTGGCTTTGGCTTGCCTGAATTCTTCCACCCGCTCGGAAACACTAATTGTTTTCTCCACCGAACCGGTTGGAAAGTTGGTTTTGAATTCATGGGGAACCAGAATCCATTTTACAAGGGAAGCTTCCAGTTCATCACGCAGGCCCAGAGCGGCCTCAATTTGGGATTTGGAGAACTTGTAATGGGTTTCATACCGACCAATGAGTGCATTCCACTCTTCACGGACTTTGGAGGGAGCTTTAATGCCAAGTGGTAAATTGACCCCTTTCACGCCCGCGGGAATTTCACTAAAAGAAAGGATGATATCATCCGGGTTGGTAAGCAGGCCACGGAGGAAAGGTCCCAAGGGGCCAGTCGCCTCACGAAAGTAACCCTCACTGGAAAAAGGCCTGGATATTTCGCTTGGCCCTATCCATCGGGATTTCACCTTGAGAAATCCTTCAACGAAAAAGTGCCAACCAATGACCAGTCGCAATACAACCAAAAGCACGATAGCTGTGGTGGAGATCCGGTTCATCGGAGAAAAGCCTTCCCAATATTTGCCTATTCAATTGGAACCAAAATATCTTTCATTGCACCCAGAACGATAGGTCTTTCCCCTTTTGTTTTCTCTAATAATAGAAAACCTAACGAGGGGTTATCCATGGTCAGTTTTTCTGCCAATTCCATTCCGGATACAAAAACGGCAGTGGACAGGGCATCCGCTGTGGCCGAATCCGGTGCAAAAACCGTAGCAGAATCCAAACCGTTTGATGGATATCCAGACCTTGGATCCAGAACATGACCATAGGTCTTTCCAGCCACCTCGAATTTCTTGTAGGTGGTGGCGGATGTTCCAAGGGCACCATCCTTTAAACGAAGTTTGGCCATGGATTCCCCGGACAAGGGATGATTCACCTGTACCACCCAACCCAATTCCTCAGAGGGAGAGTCTCCTTTAGAATATATGCTGCTTCGGCCGCTGTGAAGCAAAAAGGAGGCATTTGGCAGTCTTGAAGATAACCATTTTGCCGCATAATCGATTGCAAAACCTTTGCCGATAGCTCCAAAATTCCAGTTGGCCTCACTTCCATGGTGTTTGATTTGGCGCTGGGTTGGATGGTATTCGATCCTTTGCATTCCGGCATTGTTAAGTATGGAATCAATTTCCGTTTGGATAGGCACACGAAATGGCCCCCGTAAAAACCCCCATGCCTGGATCAGGGAACCCATGGTGGGATCGAAGGCCCCGGTGGTTTGGAGCCAAAGTTTTTTGGAGTGGGTGCACAATTGCCATAGTGGCTCACTTAAGGTTTGCCAATTTCCAAGTGGACCGTCCCGATTGATTCGGCAAACCTCGGAAGTTGGTTGGTAGGCACTTAACAAACCTTCCAGGTGATCAATGAGGTCAAAACTTTTGTTGGCCAAATTGTGAATATCAGGCAAACCAAACGGAAAAGTCCATTCAAAAACAGTTCCCATTGCTTTTCGGGAAAAACGGATAAGTTGTGATTCTTGTAACCTGGGTTTTGGGAGTTGTTTTTCCAACAATTCCTTAGCAGGCTCCATCCCTTTGGAAATCTTTCCTGGATGGAAAAAATCTCGCCGATCCATTTGTCCAACTTCCGCTATTCCTCACCAATTACCATTTCCCGATCGTTTGGATCGATGTAACGAGTGTGCCTTTCCAACGCCAATATAACCGTTTTTTCTTCCCGTCCATCCGCCGAAACGGCGGTAGCTGGCAGAATCATTCTTCCATCATCCAATTTCATTTTGACAAAAAATGTTCCTTCGGGTTTCAGCCGAACCGGTTCCCCCTTTACCAAAACGCGAGCATTTGGGGCGGTTGTTCCTGTTACATGGACCTCCGCTTCCATGTTCAGCAAAAGCTTGCTGTTTTTCGTTCCGGCAGGGGCTCCGGAGGTAGGTGCCGAGGCTATGGACCTTTTCATTTGCTCCTGGAGGAAACCCATAACTTCACCGCTCAGGGCAACCGATCCCAAACTGGCAACCAATGCCGTGGCATTGTCCATGGTCATGCCACCTTGTTCCTGATTGGGTCGGACCTGACCAGCATGGGGTGTTACCAAGGCTGATGAGGTTTGGCCAAGGGAGTAATATTTACCATCCCTGGATTTATAACCCAAATCGGCTTGTAGTTTTTTCCCGGGACCGCCTGATTCCAAAAACCAGGTGGTTGTTCCCAAAGGCAATGGAACCTCTTTTACCAGATGCCCTGCGCTTCTTCCATGGTCGGTACGAGACAAATCGAAAAGGCGAAGGACAAATTGAGCCCCAGCCCAATCAATTCCCAAAGCAATTTCAGCTTGTTGGTGGGTTTGAATGTTGAAATTCCAAACGCACTTGAGCCAATTTATGTCAAGTATAACCAAACTAACGCGGTCCGCCTCCAATTTGGAATGATCGCCTTTGGGGGTTGATCCCTGATTTGTGGAAGGATTAGGTAAAACAGCACTTGGCGGAGGTGGAGCTGTTTTTGTTGCAACTTTTGCACTCAATTTAGCGGTTACCTGGGTTGGCGTAGTCACCGGTTTTGCGATAACGGGGGCCATTTTTGAAGGTGACAATTGGCCTTTTGCCACGGAGACTTTTTTATCCGGTTGAATGGTTGTTTTTGGATTGATGGTCAATTTTGGGGAATCCTGAGCCAAAGGTGCTTTGATTTTTTTGGGGTCAACGGCCTTTGCCGGAACCGCCTTGGAAGCATTGGGTTTGGAAACCGGGGATTTGGGAGTTGCAGCTACCTGTTTTTTTTTAATTTGCAAAATCAAGGTCGCCTTTGGCAGGGAAATTGCCCCAGAGATTCCCAATTTTTTTGCCATTGAATCCAATTCCGATCGGGATAGTTTTTCGAGACCGTTAAGGGGAGACCCATGTGGCATTGTTTTTTCCTTCGAAAATTGGGGCGAGTTTCGATTGTATTACCCTACGAACCGAGGGGAAAATCGGCAAGAAGGCAAGTTTGTATATCCTTTGAGTTGTTTATATCTAATTTGTAATATTAAGATTTCCATTCATGATCATCCAATGCCCAGGGAAACTACAGACAAAAGGATAACGACCGGCAATTTTGGGTGCCTCAAAATAGACCGTAAACTTTTCACCAGGAGAAACCACGTCGGTGTAACAAATCACCTGGGATCCTTCAGGAATGTAATGGCGCAAGTAGGAATCCGGATCGGAAATCTGCCGATTGACTTTATCCCCAAAAGGCTCCAAGGATCCTTGGGGCAATAAAACCCAATTATGGGGAACCGCATCCGGATTTTCAAATTCCAATGCCAATATTTCCCCTGCTTTTGCGGTTAAAATAGAGGGGCTGAAACTCAAATTGGTTCCGGCGCGCATCACAATTTTTCGGGCATTTGGTTTTGGCTGTTTCCAGGCATTGTTCACCGTTTTTCCCGCCATTTTTAGATCTTGTTCAATGGGATGAGGCATGACTGGGCGTTTCGTTTGTACATAATTCATAATTTCTGTGAAATCCTCTGCCAGGTTGTGAACGGTTAAAAAAACATCTTTGGCCTCGTTTTGCCAGGGTTTCAATCGGATTTGAAGTTGGTTGACCCGGCCAATGGATGGGATTTCAACAAATAAGGTCATGCCTCCAGGTAAAACATGGATTTTTTTTATGGGAAGGACATCGTGCCCTTTGGTTAGGGGAGACGATGGGGAATACTCCGCGGAGCCATAAGCTGGGCTGTAACGATAATTCCAGGCGAGGGCGACGGCCCCCTTTTGGATTTCTTCTGCGTTTTGACTTATGGGTTCCGTAAAGCGAAACCAAACACCGTTGGCGTGAGCTCGAACCTGACAAGGAAGGTTAAGGGGTCCGGTGGTTCGCCTAACCCGGGCTAAGGTGCCGTCTTTGGTGGCATAAGTTCCCCACCCCTGCATCCCAACCACATATAAATGGCCATCGTGTGGGTTAAACCGTCCTCGATGAACTCCAGATTCAAAATCACCATTCAATTGGACAAAAGCCCCCTGAGGTTGCCCATGGACCTCATCCTCAAGGAGTAAAAATTGGGAACAGGCTCCGTAGGAAAAATGCATCTTAAGGCCTTGTAGCCCTCCCCATTTATTCGATGTGATTTCGGTTTGTCCTCCTGAGGAATTGTCCAATCCACGAGGCAAGTAAACCAGGGGCAGATCAGGAGCTTTTCCTCCCTTTGGACCCCCGTAACCATAATATCCCCCTTTTTTTATCTTGCAAATCATGCTCGTTGGAGTCCATTCTCCTTCGGAACAAGGGACTGTTATGCCACCCTTGCTATCGAGTCCAATACCGTCCGGATTTCGAAATCCTTTGGCAAGAACCTCCATGGAGCGGCCATTGGCCGAAATCCGCATGATCCCAAGGTTACTGGAAGCCGTCAAAAAACTGCCATCTTTATCCTGTTCCAAACCACAAAGGTAATCGTGCCCGCCCGTGCTGGTTGGCCAACAGTTTGCAAAACATTCATGATAATCGTATTCACCATCCCCATTTAGGTCGTGGAGTTTGGTAATCTGGTCACGACCCAAAACATAGGGAATTCCCCCAACGACACGAAGTCCAAGGGCTTGGTGGATTCCAGTGCCCACCTTGCGCCAGGTCGATTTTCCCAAATTCGCCCCAGATTCACCGATTCGCCAAATTTCACCCTGCATGGTGCATAAAAGAACATCCCCGTTGGGAAGAAAATCCAGGTCACCGGGAAATATTGGGGATTTCCAAGGGTTTTGGATTGGGATGGTAAAGGTATCCACCGCAAAAGGAGAGCCTTTCCCAAGGATAAAGGGGGATTCCATTTGCTGGGGCATTCGCGCCTTTCCGCCCTTTATTGCAAGTGTTTGGGAATGTTGTTCCATGGGAGCCGTTTCCCGAACAATGTTGTCACCAACAATTTTGCAAGAATCCAACCAGATTTGGCCCGCAACCTCAATTCGAAAAACTACCGAATCATCAAAACGATAAAACCCTTTATACTGTGCAAAAGGAGACCATTTCCATGGGTTTGGACTCGGCACTTCTTGTCCTTTGGGAATGATCCCATCCATAAATCCATGCCGTGTATCCGAAAAGCGAACAAAACCATCTTTCCATGCGGCCTCAAATTGCAAGGTTTCCGGGTTATAAACCACGGTTTGTCGTCTCGATCCACCCAAATATATGGCCACCGCTTTGGCAATGGTTTTGTTCCCGACTCGACAAACCCCGCTTAAAAGGCCGCCAAGGTCCGTTTGATTCCATTGACCATTTCGCCAGGTATCCTCATTTTGGTTTCCCCAGTGGCCATGAATTCCCTGATCCAATCCCGGAAAAGGGGAAACAAGATCGGGTTTCTTTTCCAATCCAGCCAGCAATGCCGATTGTTTTTGGTAAAACTCATAAAGCCGTTCCCGATTGGGGAATTTCCCGGAATTTGGCCAAAGGAGGGAATCCAACGGACCAGGTGGGAATACTGTCTCAAGCCTTTTCAATTCGTGGCCATGGACCCGCATCCATTCTTTTTGAAAACGGTCACTACCTAGCGTTAAAAGGAAGGCAATGAGGTCAATTTTCTCAATTTCTGTTAGGGAATCCATTAGGTTGGAAGGCATCAATGACCCAACCAACTTTTTTTCTTCTATATCAGGGGATAAAATTTCAACCACGGCTTGGGTGGTCGCATCCCTGAGTTTGATTTTAAGTGATGTTTCCTCGATTATATATCCGTTCAGGACCTTTCCCGAAGATGTGGTGACCATCCAGGCCCGAAATTCCGGTTTGACCTCTTTTTGTGGCCAAAACAACGACTCCACCACCTGGATGGGGGATAGACATTGATTCAGTTTGTCCAGTTCTGGCCCAACCTGACCTCCCAGGTTTCCGAGCTTGTGGCAGGAAACGCAAGCGAGTTTTGCGGTTGAAAAAAGGGCTGCCCCCCGTGTTGGATTGCCACTAGTCCTACTTGCATCCAAATAAGATTGAGCTGTTTTCAAATCTTTTTTGGGATCGTTTGGTCCTGAGGGAGCACCCGAAGCATCAAGTAAATCGATCAATTGTCCCCGATCCGATTTCCAAAAACCCAAAGTTTCCGCATCCCGAACAGGGAGCGCAATTCCGTGTCCATCGGTTCGATGAATTCCTTTGCGAATTCGACACCATGCAAGTTTTCCCAAGGCAGGAAAGGAACGATCGTTAAGGCCTCCAATTGCCAATGGACCTGGATCAGCTTGGCTGTTTATCCGCTTCAAGGCAACCGAACCAACAACTTTTCCATCGACCCGAATTTCAGCCAAATTGTCACGCAAAAGGAAATCCACTCGATGAAGGTTGTTATCCGTAGGTGCAAAATTGGTTTCAACATGGTCTGGGGCCATTCCTGGTAAATAGACAGCGAGCTTGCCGGCCCCAGGTTTTTGAAAAATCTCCCAATGGTAGGCTGAACTTTTGGGATCACAAGCAATCAATACCTGAAATTGGTCCGATTGGGTCATGGTACCCCGCCATTCCACGGTTATGGGAGGATTGCGATATTCGGTTTTACCAGGAAATAGTGCCACAATATTTTGATTGTTTAAGCTATTTGTTCCTTTGGCATTTGCCTTGGGCAATGGGGTTAAAGGGGCGGGTGGTTTTCCTTTTCCACCATTCAATAGCCATTCCAAACCGTTCAGATTGTCCAGCAATGTTTCTTTGGCATCAAATTGGGTGTGGCCAAGGATTCCAATGGGACCTTTGTAGCCGGACTTTCGAATAAGGGTCATAACCTTTCGGTCTTCAGAGCCTTGACCCAAAGGTAAAATTTTGCAACCAATTTGATCTCCCTTTGGTTCCATACCGTTCAGGTTCAAGCATAAAAGATGGTTTTTCATTTTTGTCAGGACCTCTTCAAGGCGTGGCAAATGATTGTGTCCGTGGTGAAGGTTGTAAACGATTCCAACCGATGGAGAACCGATTTTATCCACTATTTGAAGCATATTTTCCGGTTCGCCAAACCATCCACCATGATTATAAAGCCCGACCTTTAATCCAAGGCGTTTTGCCTCCCCAAGAATTGGTTCCACATGCCTCACAACCTGCAATACTTTTTCCTCTTGGGTTTTACCCGCCGGATCACCCAAGCTTACCCAAAGTTCACAATCGAGTTTGCGCCTTTCAATGAGGCTTAAAATGGCTTTGGCTTCATCATTTAAAGTAGACGGGAACCAAAACGCTTTCAGGTGGATTCCCGCCTTGTTCAGTTCATCCACTTCCTGGTCAAAGGTGGGAATATGCTCTGGGCGCCAATCGTAGGCAAATTCTTTGATACCCAATTCCTTCAGTAAGGTTGCCCTCTCTTTGGGATTTCGTTTTTTGGCATCGAAGGGAACTATGCACCACGCCACGAGTTTTTGCCGGGAAAAAGAATCGGGTTTTTGACCAGGGGTTTCTGTCCCAAAACATGGGGAAAGGATCAATAATCCAAGCAAAAATGAAAGCGAAACAGAGCCAAAGGTGGGCATGGAAAGGCCTCAAGTGGTTAAGGTTAATCCAATCGAAAATTGCTGGTAGGTCTGGACAATTTAGTTATTTTCCATGGAAAAATGACATTCTTCAAGTCTAAAATTTCAACGGCCAAACAAAGGGTCAACGCACTTTGTGGGAGTTGTTGCCTTGTCAAACCCATTGGAAGAGAGAACACAGTACTGGGGAATGGAATTGTTTGCCCGGTTAAAGGAACCGTTTGTATTTCCGTTAGGGCCGACTTGGTGGGAAAACCGGGTGATGGCTCTCACCATGGCCGATCCCGATCTCAAGGTTCAACTTTTTCGATTTGTTGATGTCCTTCCCATGTTGAAATGTCCCAAGGATATTCGGAACCATTTGGTGGAGTACCTAGGGGAGGCAAAGAATTGGAACTGGTTGGGAAATATTGCACAGTTACTACCTACCAAGGGATTTTTGGGGCATCTTGCCCAAAGAAACATCGTCTGGGCGGCTTCCCGAATGGCAAGGAAATTCATCGTAGGCACCACGAGGAAGGAAACCATTGACCAAGTTCAAAAACTCCGCCACCTGGGTTTTGCGCACACCCTGGATCTACTCGGGGAATCCACCTTGACCCATTCGGAAGCGGAAATCTCGGCTTTCGAATATAGTCAACTGATTCGTGACTTGGCACAAGCCTTCAAGGGTTCCCGTTCTGATCAACTGCTGGATTTTGAGGGACAGATTCCCATTCCCATAGCCAATGTTTCGATCAAGGTTTCGGCACTCACCCCTACCTTTGATCCCACCGATCCGGTTGGAACGATTGGATCGGTACTTCCTCCCCTTAGAAATATCCTTCGTGAAGCGCGGGACCAAAATGTTTTTGTTAATTTTGATATGGAGCAATTTTCATCCAAGGATTTGCTTATCCACTTGGTTTGTCAATTGTTGTCCGAACCAGAATTTCGAACTGCACCCTTCTGTGGCATTGCCATTCAGGCGTACCTGAAAAGTTCAAGGGAAGACTTGGTCAAGCTGCGAGATTGGGCAGCCAAAAACAATCGCCCCATTACGATTCGGTTGGTAAAAGGGGCCTATTGGGATTTTGAATCCATCCATGCCATGCAGAACAATTGGCCTATTCCGGTTTGGACCAAAAAGGAACATTCCGATTGGCATTATGAACAACTTTCGGCGTTTATTATTGAAAACAGGCAATGGTTAAAACCCGCTTTTGCCAGCCACAATATTCGGTCCTTGGCAAATGCCATAGCATTGGGAGAGCAACATAAACTCGATCCTTGTGAACTTGAGTTTCAATCCCTTTATGGGATGGGTCAGCCTGTACAAAATGCCATAAAATCCATTGGTTACAGGGTTCGTGTCTATGCTCCCTATGGAGAATTAATTCCTGGAATGGCGTATTTGGTTCGAAGGCTATTGGAAAATACAGCCAACGACTCTTTTTTGAGCCAAAGTAGTAAAAAAGGCAGGGATTTAAGCAAACTCCTCTATCCACCTCAGAAACCCAAGGATGATTTGGCAATGAATTTGCAATCAAAAACCATTCAAAATACATTCCATAATAAAAGGCTTATTCCAGAGGCAAGCCTTGATTTTACCCAAGAAAAACATCGTATTGAAATGGGTGAAGCCTTGGATTTGGTTCGTAACCGTTTTGGCAAGGCGTTTCCGGCCAAAATTGCCGGTAATGATGTTTGGACACAATCGGAAATTGTCTCCCTAAACCCTTCCCAAAAATCAGAGGTTGTCGGTAAAGTTGCATGTTGTGGAATCAATGAGGCAAACCTGGCGATTGATACATGCAGGGCTTTTCAAACCAAATGGGAATCCACGCCTGTTTGCACACGAACGGAAGCATTGCAGAAAACAGCGGATATTATCCTTGCCCGTAGGAAAGAACTGTGTGCATGGATCGTTTTTGAAGTGGGAAAATCATGGCAGGAAGCCGATGCGGATGTGATTGAATCGGTTGATTTTTGTAGGTATTATAGCCAACAAATGGAAGAACTAGCCACCCCTTTGGTAAGAGACATCCCGGGGGAGTTTAACCAGACAATCAGAATGGCGAAAGGTGTTAGCGTCATTCTGGCACCTTGGAATTTCCCTTTGGCAATCCTGTGCGGGATGACCTCAGCAAGCCTTGCTGCGGGTTGTACAACAATAATGAAACCAGCTGAACAATCAAGCGTGATTGCCTCTATTCTCCATGGTATTTTTTTGGAGGCTGGCATCCCACCTGAGGCATTGGCGTTTGTTCCAGGCAAAGGAGAATGTATCGGACCATTCCTTGTTTCCCATCCCGAGGTAGCCCTCATTGCATTCACAGGGTCCCTGGAAGTGGGGGCGAAAATTTATGAACAGGCATCCAAATTAAGCCACGGGCAAAAACAATTCAAACGGGTTTTGGCTGAAATGGGAGGCAAAAATGCCATTATTGTTGATGAGGATGCGGATTTGGATGATGCGATTCGGGGTGTATTGGCAAGTGCCTTTGGTTTTCAAGGACAAAAATGTTCCGCCTGTTCCCGAGTAATTATTCCCCAATCACTCCATGACTCGTTTGTGGATAGACTATTTGAAGCTACCAAAACCCTTACCATCGGGCCTTCTGAAAGTCCGACATTTGCCCTAGGCCCCGTTATTGATCAGGAGGCATTCGATCGCCTGGAATCCATCATTCAAAGGGGAGCTTCCCTTGGGGGGCGGTGCCTTTCGGGCAAAGTGGGAAACCATTTACCCAACGGGTATTTTATCCACCCAGCCATATTCACCGGTCTTGGGGAAACGGATCCCATCCTGACGGAGGAGGTGTTTGGACCCGTATTGGCTGTACAATCCTGGAAGACCTTCCCTGAGGCAATTCAATTGGCGAATAATACCCCCTTTGCGCTCACCGCCGGATTGTATTCCCGAAGTCCAGGTCGCATTACCCAAGCCAAATCTTCCCTAAAGGCTGGTAATGTTTACATTAATCGAAAAATTACAGGAGCTACCGTAGACCGCCAACCATTTGGCGGTTTCGGGTTTTCTGGAATAGGGGCCAAAGCAGGTGGACCGGATTATTTGGTTCAGTTTTTAATCGCCAAAACCTCAACCGAAAACACAATGCGCCGTGGATTTAGTCCGGAAACGGTTGGGGTATAAGTACTCCAACCAACCGTGCAACCCAATCCCATTGACGACCCTAAAACAGATAATTGACTTATTTATCTTCGATTTGAGCCAAGGCGGCAAATGGAGTCCCTTCCACATATTCAAGGAAAGCCCCGCCCCCGGTGGAAACATGGGACATTTTTTCGTCCAAGCCAAATGCCTCCACAGCTTCGGCCGTTTCACCACCCCCCACAACAGTGGTTGCTTGGGATTTGGCCATAGCCAAGGCAATCTTTAGGGTGCCCTGACTATAGGGTTTATCCTCAAATTTCCCCATGGGGCCATTCCATACAATTGTTTTTGCTTCAGCAATTATGGTTTGGTATCTTGCAATGGTTTTGGGACCAATATCAACGCCTATCCAACCCTCAGGGATATCGCCCTCGATCACTTTTGAGGTATGCGGAGCATCCAAAGCAGAAACGACCAGATGGTCCTCGGGAAGTTCAACCTTTCCTTTTCCAAGTGAGAGGAGTTCCCTGGCCACTTCCAGCTTATCTGCCTCACATCGGGAAGCGCCGATTCCAACCCCTTGAGCCTTCAAAAAGGTGTAGGTCATTGCCCCGCCAACCAGGATTTTGTCTACCTGATTTAGTAAAGCCTTAATGAACCCTATCTTGTCAGAAACTTTCCCCCCCCCAAGAAGAGCCACAAAGGGCCTTCCAGGATGGGAAAGGAGGGTGTTAAGAATATCCAATTCCTTGGCAACAAGTGTTCCAACAACTCTTGGCTTATCTTTCATGGCCTCCGGGACGGCAACCATGGAAGCGTCTTTTCGGTGGCAAGTGCCAAAAGCATCGTTTACATAAACATCTCCCAGTGCGGCAATTTTCCCAGCATAAACGGGACAACCGCCCTGTTCTCCCTTGTCAAAACGGAGGTTTTCCAACAAAAGGACCTCGCCTGGCCTTAGGTTGGAAGCAAGATTGGCAGCATGCTGTCCGGCCGAATCATTGGCTTTTTGCACCTTGATTCCGAGTAATTCGCCAAGCCTTTTGGCAATCCGGTCCATGGTGAATGGCTGATCTTTAAGGGGATCCCCTTTTGGACGACCGAAATGGCTCATTGCAATTACGGCACAACCTGCTTTCAAAAGATTTTGGATAGTAGACAATGCTCCCCGGAGGCGACGATCATTGCTGATTTCACCCTGGGAAGTGTGGGGAACATTGAAGTCTACCCGCACAAGAACCTTCCTCCCTTTTAGGTCGACTGGGAGATCGGCTAGCGTTTTTTTTGCCATGAGAAAGGAAGCCTAATTGAGGTTGAATTAAATGCCTTTGGCAAGGATATGTTTGAGTAGATCACCCACACGGCAAGAATAGCCCCATTCGTTGTCGTACCAGCTAACCAATTTGAAAAACTTGCTGTTGAGTTCCATGCCGCTCCCCTCGTCAAAAATCGAGGACGAAGGACAATGGATAAAATCACTGGAAACCACTTCATCCGCTGTGGTTTCTAAAACACCTTTGAGGTAGGTTTGGCTTGCCCGGCGCATGGCTTCCACGATTTCCTTGTAGCTGGTTTCCTTTACAGTTTTCACCGTCAAGTCGACCACGGAAACGGTTGGGGTTGGCACCCGAAAGGCCATCCCGCTGAGTTTTCCTTTTACTTCTGGAATGACGAGGCCAACCGCCCGGGCGGCTCCGGTGGCACTCGGAATCAGGTTTGTTGCAGCACTACGGCCACCCTTCCAATCTTTGCGGCTGGGACCATCCACCGTTTTTTGCGTGGCGGTATACGAGTGGACAGTAGTCATGAGCCCTTCCTCGATTCCAAATCCCTCGGAGAGCAGCACATGAACCAAAGGAGCCAGGCAGTTGGTTGTGCAACTGGCATTGGAAATGATTTCATGTTTGTTTGCATCATATTTGTTATGGTTGACACCCATTACTACCGTAATGTCTTCATTCTTGGCGGGAGCCGAAATAATGACTTTTTTGGCACCGGCAACAATATGGCCGTAAGCAGATTTATCCACCTGGCCGGGCTCCTTTGTCCCATCGGTAAAGAGGCCCGTGGATTCGATTACCAAATCAACACCCATTGATTTCCAAGGCAGATCCTTTGGAGACCTAGCACTTACAACCTGGATCTCTTTGCCATTTACGACAAGGACATCATCATCCGCTTTGTCAGGGGACGATTTTTTGGAGGTAACACTTCCGCTGAAACGACCCTGGACCGAATCATACATTACGAGATAAGCCAAATTGTCTGCGGGAACAATGTCCCCCACGGCAACCACCTCAATCTCGTTTCCCACAAGTCCCTTTTCCACCAAAGCGCGGAAAACCAATCGTCCAATTCGACCAAAACCGTTAATAGCCACCTTCACCGGCATTAGCATCGCTCCATGGGAAAAATGTTCCGGAAATGTTCCTTGCGCCCGCTTGGACAGAATCCGTTTCTTCTCTAACACTTTAGGAATACAGAATCCCCCGGCGAACTTTTCCGCCGGATCTACTCCATAAGGTAACCCAATTTGGGATAGGTTTACTATGCGCAAGATAGTTCGAGTTGCATTATCAGGGGCAGCTGGCCAGGTTAGCTATGCTATGATTCCCCGCCTTGCTTCTGGCGAGGTTTTCGGTCCAAACACCGATGTTATTCTTCACCTTCTTGAAATTGCCCCTGCCCTGCCAACTTTGGCCGGGGTGGCCATGGAATTGGAAGATTGCTCCTTTAATCACCTCAAGGGGGTGGTAATTACCGATGATCCACTGAAAGCATTTGATGGTGTTAACTGGGCCATATTGGTCGGATCATTTCCCCGAAAACAAGGAATGGAGCGCAAGGAACTTTTGAACATCAATGGAAAAATATTTGTTGGTCAGGGAAAGGCGCTTGCGGCAAGGGCTGCCCCGGATGTCCGTATTCTTGTGGTGGGAAACCCTTGCAACACCAATTGTTATACCGCATACAACAATGGCAAAGATATCCCTTCGGAAAGGTGGACAGCCCTTACAAGGCTTGACCACAATCGTGCGAGAACCGCCTTGGGAATAAAGGCAGGTTTAACCTCGGAAGAGGTTTCCAATATGACAATTTGGGGAAATCACTCCAATACCCAGTTTCCTGACTTCAATAATGCCAAAATCCAGGGAAAACCAACCAGCCATTTCATTTCAGACCGCTCCTGGTTGGAAGACACTTTTGTACCCATGATTCAAACCCGCGGAGCATCCGTGATAAAGGCTCGCGGGTCCAGTTCTGCTTTTTCCGCCGCAAACGGCGCACTCGATCATGTAAAAAGTCTGTTAAATCCAACCGCTCCGGGGGATTGGGTGAGTATGGCAACCATTTCCAAAGGGGAATACTCCGTACCTCCAGGTTTGGTTTTTGGATTCCCGTGTACGACGGATGGTAAAGGAAATTATCAAGTGGTGGAGGGCTTGACCCATGACTCCTTTGGAAAGGCCAAGATAGCGGCAACCCTGACGGAATTGCTTGAGGAAAAAGAGGCAGTGGCGGATTTGATAGTATAATTTCGCTTAAACCTATCTTTTCAATATAACGAAAAAGGTCCTATAGAATATTAGGACCTTTTTTATTCATCCATCCTGGTTTCACGATATTCAGAAATTAAACGGTAGATATTGTTTTCGTTATCGCCATTTTTAATAGTACGATCCAATTTGGAAACTATCAATTTGGGTGGCATTCCAGGTTGATCCAGGACAACTTCTGTATTAGGAAAATATTGAAGTAGTCCAATTTTCGCCTCGAAGATTTTTGGTTCCCTGGTCCATGAGCCCTCGGTTTTTATAGTCCTTGTCGTTGTCGACGCCGCTATGCATTCCGATTGAACAAGGGCTCGCCAACCATTGGAATCATTGGAAGGAACCGGTGGATCACCGGCAATTACAACCGGCCTTTCCCATTTGGTTCCCAAGGAAATGGGGACCTTTCCAAAAATCAACGCCATTGGTGGATCCGTTTCAAAGCGTTTTGGAGATCCAAATCGATTTTCACGAACCTCATTCACCTTACCGGTTTTATCCACGATTAACAAAGCAACTGGTTCGCCAACAAACTTTGCCATTTGGTCACGAAGCTGAACAGTTGAATTTTCCGGTTTGGCGGAATCAAATGTAATCAATTCCCCATCCGGTTTCTTGGTAACCGATCGTAAAGCCAACAATTTAAGCTGAATTTGGGCGGTTCCATCCGTTTCCACTGCCAATATTTTCCATTCCTTGATAAGGCTCAATTCTGTTTTAACCTCGGAAATGTTGGAGCCCTGTTTATCGGAAGCGGTTGTTTTATGTTCAACTTTATAACGGAACGATTGACCTTTTTGCCAAGAAAATATTCCAAATGTACCTTGAGCCCGGAGAGTGGAATTCAAGGGCCCTGATTGAAAAGTACAAGTTCCCAGGAAAAATAGGATCGCATAAAATGGCTTCATTTCCAATTGACCTTATTGAGGTTATTTCTCATGTCTGACTATAAAAAACAAGGGACCATTCCCGATAAAAGCTTATGGACCCTATTGAAGGAAATACTTGTCGAATGGCAAGTGGGTAGTAAATTACAAAGCTTGGCTAGGGTGCCTCATTGGCCGCCTTGGAATATTCAAATGGCCTTTGTCAATCGACCGATAAAGCCGATTCCGAATCCGTAAAAAACAAGCGGCAAGGCAATTGGTGGATCGCTCCATTAATATTGCCAATTCTGGCAGGGATTTACCATAATAATAGCGTTGTTCAAAGAGCCACCTTTGCCTAATAGTCAGTTTTTTCAATGCAGGATCAAGGAACTCAACGGGGTCAAAAAGATACTTTTCCTTGAGTGAAACGCGTTCTGAATGGAGGGAATTACCCATTAACCAAGCTCGTTCCCTGGCCCTTTTTCTTCGAAAACAGCGGATTTTCCGGGTAGCAAATCCTAACGCCCAAGGGAGAAAACTACGATTGTTGTCAAAATGGTTTTTATTTTGCAAAAGGGCTAAATTGATCTCCTGAACCATTTCCGAAACATCATCCCGATTGGAAATCCTATGGTGAACGAAACGGTAAAGGGATCCCTGAATCGTTCGTAACCTGGTTTCAAAATTTTCAACTCGATTGGTTATCGGTTCCATCATGGGATTACCCCTTATCACGATCATGGCCAATCTCCTTGGCGAAATGGAATTACGAATGACAAAAAGCCTTTGAAATGAAAGGTTTGGGTTGAGCCATTCCGAATTGGCCTGATGATCATTCAAACGAAATGAAAGTTCATTTTGTTCGATCCTGGGGGAAAAAAAATCCAAATCCCCCAATGGTTAGGTATGGCAGGGTAGAATAAAACAAAAGTTGGTTATCAGAGGTACAAGAGGAAGGCGACAGAACCAAATCCTTGATCGTTTCCGATTAGAAAAATACGAAGTTTTGGAATGGAAATGGACCAATAAAATACCGTACAATGAGGGAACAATCCATTGAACATAGTAGCCAGCCTGATCCCCATCCTTTTTGAAAAGTATTCCGTTTTATGGGGACTGGAATGGTTAAAATGCCCTAACGGCTGTTATGGCCTTAAGGCTAAAGGAATTCGGTCATGATGATCCATGATTTTTCGCGCAGGACCTTCCTTAGGGGAGTTGGAGTTAGCGTTGCCCTCCCTTGGATGGAATCCAGATGCGTTTGGGGCGATGGGGACCAAGCCCAGTCCAAACAGGGGTCTCAAGCGCCCATTCGGTTTGCTGCCTTATTTTCGGGAAATGGTTTTCATAGCAGGGAATGGTGGGCAAGGGGAACCGGCAAAACCTTGGAGTTAGGTAAAGTCCTGGCTCCACTCGAGCCACACAAAGAAAAATTGACCTTTATCAGGGGCCTTTACAATGAACAAGCCCTGAAAGGAAACATACATAGTTCACAAACAGGGAACCTTTTGAGTGGTGCTCCCCTGGCTTCTGGGGGTGACATACGCTCGGGAACGAGCATTGATCAGGTTTTAGCCCAAAAATTGGGTACCTCGACAAAAGTTCCAAGCTTGGTGCTGGGTTGTGAAGCCGCCAATCCTTCTGTTCACAAAAATTACTCCATGCTTTATAGCTCACATATATCATGGAGTTCCCCTACCTCACCAACCCCCCTTGAACTTTACCCTGCTTTGGCATTTGATTCTCTTTTCAAGGATGAAATTAACAAAGGTGACAAAAGTGTTTTGGATGCCGTGTTGGCAGACGCCACAGATTTTCGTCGCAAAGTAAGCAATTCCGACCAAAGGAAATTGGATGAATATCTGAATTCTGTACGGGAAGTGGAAAAACGAATCGAAGGTGCAGGCAAAGCCGGGGAAATCCAAGGGTGGCGGCCAACCCTTGCAATGCCAAACATTGCCCGACCTGCGGATGGCATTCCCCAAAACATTGCCGACCATATGCGCCTAATGTGTGATATTCTTGTGTTGGGTTTTCAAACCGATACCACCCGGTTTGCCACACTTAAACTCAACAACGATCATTCCTCCCTGAGATTTCCCCATTTGGGTGTGGATTACATGATTCACCACCTTCTTTCACACTCGGACTCGGCCGATTGGCTTAAGGTTAATCAGTTCTTTTTGCAACAGGTTGGATACCTTGCCACCAAACTTGCCGGGATTCAGGAAGGTGAACGAACAGCATTGGACAATTCGGTCATTCTCTTTTGTTCCAGTATGCTTACAGGCAACCACGAAGCCAACCAACTGCCGGTAATTCTGGTAGGAGGAGCGGGAGGCAAACTCAAAGGTGGTAGGTCGCTGGATTACCTTGGGAAGCCTGACCGCAAAATGTGTAGTCTTTACCTTTCGCTAATGGATAAATATGGAATCCATGCTTCTGAATTTGGGGATTCAAAAACCCGCCTTGTTGAGATTTAACCGGTCATTTTTCAGGGGCGATTAGGAAATTCGATGGGTCGGGATTGGCCTTCCTGGTCGAAAACTTTGCAGCGAGGTAATCTTGGCCTGGGCATCCAAGGCGTTCATCGTTGATTCAATCTGGTCACGGACACATTGTTCCAAAGTCACCGGATCAGTTCCGACACGAGCATTAATCACCACATTTGCAAAGGGCACCGAGACACCAGAAGGCAATGAAAGCTCTGGTCCTGTTTCATTGCTTACCAAATTGGCGACGGCATAAAACCCTTCATAAAGGCCAATTGTTTTGAGGTGAGCGGCTTCGAACCCTTGAACCAAGAACCGGGCGCCTAGCCCCTGAATAATATGAACCAATAAGGTATCCAATAAAAACGGGGAACCGGAACGAACCTCTACCTGGCAATTCAACCAACCTAGTTCTGCTTCACCTTCGGCATAAATATCATAATCCAGTTCCAAAGAGGTGTTACGAAAAGAAGTGGAACGATCTGAATTAGGATTAATATACAAAGAATGTAATGCATCAAATCCAAATCCTGTTTTGGCAGAAATTTTTAAAATAGGTTTATTTGGAAACTTTTCGTAAATTAGGTTTTCTAAATTGTAAATATCAGATGGTGATAATTCATCTATTCGATTAAGCAAAATAAAGTCTGCTTCTTCAATTTGTTTTTTGAATATGTATTCTGCTTTAGGGGTAAATCCACAACCGGTTTTGCCCTCCAGTATTTTTTTGCCATGGGAAGGTTTGAGTATGACTCCATAGGGGGCAATATCCAAAGGCATTCCATAAACCATTTCCAACGGCTTAAGTACGGTAGCAACGAGGTCGGTGCAGCTTCCCACTGGTTCGGCCAAAATCAAATCAGGTAATGAATGGGAGGTCAATGATTCCATGGTTTGGGTTAATTCGTTGAAGTTGCAGCAAAAACAGGCTCCAGCCACCTCTCCCACTGAAAATCCTTGAGATCTCAAGGAAAAGGTATCTACCAGGTCGGAAGCCTGATCATTGGTTACAATAGCAACCCGTTTGCCCTGTTTGATGAATTGTTTGGCCAATCGACTAATCGTGGATGTCTTCCCAGCCCCAAGAAAACCACCGATCATTATATATTTTGGATTCATTCATTAGCCTCTGTAGTTAAATTAATTTATTAGTTATTATAACTTTGATAATCATTGATTTTATATCAAATTAACATTTATTAAACTATAGTATCAAAAATCACTTTTTAATATTTCCTGTTTTATTAATTTCAGGAATTGATTGAATCCAAAAAAAAGGTTGATCCGGTCCATTTCCAGATTTGGCCATTATCCTTCGATTAGGCATATTTGATCCTTTTACGCAGGCGGTTAATTGAAATGCTCCCTGGGTTGCAGCGGGACCTGCGGAAAATGTCAAAGAAATGGATAGACCATCTTTTTTTTGTGTTTGTTCCTGTTTGCAATTAAAACCAATTGGCAACCCTGAGGCAAAAATTTCAATTGGTTCTGAAAAACCGTTTTTTTTTGTCACATTAACCATAAGTACAGTCTGTTTTTTATCAGTAATTAAAATAGAATCAGATTTACTATTAATTTCAAAATTAGGTTGTAAATCTGTTATTTCTAATATGCATATATGCCTTGGTGAAATGTGGTCGAATAAATCATAGACCTCAAATTTATATATTTCATCGGTTGATAAAGTTAATGTACCATATGTATCTTGATGTAGGTCATTCGGTTCAAAAACATGAACAATTTTTCCTTTCGAATCTCTAACTCGAATAATCGGAGTCATTAAGAATCCCAACGAATGGCTTTTTGCCTTAATATCAATTCCTTTCCCTTTAACCATTTTTAAAAACATAGTATTGGGTGCCTTGATGGTGGCGGAATCAAGGGAAATGGTTGACGGTACCGTTAAAGCAATATTGCTTTTAGAGTTATGAAGATGGGACTCACCTTCAGAGCGAATTGCCGTAATGGTATTGGGCCACAAAGGATGGAATAACGTATCCTTTTGATTTAAACTAGCTTTCACATAAACAGTATCGCAGTTTTTATTCAAATTCCAACCGCGAATGGTTACCAGACCTGAATGCTTTGCCGGAATCGCAATTGGGAAAGGTACTAACGCAAATGGGCCATTTGTAATGGTTAGCCGATATAGGTAACTGTTATCCCCCGCAAATCTAATGGTGGAGTTAGGTTCGGCTGGAAATGCAAAAAGTCTAATAATGTAGATTCCCTCTTTTGGGGCTTTGAATACCAATTCGGGATCGAGGTTTTTTTCATCGTGGTTCTGTCCCAGGACAAACCCATCGGAAGATACAATTTGAAGGACAGAATCCATGGGGGAATTGAGGATTTGATTGGCACAAAGGGATGCAACCAGGGTTTCACCTTTTTGCAGTGGATAGGAAAAACAATCAATATCCCCAGATTTTGCCAACCTCCCGGTAATTACGGAAGGCTCAATGAGTTTCTGTGCGGTTTGGGTTTTATCGTTGGTTTCGGTTTCCTGGATTTCATTGATGTTACCCACAAAGAAAGGCTTAGCCTCACTAAATCCTTTGGAATCGTACCCCCGAATCCAAAGCCATTCGGGGTGAACTGATGCGGGAACTTCAACCGAAATGCTCCCTTTTGTGGATAAAGGGATAATTTTGATAATTGGGTTACTACACCAAAAGGAGATGGGCCAAACATCAAATTTTCCGGTCAAGTTTACATCGACCTTGGTTCCAATTTTCACTCCTGAGGGTAAAATGCCGGTGATTGTGCAGGCACATTGACCATACCCACCGATTAGGGTCAATAATGTCAAGGTTAGAATGGGTTTGGAGCAACTTGACATTATCCCATCAATTCGCGAATGGGGGTTGGGTCACTTACAATATGGGATGGTCGCCCAGTGGAAGAAAATAATACCTTATCAGGATTGATACCCATTTTGGTGTAAATGGTGGAAGCAAAATTTTCGGGAGAAAGTACCCGTTCTACGGCGGCAAATCCCTTTTTATCAGTCGAACCAATGATTTGACCTCCCGGAGTATTTCCCCCCGCAAATAACACGGACATGGCATTGGCCCAGTGATCCCGACCTGCATCCTTGTTGATTTGTGGGGTGCGCCCAAATTCCCCCAAGGCTATTACCATCGTTGAATCCAGCATTCCCCTTTGGTCCAAATCGTTGATAAGAGTCGCTAATGTTTGGTCCCATTTGGGGAGTTTTTTTCCCAAGGTTTCAAAAAGTTTGGTATGGTGATCCCAACCACCATCATAAATGGTAACAAAGGGGACCCCTGCCTCCACCAATCTCCTGGCCAGGAGTGCTCTATTACCAAAAGAACCTCGATACAATTCTCTTACCGCAATGGGTTCCCTGGATAAATCAAACGCCGCCTGAGCCGCTTTTGAAGCCATAAGGTCGGTAGCTTGTTTGTAATGTTCATCCAGAGCCAAAACGGGATCGCCAGCGGCTTTGTTCAATATCCGTTGAAAATTATCCACATCCCTGCGAATGGATTCCCGTTCTGAAAACCTTCCCTGGGTGAGGCCTTGGGGCAAGGCCACATCCCTAATCCGGAAACCGGGATTGCTCGGATCTCCATCCACCACAAATGGGGCATACTTGTCGCCTAGAAAATTTGGCCCACCTGACCGTGACATACTAGGCATGGTGAAATAAGGGGGCAAACCTTGTGGCGCTCCTTTTTCATGAGCAATTACGGAACCAAGACTGGGATGAAAGCTGACAAATGCTCCGCAACCTACCGGTATTCTAGGGGGAGCACCTGTCATCATGTAATGATTGCCTGCCCCGTGATTACCTTGATCATGACGAATAGAGCGAATAACCGTTAACTTGGAAAAGGATCCTGCTAACTGCTTCATGTGTTCGGAGAAATAAACTCCTGGAACCGCCGTTGCTGCCGTTTTGAATTCACCCCGGTATTCTGCGGGAGCATTGGGTTTGGGGTCAAAGGTTTCATAATGGGTAGGCCCCCCATCCATCCAAATCAGGATACAGGCCTTGGCTTGCATCGGAAGTTGTGAATCCTCCCGAGCCTTGAGTGAGGTTGCCAAACCTCCCCCAAGCAATGTAGAAAGGCCTAGTTGCAAATAATTGCGCCGATTGGGTCCTGAACATTTTTTAGACTTTTGCATGAGTAATACCTCTTTGATCCATGCAGGATTTGCCTTAATCCTTGAAAACGAATTCAGGTGAATTCAAAAGGGCCCAAAGTAGATCTTCAACAGATTCTCTCTTTTTGGATTTGGCATTTGCCAGCCTAAGTTCTTCCCGAACCAATTCGGTATTATTGGGTGGACGGCTAAAGCAATGGAGGTAGAGTTCGGTAACGATTTCCGTATTGGATTTGCCGCTATTTGATAATTGTGCCGCCCTGCACTCGTTAGCAGTTATTTTCCGCTGAATTTCCGGGCTATTCATTAGGTGGAGAGCTTGCACAACACTTGTCTCAGTCATCCTTTCACAGGGAGGATCCTGGTTGGGATCAGGACGGCCAAAACTATCCAAAAAATGGGATTGGAATCGAAATGTCCAGGCCTCGACAGCTCTTGATCCTGGCGGCATCGCATCAAAATCCTCGGGAATACCTGTTACATCACAAACCGCATCAAGGAGCACCTCAGCACGAAGTCTTTGGCGATAATGGCGGGAATAATTTCGACCATCGGACGCATTGGAATCATTGGGGATGGAAGAAAGTCCATAGGCATGGCTCGTTGCGATGAGTCGGATTAGTTTTTTTAAGTCATAGCCATTTTGCCGAAAACTGGTGGCAAGTGTATCCAATAGGGGTCCATTGGAGGCAGGGTTGGTGGCACGAAGATCATCCACCGGTTCCACAATCCCCCTTCCCATAAGATCCATCCAAACACGGTTCACAATGACCCTGGTAAAAAAAGGATTGTCAGTGGAGGTAATCCAATGAGCCAGGGTTTCTCGCGGATCCGAATTTTCCACATTTGTTTCTGTTTTGCCAAACAGGGGTTTTGGTTTCATTTCCTTGCCATGGACAGGATGTTTAACTTGTCCGGTTTTGGCGGTAAAGAGCGTTTCCTCACCGCCTGAAATGGGGGCCGAAATACCTTGACCACGATGACCCAACCTGGAAAAATAGGCTGCAAACGAATAGAAATCGTCCTGGCTCCAAACCTCGAAAGGATGGTGATGACATTTGGCACAATCCAAGCGAATTCCAAGAAATAGCTGACTCACCATGGTGGTCGCCTCCTCCGGTTCTCTTCGATCCCGAAATAAAACCGTAGCTCCATCCCTAAAGCTGCTACCTTTTGAAATAAGTAATTCACGAACAAACTGGTCATAAGGTTTGTTTTGTCGAAAACATTCCCGAATCCAACCATCAAAATTGAATACTGCCTTGATTCCTACCCTATAGGGATTGGGCCTCAATAGGTCGGTCCATTTATTTGCCCAAAAATCCGCGTATTCAGGCCGAAGCAAAAGCAAATCGACCAATCGAACCCTCTTGTCAGGTGCCTTATCCTTTAAAAAAGTGTTGGTTTCCAAGGGGGTGGGTAACCTACCAATGATGTCCAGGTAAACCCTTCGAAGGAAGGTGGAATCGCTGGAAAGGGAGGACGGGGCCAAATTGAGTTGTTTCAATTTTTCCCAAATGGGACCATCCAACGGATTGGCTCTTGGAAGGGCCTCATAGACGACAGGATTAACGGGAACAGGGTTGGGGATGAGACAATGACAAACCGCAAATCTTTCTTGATAGCGGGCCATTATTGCTGCCTCACCCGGAAGAATTCCCGCCTTCAGATTGCCATTGGGGTCAACCGAAACCATGCCACTTTCATTGGATTGAAACATGGTTAAATGAGTAACATCTTCTTTAGTATTATCTTTGTAATGGGCGGTAACCTGTAATGATTTTTTTTGACCGGGATTTAATATTAGGTGGCTGGAATCAAGGGTAATGTGATCTATTGTTGGTACATTTGCAGGAGTCCTCGGACAACCATCTAACACCCATTTTCTCAATTTTCGAAAATTGGGATCGTCCAGGGGAAGTTTTTTGCCACCGCCATGTGATACCTGACCGGATGCCTTTTTCAAAAGCAAACTAGCATCGGGAGAGGTAAGGAAAATTCGGCGACCTCTACCTTCTTGGGTAATTGCCTCATGGTCCGCCGTATGGTCGTAACCCAACAGGGATAAGGAAAAACCATTTTGCCCCCTTGCTTTTCCATGGCATGAACCCGAGTTGCATCCATATTTTGCCAAAATGGGTTGAATATCCCGTTCGAAAGTCACAACGGATTGGGAAAATGCCCAACCGCTTCCCCAAACCAGGAACATCAAAGTCAAAAGCAAACGCAGGTTTGGCATGGAAAATAGGCCACAGTGGCGGCGGCAGGCAAAGGCTGATTCTAAGGGTGAGATAAAGTATTATAACCTATTCCGGGTTCAGGATCATCCCCAAATGCATTGGTTAGTTGAAAGATTTGGAATTTAAATGAGAAAGGTCATTGTGGCATCTTCTCCTAAATCCTGGACGGTTTACATTCTTCGTTGCCGCGAAGCAAGTTTGTACACAGGGATCACCACAGACCTTGAACGGAGGGTAGAGCAACACAAAAAAGGATTGGCTTCCCGGTACACCAGGGCCCGTCTGCCCGTAATCCTTGTTTTTCAACAACATGGATTTGATCATTCATCCGCATTGAAGCGTGAAAGGGAAATAAAAAAATGGAGTCGAAGGGAAAAACTCAACCTGATAAAAAAAGCCCGGCAGGAATCCGGGCCCGGGTAATCATAAAGAATAGGGTGCTACTTATTTTGTGGAAGGGGAGACCTTCCCGGTTGCCGCAAATTCCACACCCCGAATTAAAAGGGTTTGGTATTCGGGGCTGCTTTTCATTGCCTCGGGATCGTGCCCCAGGACATTCTCTACAACCCGACCTTTTCCGTATTTGGCAACCCAAACAACAGCTTCATTTTTGTCGGTGTTTTTCGGATCGATTTTCTTGTCCGACCAGGCTGTAACCAAAATTTCACTTGACGGAAACATTACCGAATTCTGGTAAAGCTCATCACGGCCATGTTTGAATTCAGTGATACCAAGGGTGATCGGGTGTTCCTTGCGAACAGTAACGGTGAATTCGTGCATTTTTCCGTGGTTACCCTGTTTGCGCCAACCACCGGCAATCGCAACCTCGAATTCCTTATTTAGTTTGGAATCGGCAGTAAATGCCGCCGAGGACCAATGGTGTACATAAAGCCCTTTGCCTGCCTTCACCGCTCCAAGGAATGCCTCCTTATTGGCATCCTTCCAAACACTATCGGGATTGTTTTTGGCACCCTGAGGAGTGTCCCGATAGTTCAAAACCAAGCCATCATATTTGGCAAGATTCTCCTCAGTGAGATCTTTGCCCGGGGTTTCCGTGAGGTCTACTTCCATACCTGCTGCCGTTAAAACCTTTTTGATCAGTGGGGCGGTTTCTTTCCACTTATGGAATTCGTCGCCGGTTATAATGAGGATCCTGGGACCAGCGGCCAGGGTGAATCCGGTTAATGCAAAAAAAGATACCAATCCGAGTGTAAAGCGCATGGGTTATTCCTTGCTTGGTAGGTGCTTCGTAAGGGGAAATATTTTTCTAGGCATTTCCTTCAAGGGTACAACCCGTTGCCCTCCAACCTCTTTCCCTGATCCCTAGGATGAAAGTTTGCATCCTGGGAAAAATGAAACGATCATGAATCACCAAGATCAACGCCATTCCTTAGCCAATATTGGCAAGGAATTCCATGCCAACAAATGGTCACTTGGTACCAGCAGTAACTATTCGATGGTGGTATGCCGGAATCCCCTGCAACTGCTCCTTACGGCAAGTGGCAAGGACAAAGGGGCCCTGAAGCAATCCGATTTTGTGGTGATTGATGAAAATGTAAATGTCTTGGAAGGGGCTCCCGGAAAGCCCTCCGCCGAAACGGGTCTCCACCTTCTTTTAGCGCAACTTTCCGGTACAGGGGCGGTGCTCCATACGCATTCGGTTTGGGGAACTGTCCTTTCTGATTTGTTTGCCCAATCGGGAGGATTTTTCATTGAGGGCTATGAAATGTTAAAAGGCTTGGAGGGTATCAAAACCCATGAAACCAAAAAATGGATTGACATTTTCCCAAACAATCAGGATATCGGGGCTTTGGCAAAAATGGTTAAAACAAGGCTTGGCGACGCCAACAATCCTACCACCCATGGTTTCCTTATTCAAAACCATGGCCTTTACACTTGGGGTGCAACGCTTTTTGAAGCTCGTCGCCACATAGAAATTTTTGAGTTTCTATTCGAGTGTGTTGGATTACGAAGAATGATGGCTTGATACTGAAGTTCTTGGAGGGAAACAAATGGCTATTATTACCATCAATAATGAAAATCGAATTATTGAAGAGGCCGGGGAGGTCCGGAATTTCCTGGCACCCCATGGAATTTGGTTTGAACGATGGCCACTGGGAGAGCGGGTCGACCCCAACGCTCCCCCGGAAGAAATCCTTTTAGCGTATGATTGTGAAATAAAAGCCTTAATGGCCAAGGGGGGCTTTGTGGTGGCTGATGTGGTGAACATTACCACGGAAACGCCAAATTTGGAAACACTCCTTGATCGATTTCGGGCGGAACATACGCATTCAGAGGACGAAGTCAGATTCATTTTGCGTGGGAATGGGTTATTTCATGTACATCCTGAAAAAGGACCCGTTTTTGCCATTCAAGTTACGGCAGGTGATATGATAAATGTTCCCAAAGGGACCAAACATTGGTTTGATTTGTGCAAAGACAGGACAATCAGGGCAATACGCCTTTTTCAGGAAACAGCTGGTTGGACGCCACTATATGTCGATAATTCCATTAGCGAAGAATATGTTCCCCTCTGTTTAGGGCCTCAACAGGTGGCTGGTTTGGCCAGGACCCCTGGGGTTGGAATCAAAATATGATTCTCCTGGATCATAACTTGAAGGTTCTCCTATTTGATATTGAAGGAACCACTTCATCCATTGAATTTGTTCACGATGTTCTTTTCCCCTATGCAAGACAACAGGCACATGGTTTTTTAACAAAACATTGGGCCAATCCAGAAATCTTTCAATTAGCTCAAAAAATTATCAACGAAGCCCACGAAGTGTTAAAGGAGGTTTTTTCCCAATTTGAAAGGGCTACTCCAGATTTGGCCTATCAGGCAGTTTGTCAACTCATGGATAGGGATGCCAAAGTGACCGGGTTAAAACAGCTCCAAGGGTTGATATGGCAAGAGGGATATGCAGTAAAGCGAATTCACTCTCATTTGTATGCAGAGGTTCCCGAAGCTTTGATGCGATTTAAGAGACATGGTTTTCGCTTGTTTACCTACTCATCTGGGTCAATCCAGGCACAAAAACTTTATTTTCAGCATACTACCTACGGTGATTTATTAGCTTTATTTGAAGGGCATTTTGATACGACTAGCGGAAACAAAGGTGATCGTAAAAGCTATATCAGGATTAGTGATAACATTGGCGTGAATCCTACCGAAATTTGCTTTTTTACGGATGCATTCAAGGAAATCGTTGCTGCCCGACAAGCCTCCTTGCAAACCGTTTGGGTCGTGCGCCCGGGGAATGTTTTGACGGAAACCCCTGAAGGTCATGGTATTTCCAATTTTGACGAATTGTCATTTGATTTCAGGTAGCAAAACACTTTATTTCATCCATTACCTCCGATTTTTCATTGCTTGGTCATACCTAGTCCCCGTTGGATTTCCATTTCCAGTTCTCGTAGTACGGAACTTGTTGGTCCCCTATCCGGGGGGTTACGCCAAATGATATTCCCGGTTTCATCAAGGAGGATAAGAGTGGGAAAGGCGGTTACCTGGAATTGGGTCCGTACCGGACAATCCTCACTTCCTATTTGTCCTAAAAGGGTAGTGTAATTAAGACCATAGCGACCCCGGACGGACCGTACTTTTGCCGATCGTTCCGGAATAGGTCCTTTCTCATAGGCAATTCCAACTATTTCTAACCCATATGATTTGTAAGTCCTTTGCAAATTAACCAAATAGGGGAGTGTAGTTAGGCAAGGACCGCAAGTTGAAAACCAAAAATCCAACAATATTAATCGACCTTTATTATGTTTTCTGAATTCCCAAGCATTTCCATCAAGGTCTACCAGGGCAAAATTCTCCAATTTTTTCCCGATCAGTTGGCAGGAGGGTATGGGGGCATCGGGAATGTTGTCTTTGTTGAATAACCCTGGAACCCCACCAGTGATTTCTGGTTTTACCGGGGGAATGGCCAAAGTTGGCATCGAGGATGGCATAAGGCCTAGATCTTTGGCAATACGCTCGGGTTTTACGGTACTGGTTGAGGTACCTGTGGCTTCAGAAGCATTCGGTGCCAAAGAAATTGGTGAAGCCCCTGAACTGGGAGAAGTATTGGTAGGGGCCTGATCCTCGTGGATTTCAATCACAACTTGGCTACTCGGTGCTGCAACAACTGATGTTCCGACATAAAGAAGGGATCGATCCCGAACCCTGGCAGTTAACTGATAGGTTTTCCCGGGTTTTAACCCTTGGATTGAGAAATTTCCCAAAGCATCAGCACTTACTTCAAATTTGGAAAGATTGCGTTGGGAAAGATTTTCTTCCTGTAAATCCACGATTTGAACAAAAGCATTGTTGGGTCGACGCTGTTGGCGATCAACAACGGTTCCTGTTATGGTCCCGTTATTCAAAACGGAATTGGGGGAAATCGCAGGTATTCCCGATGGAGAATTTACAGCAGGAGTAAATGAATTTGTAACACCCGTAACAGGAGGCCATTGAGGAGGTTTTGGATGGGAAGTGGTGGTTGCTGGAGAGAGTGACTTGGCCGGTTCCGGATTTTTTGGCATACCATTGCAACCAAGGACAACCAAGCCCAAGGCAAAAGGAATGATCAGGAAAAACACATTCCTAAATCCCACAATGAATTCCTCATAACCAAACCAAATCACTTTTTCCCATTTTGGGGGAAAAAGTTACCCAATTGTGGCTTTGAAACCATTGCACGAAATCCTTGTCAGGTCAACGAAGGACTTTAAGCAAAACCGCCAAAAAATCACGCCTTGCAAGGTGTGCGCCATGGTTTTTGGTATTTTCGGCACAATCTGACCATTTAGTTAGCCAGAGTTGGGATTTGGTTTAATGCTTGGCCCGTTTTGAACAATGAGCATGAGGAAAAAGGTATTTTTGATCAATATTATTCTCAGGATCAAAACCTAAATCAACGAAATTACCATGTAATTTCACCTCGGGCCGAGTTTTGATGTTTTCCCAAAGGGCTTTGGAAATCCAAAGGTTTTCCAGTTCGAGTGAATTTGGTATTATTGCCATTCGGATTTCGTTCCACCGTGGCCTCCAACAGGATTCCAAACTGGCTTGGATACATTCTTTGTCATTCGGAAAGCTCAATGGCAATTTGGAACGCCATAAGAATCGAGCCGTCAGATTGTTCATCCGAAATGGAATCGGATCAATTCCGGCGATTAAGCGGTCGGTGGTTAAGTCGGAAATACCCACACCAGTGGCATTCCCATGACTTTCAGGGGCCAGGTCCAAGGCACATATTCGGGTTATGCAGGGCTTGAACTCCTCAGTAACCGTTTCCATTAAAAGCCGTCCTACCACATTGGGATCAATACCTGCCCCGGAATAGTTTTTTCCAACCTCTCCAACAATCAACAGGTCACATTGGTCAAAGGGCAACCGGGCCATCCAGGCTCTGGCAAGATCGAGAATTTCAGGTTCCCTTTGGAGCAAATCCTTTTTGTCAACAATTTCAACAAGGGCAGTATTTTCCTTGGCGTTTTCAACAATGGCAAGGCCAGCTTCAAACGGCGATTTTTCCAAAATAACCTCTACGGTTTTTGGCATCATATCCCTTAAGCCTGCAATTCCCCAAACATGGTGTTGGGAAGCTCCCTCCCGTTTGCCCAGCCCAATCACAAGCATTTTAACAATTCCGCTTTCGTACTTACCTCGAAAATCCGTATGGGGTTTTATGCGGGAAACGGTTATCACATGGTCTGCCCGAAAAGCATTTTTGTCCCAATAAACTGGTTCCCCCCAACTATTGGTACCAATGACCTCCACTTCCATATCGGTTTTGACGGGAATCCCTAATTCCTTTTCACTAATCCCATATTCCGCTAACAGTTCCCGCTGACCATTTGCGTTAGCCCCGCCATGACTTCCCATGGAGGCAACCACAAAGGGAATGGCACCTTTTTTTTGAACAAACGCAATGGTAGCCTTGACTATTAAACCGATATTTGCAATTCCCCGGCTTCCTACTCCAATGGCCACGGTTTTACCCGGTTGAAGCCTTTTGGCAAAATCGGAACCGTTCCAAGCATCCAAAACTGCCAGATACGGATCCACCACCTCGGGCTGTTTGTGGGTTTGGGAAATATGCGCAATTTGGGGAATCTTGTTCATTATAATCCACTTCCTTTTCTTGTAGTTTTCTTAGTAAATGCACTCCCTACTAACACCCCCCGTTTCTCTTGGGTTGGGTTGACAACGAGCAACCTTTAGTGGTATGGCAATAAACTTGGGTTCTAAAGTTCGTTGATTGGTTATTTATGCCAAAAAACACCAATCCCGTTTTCAGAAAATGGATCATTCGGGGAATTTCTCTTGCCGGATTAGTGGGATTGTTTCTCCTTTTGGGAGGGTTCCTAACCTGGACCAATCCAACCCTGATTCAAAACCTGTTAATAGACCGAATCCGCAATTCGCTTAATGATACAAAGGTTCATATAGATGGGGTTCAGGTAAACCTTTGGGGGGGGATTACAGCAAATGGCTTACGGTTAGGGCGCGGTAACAGTTTTGATTCCGTGGATTTTTTGAATATCCCAAGGGCCCAGATTGTCCACGACAAAGAAGCCATTCTGGAAGGGCGTTTAGCCATTCGAAAAATTGAGTTATTCCAACCAAGCCTGAGGATCATTCGCAATCCCAATGGTTCCCTGAATGTGGATGGAATGATACGCCAAACTCCCGAGGTTACCGGCGGATTGCCCTCCTGGTTGGTCCATCAGGGACAAGTGGTGTTTGAAGATCGGTTGAAATCGGCCGAGGGATCAAGGCTTCCAAATCTGGAAATCCGCGATTTAAAATTGGCAGGGATGCAAGATTCCAGCCAAAAAGTCCGATTCGAGATGTCCGGTCACGGGGATTGGTTAGGCCCCATGACATTGTTTGGCCAGAAATTGGGCAAACAATTCCCCATGGTGATGGACCTTATGCTGGACAATATCGGAATAAAAGCAGGTTTATTACCTGTAGTAGCCCAAATGGATCCAGTTGTTGCCTCCTGGATCCGGCAATTGTCCGGAACACTTCAAATAAAGGCTCGGGGGGAAATTCCACCCGGTGCCAACTCGGCAATCCCTGTACCCAGATCGGTTCAAATAGGTTTGAGGAATGGTTCGTGGGGGTTACCAGTAGGGGATGTCCGTATCGAAAAATTGGAAGGGGAAATGGAGGCCGGCTTTGAAGGAATTGAAAAAGTAGAGCTTCGCGGAAAATGGAATGGGTCAAACATCCTTGCCCGAATTGAAAAATGGAACATCCCATGGAATCCGAAGTTACCCAAATGGACCTCCCAGGAGTTTCCGGATGAAGTCAAAATTGAGGTGAAAGGGATCCGAATCAATCAAGAATTGCTACAATCCTTTGGTCCTGGTCTTACTGCACTGCATCGAAGTTTTCAACCTGAGGGGATGGCAGATATCCATATTGTGGTGAGAAAAGGGACAATTCCACAAATTTCCAATGCAACGGAGATAGCGCAGGGGTTGGTCCCTGAACTGGATATTGAAATAAGACCATTAGGGATGAAATTTGTTCCGGAGGTTTTCCCCTATCAAATACAGGATGTCAAGGGGAAAATCACCTGCAAAATGCGCCAGGGAATGCTTCAAGTAGTGGAAGTGGTGGTCCAGGGTAAAACCGCTGATGATGGCGATATTCGGTTGATAGCTCATGGAACGGGTCGTGATGGTTGGGAATCTTTGAATGTCAAAGTGGATGTAAAAAATTGTCCCGTTGATGGGGAACTTCGACAGGCATTAAACATTAAGCAGCGCGAGACATTTGACCAATTTCAACCGTCGGGGAGAATCGACCTGAACATCCTTGTCGATAGGATTCCAGGTTTGGAAAAACTCAGGACGGAAATTGAAGTTCGGGTCAGGGATGCAAAGGTGGTATACCGAGCCTTCCCATATCCATTGGAAAAGGTTTCAGGGGTTTTGAAACTTAAAGGTGGCAATTGGTTTTGTGAGGGATTTAAGGGTAATAATAATGGGGCCGTAGTCTATTTGGACGGACGATCGTGGCAATTTGGCGAAATCTCCATGGGGAGTCCCACTACTTTAAGAATCCTGCTCCGTGCCGAAAACCTCCCTGCAGATAAACGACTTAGAACCGCCTTGGATGTACCCCAACTCCAAAAAAATGGAAATCTTGCCTCAATTTGGGACGAAGTTGGTCCGGAGGGAGTACTCCGCATTGATGCTGATGTGGTAGACCGCCCAGAAACCGGAAATGGATTGGAAATCAATTTAAAAATTCATGAAGGCCAATTTCGGCCAAAACAAATGCCCTATTTATTTGAGGGTGTGAGTGGATCGTGCCAGATTCAGGCTGGCCGTGCAATCATCGAAAATTTGAAAGCACATCATGGTCCCTCCAATTGGCAAATGCAAAAGGCCACCGCACTTTTTAGTGAAAAAAGTGGGCTCAATTTAAAACTTTTTCAGGTTAAAGCGGATCCGTTGGTTTTGGATCAGGCTACAATTCGGGTTTTGCCCCCACCCTTACGAAGGGGGTTAACAGGTGTAACTTTGGAGGGAACCATTGGGGTTAACCTGGATTTGGCCATGGATTTCCCTGCGGATTCCAAACGATTGGTAGTAAGCGACTGGGATGGCCAAGTGTTTTTGCGGGACGCCAATATTCATGCTGGAATAAGTTTTAAGCACCTCCGTGGTGCAATCCATTCTCGCGGAAGGCACAATGGCCAAACCTGGAATGGGGTATCGGGTCGAATGTTAATGGACGGATTATCAGTATTTAACCAAAAACTGGAACATGTATCCGGGCGTTTTGAAATACCCGTTGATGAGCCAAACAGTCTCCGATTTGCCGACCTTCAGGGGAAGCTATACGGGGGTCAAGTGGGTGGGGAAGCTCGTATCGATTTTTTGGCAACCACCCGGTATGATCTCCTCTTCAAAGCAACCCAGGTTAAACTTGAAGAGTTTGCCCGGGCAAACCTGGAGGATGCCAATTCTATCCAGGGATTGGCCGCTG
>SXGR01137704.1_pt1 | contig 49927 bp, 49 predicted proteins | sample 3174711 | NCBI WGS metagenome assembly SXGR01 (sample SAMN11356860, study PRJNA531348) | freshwater metagenome | isolation source: freshwater sample F1-60 | place: China: Fuxian Lake, Yuxi | collected 2017-12-25 | reverse complement strand
TGCGAGCGCCGCGGGACGCATGTCCTGGCGCTCAAACATGCTGCGCCTCGCCTACGCGGACTCCGGCTCGGCTTGCAAAATCGCGCAGGACATGCCTCCCGACGGCGCACACGCGAAACGATGTTCTTTTTCGCAGCTGTGTGCTTGGCTCGAATCTGTTTGCGTCTCCAGCCGTTAGAAAGTTCTCTCGGGCGAGTTCCGCAGGCGGTCGACGACGCTTGCTAAAAACCTTCGTGAACTAGATCGTGTCGGTCGCCGAGGACTGCTTGAGCCCCGAGAGAACTTTTCACGGCTGTCCACTTATGCATTTCCGTGTCCGTATCCGTGACTCGAACTCCCCAAATCCAACCACTGCATAATTTTCTCAAAATCGACTTGACTTATTATTCATTTGACTGCATAATAATGCACTATGGTCGCCAAAGCTCAACGTCACCGCCAAATCATCAAGTTGATCGAATCGGGACGAATCTCCAATCAGTTCGATCTCGCGCAACAATTGTCGCGCGTTGGCATCGACACAACCCAAACAACGCTCTCGCGCGACCTCACGGAAATCGGCGTCGTGAAGTCCCCTGCTGGATATCAAATTCTTTCTGCGATGCTCGCATCTGGCAGCGAAGCTCGTCCCTTTGACCGAATTTCATCGCTCACCGCTACGGTTCGCAGGCTCCTGCTTGAAGTTGCAATTGGCGGGACGCAAGCGGTTGTGCATACACCTCCTGGTCAAGCCAGTGCTCTCGCTGTCGAAATTGATCGCGCAAAAATGCCGGGGGTCATCGGCACCATCGCTGGCGACGACTGCATCTTTATCGCGTGCACAACCAACGGCAGTGCGAAGTCGGTCGCTCGCCGCTTGCAATCGATTTCAAAAGGTTCGACCGCGTCACAGCGCCGATCCCCCGCTCATTCCTGAAAGATTCCCATGAGTCACTTTCAATCATCAACGCTTTCTCCATTCACTCGTTGCCGAGTGGTTGTTGTTGGCGCGGCGGGATATTCAGGCGCAGAAATTGTTGGCATTCTCCTTCAACATGAAGCAGTCGATATTGTTGGCCTCTTTGCATCGGCATCTCGTGCGGAAAACATTGTTCGCTTCGACCAACTTTTCCCGCGCTTCCGTGGATGGACCGATCTGAAGGTGCACGCTGCCAACGCGACGGATATTCTCGCACTCGAACCTGACGTTGTCTTCTTGGCGACACCTCACGAGGCCAGCCATGACTTGGCTCCAGTGCTCTGTGCTCAAGGCATCACGGTCTTCGATCTTTCCGCGGCATTTCGATTGCGCGATCAATCGGCATATCCAAGACATTATGGATTTTCCCATGCGCACCCGCAGTGGCTCGAGAAGGCTGTCTATGGCATCGCGGAACTCAATCGATCCTCCATCTCAAAAGCACAGTTGATTGCAGTTGCTGGTTGCTATCCAACGAGTGTCATACTTGCGCTTCGACCACTCGTTGATGCGGGGCTTCTTGAAAACAATTCCATCATTGTTGACAGCACGAGTGGCGTGAGTGGCGCAGGACGATCCCCTGCGCTCAAGAGTCTCTTTTGTGAGGTCAGTCAACAAGCGTATGGCGTCTTCACGCATCGCCACCAACCAGAGATGATTCAAGAAACGCTTTCAGATGTGATCTTTACTGCGCACCTTGGACCATTTGATCGTGGGATTCTTTCCACGATTCATGCGACTCTTCGACCAAACATCAGCGAAACGCAAGTTCGTGAAGCACTTTGCAATCGATATGCATCAGAACCATTCGTGAAGATTCTCAAGGCTGGAGAGTGGCCCTCTGTTTCCGCAGTCCAAGCAAGTAACCGATGCGATATAGGTCTCGCCGTCGACCCCGTGCGACAGCACCTGATTCTCTCGAGTGCGATTGACAATCTGATCAAAGGTGCCGCTGGTCAAGCAGTTCAGTGCATGAACATTCGGTTTGGCTTTGCAGAAACACAGGGTTTTTCAGCGCCATCCGTGTCAAACGCGATGCCTATGGGAGCCCACTCATGACTCAACGATCGCTCTTTGTTGTAAAACTCGGCGGCGCACTTCTTGATGATCCAACAGCACTTGCATCAACAATTGACTCGGTGTGCGCGTTGCACACTGCTCAGCCTGGATCAGTCATCGTCGTGCATGGCGGTGGAAGTTCTGTCGATCGCCATCTTGTTCGACTTGGAATGCCAACAGAAAAACGTGATGGCATTCGCCTGACTCCACCCGATCAGATGATCGAAATTTCTGCGGTACTCAGCGGCCGAGTCAATGCGACCATTGTTGCGGAACTTCTCGCAAGAGGCTCGTCAGCGGTTGGACTTTCCTTGGCGGATGGATTTCTCACCTCCGCGATCACCACCACGCGCTATTCGTTCAACCCAGGACGCGTTGGCGAAGTTGTCGGCGGTGACGCAAAGCTTGTTCATACTCTGCTCAATGCTGGATTCGTGCCAATAATCTCCAGTGTCGCGGTGGATGCTGGCGGAGATTTGCTCAATGTCAATGCGGACGATGCCGCAGCTTCGATTGCACGAATTGTCGGCGCAACAAGGCTTATTTTCTTGACAGATGTCTCTGGAGTTCTTGATCAAGATGGCGCGCTCATCCCGCAGATCACTGCGCCAGAAGTTGCGACCTTGATCGAACAAGGCGTGATCTACGGAGGCATGATCCCCAAGATCAACAACGCGCTTCTGACCGCGACCGAGACTGGGGTCTGCGTTGTGATTGCTGGATGGCGTGATAAAAATGTTCTTGCTCGGCTTGCCGATGGCGAATCGGTCGGCAGTACCATTGTTCCCCCTTCATTCGCATCCGCACGCACATCACAGTCAGTACTCACACGATGACAATTGCTTCACCGATCCTCATCACGCGCGATTTGCTTCAGGTCGTTGACCTCTCCGCAACAGAGATCACACATCTCTTCGCGCTTGCAAGCAGAATGAAAGCGGACTATTCGGCATATAAAGGAAGTCTTGCGCAGCGTTCGCTCGTCATGCTCTTTGAAAAGCCATCACTACGCACGCGTGTTTCACTCGAACTTGGATTTCAGAAGCTTGGAGGCGGAGTGAGCTTCTTGGATCATCAAGCGTCGCCGATCGGCGTTCGCGAAACCGTCGAGGATTATGCGCAAAATTTGTCTCGATGGGTTGATGTTGTTGCGATTCGCTGTCGTTCACATGAACTTCTCACCCGATTCGCGGCGGCGAGTTCTGTTCCAGTCATCAATGCACTCAGTGATCTTCATCATCCTTGTCAGGCGCTTGCCGATATTTTCACACTCTTGGAAACTGGCATTCCAATCGAGCAACTTCATCTCGTATGGGTTGGCGATGGAAACAATGTGTGCCATTCGCTCATCGAAACAGTTGCCACGCTTGGCGGAAGAATGACCGTGATCACTCCCTCAACCTATCGACCACCTGCCGAAGTTCTTCGGGTCGCAGATGGTCGCTCGTGCCGCAGCGGTGCGCGCATTGTCTGCACGGACAATCTCGATGCAGTCAAAGGCGCGGACGCGATCTATACCGATGTCTGGATATCGATGGGTGAAGAAACTCAAACGGTCGAAAAGACCGCGCTCCTTGCACCATACCAAGTCAACGCGGAGCTCATGCGCAGAGCTGGATCGAATGCTCGTTTCATGCACTGCCTGCCTGCGAAGCGTGGTGAAGAAGTCACCGCCGATGTCATCGATTCATCCGCATCGATCGTTCTTGATCAAGCCGAAAACCGCATGCATGTGCAGAACGCACTCATGCTCGCACTGTTGCGCCCCGATATCGCGCTTCGCATTTGAATTCCGATCGCTCACAGTTTCATCCGCTTTCTATTCACACCGTCCGTTCTCACATCTTTGCTTTGAAGGAGTCACCATGAGTCAGTCATTCAAACCCCACCGTGTTTCACTCGCATATTCTGGAGGTCTCGATACCTCCTGCATCATTCCATGGCTCGTTGAGACATATGGATGCGAAGTCATCGCCGTCGTCGCGGATGTCGGCCAAGGAGCGCGAGAACTCGAAGGGATTCAAGAGAAAGCAATTCGCTCGGGCGCGACCAAGTGCGTGATCAAGGATTTGCGCAGGGCTTTCCTCGAAGAGTTCGCATATCCAATGGCGATCACGGGCTCTGTCTATGAAGGTCGATATCTCTTGGGCACCTCAATTGCACGGCCGATCATCGCACGCGCTCAGGTCGAAGTCGCACTTGCTGAAAATTGCGACGCACTCAGCCACGGTTGCACCGGCAAGGGAAACGATCAAGTTCGATTTGAATGCACCTTCGCCGCGCTTGCGCCACACCTTCAGGTCATTGCGCCATGGCGACTCTGGGATCTCAAGAGTCGTGAACAAATGTTGGACTATTTGAAGGTGCGTTCGATTCCCTGCGCGGCAAGCGCGGAAAAAATCTATTCGCGTGACGCGAATATCTGGCACATTTCTCACGAAGGTGGCGATCTGGAAGATCCATGGAAGGCGCCTCCTGAAGATGTGTGGATGCTCACGTGCGATCCCAAGACCGCGCCAGATGTTGCAGCAGAAATCACTGTGACTTTTCGCAGTGGATTCCCAACCGCGCTTGATGGTGTGCCGATGGATTCAGTCACAATTCTTGAAAATCTCAATCGTGTCGGCGGCGCTCATGGAGTCGGCCGAATCGACTTGGTCGAAAATCGACTTGTCGGTATGAAGAGTCGCGGCGCATACGAAACTCCAGGTGGAACGATTTTGATGGAAGCACTGCGGGGATTGGAGCAACTTTGCTATGACCGCGACACGATGCAGTGGAGACAAAAGCTTGCGCTCGATTTCGCGCGCATCGTTTATGAGGGAACATGGTTCACTCCAGTACGCGAGGTTCTCTGGGCGAGCGCACAAAATGCGGCGCAAGTTCTCGACGGGGATGTTCGCGTTCGGCTCTATAAAGGAACTGCGACAGTCTCTGGACGACGAAGTCCAAATTCTCTTTACAGTCAGGACTTCGCGACTTTCGGCGCAGATGATGTCTATGACCAAACTCATGCGGAAGGTTTCATTCGTCTCTTTTCATTGCCAGCGCGCATTCGTGCGCTGCGCGATGCTGCGAATCCACACACTGCACAGAAGAATTCTGCTGCTCGCACTTCATCCCCTCAGGTCTCTCGATGAGCGTGACTTGGGCTGGAAGATTTACGAAAGCCGCTGATCCACTCTTCAGAGCTTTCAACGACTCGCTCGCATTCGACCGAACGCTTTTGCGCGAGGACATCGAAGGAAGCGTCGGTTGGGCGCGCGCACTTCAAAGGGCGAACGTGTTGTCGGTCATCGAAGCGGATTCGCTCGTTGAAGCACTCAACGATGTGTTGCGGTATGGAGTCGAAAATCCGTTGTCATTGATCGACGCCGTCGACGAGGATATTCACTCGTGGGTGGAGAGGGAATTGGTCGCCCGCGTTGGATCGCTTGGGAAAAAATTGCACACAGGTCGCAGTCGCAATGATCAAGTTTCAACTGATTTGCGACTGTGGACCCTGAAGCAGATCGCAAATCGACAGAATGAAATCGAAGCGGCGATTCGAAGTCTGCTCGCATTGGCGGAACGAGAACGCGAAACTCTCTTTCCTGGATACACGCATCTTCAGCGCGCTCAGCCAATTCTTTTTGGACATTGGTGCATGGCGTATGTCGAAATGTTGCTCCGTGATCGCGATCGATTCAACGACGCGGCGATTCGCACCGGACTCTGCCCACTCGGATCGGGTGCTCTTGCTGGAACCGCATATCCCATCGACCGCGAACACTTGGCCCACGACCTTGGATTTTCAGCGCCGACCGCGAACTCTCTCGATGCCGTCAGTGATAGAGATTTCGTGGTCGAAACGCTTGCGACGACAGCGCTTGCTGCGGTCCATCTCTCGCGTTTCGCTGAGGACATAATTTTTTATAGCACCGGCGAAGCAGGATTGATCGAACTTTCCGAATCCGTCACAAGCGGTTCCAGCCTGATGCCACAGAAGAAAAATCCAGATGCCCTTGAACTCATTCGAGGAAAAACTGGGCGGCAAATCGGAAACCTTGTGAACATCTTGACGGTTCTCAAGGGACTGCCTCTTGCGTACAACAAAGATCTCCAAGAAGACAAGGAGCCTCTTTTCGATGCGATGGAGCATCTCTCGCTCAGCTTGCGGATGCTTCCTCCCGTCCTTGATGGATTGATTGTTCACCGCGATCGTGCGCGCGCCGCTGCGGGTGGTGGATATTCCAACGCCACAGAACTTGCTGATTATCTTGTGAATCAGGGCATTCCATTTCGGGATGCGCATCACTCCGCTGGACGACTTGTGCGCGCAGCGATCAGGGAATCAAAGCCACTCGAAGATCTCACGGTCGCCCAAATGCAAGAGGTCGAACCTCTCATTCAATCCGATGTTTATGTCGCGCTGACGGTCGACCGTGCGATCGCCAAGCGAGATGTGCGCGGAGGAACCGCACCAATTCAAGTCGCAGGATCTGTTGCGGCGGCTCGCCGTCAGATCGAATCTACAAGCGAGGATGCATCGACAGGGCGAGTGCAATGCGATGCAATCATTCGCGAAGCCCATATCGACGATCTCGACGCAATCTGCGGGATCATCGAACACTGGGCACGACAAGGAGAACATTTACCCCGGTCACGCGACGAAATTCTCGAATCACTTTCCGAATTCGCGGTCGCTGTCGAAGGCGACACAGTTGTTGGATGCGGATCGCTGTGGATTTATACCCCTCAATTGGCGGAAATCCGATCTCTAGGAGTTGTGCCAGGCCGCAAAGGCGGAGGTCTTGGTTCGACGCTCACTCGCTACTTCGTTGATTGGGCGGCGGATCTTGGTATTCCAAAAGTTTTCGTCTTGACACGCGCGCCAGATTTTTTCGCCCGCTGTGGATTCAAGACAGTCAGCGTCAGCATCTTGCCAGAGAAAGTTTTGAAGGACTGCGCAACATGCCCCCGCAATGATGCTTGTGATGAAGTTGCAATGACTCTCGACACTGGCGCAACACCGATTCGGTCGAACTGATCTATATGACCGCGACTCCCACAACACTTTCACCGACGGCAACATCTGTCAATCCCCCCAACACTGCGCCGCATTGGCCACGCGGATTTTCTTCGAGTGGCGTTGCCGCAGGAATCAAAAAACCAGGAGTGAACGATCTTGCACTCTTGTTTGGAAATGGTCAATCCGGAAATGGCGAACTTTCCGCCGCCGCTGTATTCACACGCAATCTGATTGTTGCCGCGCCGATTCAAGTCTCTCGCGCCAACCTTGCTCTTACTTCAGGACGAATCCGCGCGCTCATTATCAATTCTGGGTGCGCCAACGCCGCAACTGGTGAAGAAGGTCTTGCCCGCTCTCGACGCACCATCGAATCGCTCGCTGCTTCTCTGGGCATTCAGCCGCAATCTGTTCTCGTGAATTCCACAGGCGTCATCGGAGTCCAGCTTCCAATCGACCGCATCGAAATGGCATTGCCTGCGCTGAAAGAATCACTTCAACCTGGATCGTGCGAGATATTCGCTCGGTCAATCATGACCACCGACACGCGCCCAAAGTGGGCCACTCGAGTCATCCGCTGGATGGAAGGAACAGCGCAACGAACCTGCACCGTGACCGGTGTTGCAAAGGGTGCGGGAATGATTCATCCCAATATGGCAACGATGATCGCCGTCATTGCGACAGACGCGACTCTGACGACGAACGAGTTGGACGCACACCTTCGATCTGCCGTAGAAAAGAGTTTTCACCGCATCTCAGTTGATGGCGATACGAGCACGAATGACAGTGTCTTTGCGCTCTCTTCCAATTGCGCTGGAACGGTTCCGACAATTGAACTTGCCCTTGCGTTTGAAGCAGTCGCTCAAGAACTTGCGCTTATGGTTGTTCGCGACGGAGAAGGATTCGAGCGTGGGCTAGAAGTGAGAGTCCACGGAGGACGGACGCAATCGGATGCGCTGCAAGTTGCACGAACTGTTGCGATGAGTTTATTGGTGCGCACTGCGGTGACTGGTGGCGATCCAAATTGGGGAAGAATCATCGCTGCAGCAGGTCGCGCTGGAGTCGAACTGAATCCATCAACTCTGCGGGTTTCTGCGGGTGGGATAGATCTCTTTGCAGCAGGCCAACCGACAAATGCAGACATCACACAGGTTCGCCGAGCATTCACGGCTGATACGGTTCGAATCGAATTGGATCTTGCGATGGGTGATGCGTCTGATGTCTTCTGGTCGTGCGGATTGACAAAGAGATATGTCGAAATCAACGCCGACTACACAACATAAAAACTATATCGTCGAACCACTATCTTTGATTTGATCAAGTCGATTACGAGCGCGAAGGAAAATCTCCTGCCAACTTTGTTCGATCAACGGACCGATCACATTCAACGCGCGTCGAATTTCAACTGACGAAGTTTTTGATATCGAGGTTCCATCGAAAGCCAGCGCGCCTGCGATCGCGCAGAGATATTGCAAGAATGAAGCGAGAGCCAAGGGATCACCAATATGAAGATCACTCTCGCGGATGCCGGACTTCGCCATATCTTTCCAAGCAATCCAACCATCAATCGACTTGGGAACAGGCACGAATGCGGCGAGAACTTGACAGCTCCACTGCGATCCATCCGATGCAGCGCATCGCGCCGCAAGTCGGTCAATAGGATGTGCGTTTGGGCCTAAAATCGCGCAAAATAACTGCATCGCAACCGCAATCGACGATCCTGAATCATCGTGGTGCAAATCAGGATCGGATTTCATTCAAGACCTCCATCATGGACCGAACTTCCAAGTCGATCTGGCTGCCTAATGCTCCGTCCTTGCGCAGAATTCCACAAAGCGCATCTCGCAGTTGAGCGGCAACTGCGAATGTTCGCTGCGCTACTTGTGCAGATGACATCTGGAATCGCTCTCCAATTTTTGCGTGGGGAACTCCTTCGACATGATGAGACCAAAACATTTCCCACTCATCTCTCCGCCCCCGCTTCTCAAGTTCAACCTTTGTTTCTTTCATCGCCAAGTCAAGCGCCGCCAAAGCCCATGCCCTTTCGAACTCATGATCGTGGGCAGCGCCGTCGCTGGGAACTTCCTGCGTCAATTCTTGATCACCAATCTGAAGTCCAAGCTGAGTTGCATTCTGCCTTCGCAATTCATGCACATAAAAATGAAGTCCGTTTCGCAACCATTGGCGAAGTCGCAATCCACTCGTCAACCAAGACTTGAGATATTCCGAGTTGCTCAATCGGTTGGCAAAAAAACCATGCACTAAATCATCCGCCTCGATGCGCACCGAACGCGCTAATCCGATCTTGCTGCAATAAATGCTCAGCGGCCGAACATAACTCTCCATCAAATATCCATTGGCAAGCATGATCCCCGCTTCGCCCTCGGACAATCGATCGGCAATCCAAACCGTCTGAGTCTCTGGAAACAATCGACTCGGAGTTGGGGGATCCGTTGTCGTGCTCATTATTCCTACATTATGAACGATTTTGCACTTTTTGCAATAAGTTTGGAATATTTCTCAATACTCACTCCCTAAATGTCTATCTGTATGTCTGAGCCCTTCCAGGTGGTTTAGTGTCGCAATCTGCACGGCTGCGGATTTAAATTTCGGGATTGTGGGTCCGATTGATTCTGGGCGACAGTTCTGGGGAACAATTCTTGGGGAGTATCCCGACAGGTGTTGGGGTCGTATTCTCGGTTTATATCCAAAGACCCGAGAATGCGACCCGACCCTGCCGAGACAAAAACGAGACAAACTCCATACACTTCCACCCCGATGGCTTGTCATTCGACGCTTTTCAATTTGGCCTGCGATGATTGACGCAATCAATTCGCTCCAAAGCCAAGGAGAATCCGAACTTGCCGCAGCAACTTCTGCCGCGCAAGTGGAACTTTGGCGAACAAAATATCTCGGCACCAGCGGAGAATTGAAAAATCTCATGGCTCAGCTGAAGGATGCGCCGCGCGATCAAAAACCAGAACTCGGAAAACGACTCAACGAACTGAAGGTGCGACTCGAAGCCTCTTTCGAAATTCAGAAGAATCTTCTTGGTAATGCCCCCAAAGGGCCCGCGATCGATGTCACCGAACCTGGCGTCACACTTGGTGAAGGTCGGCGGCACATTCTCTCCAGAACGATTGATGAAATCATCGACGTCTTTGGGCAAATGGGATTCGCCGTAGCAGATGGTCCCGAAGTGGAAGATGAGTGGCATAATTTCACGGCACTCAATATTCCAGAAGGTCATCCCGCGCGCGATGCCACGGATAATTTTTATATGGGGGAACAATCTGGCGTGAAGCGCCTGCTGCGAACGCAGACTTCCACTGTGCAAATTCGTGCGATGGAAACGCAACCTCTTCCGCTGAAGGTGGTGGCGGTTGGCCGCGTCTATCGACCAGACACACACGACGCGACTCACTTTTCGATGTTTCATCAGATCGAAGGATTGTGTGTTGATCGCAATCTGTCACTTGTCGATCTCAAGACCGCCCTACTGCAATTCGCGCACGCTTATTTCGGCAAAGACGCTGAAGTGCGAATGCGCCCAAGCTTTTTTCCTTTCACCGAACCTTCCGCGGAAGTCGATATGAAAATGCACATCCGCGGTCAATGGCAATGGGTTGAAATCGGAGGCTGCGGCATGGTCGATCCAAATGTCTTTTCCGCGGTCGGAATCGATCCTGAAGAGTGGCGCGGTTACGCATTCGGCCTTGGAATCGAGCGAATCGCGATGCGCCGCTATGGCATCAGCGACATCCGTTGGCTCTTCGAAAACGACGCAAGATTCCTCCGCCAGTTTTAGCTGGCGAAGGAATGAATTTGCGTTGTGAATGACCCGGAATTCAGAGACCGAAACTTACTCGCTTTTCGTCTCGGGCTTGCTCTCGGTCTTGCTCTCTGGCTTCGTTGTTTCCTTACGAATCTTTGCCGCGAAAGCAGTTCGTTTATCCGCAGTGGTTCGACGAACTGAACTTCCACCTGAAACTTGCGATCCACCTTCACGGCCGACGAGTTGAAGCACGACCAAATTTGTCGCATCTCCAATTCGGCGTCGATCCAACTTGACGATCCGTGTGTAACCACCTGGTCGATCCGTAAAGAGTGGCGCGACTCGGGTCATCAAATGATGAACCAAGCGCGGCGACTTTCGGAGTTCGCCATAGCGGTTGAACTCAATCTCGCTCGCTGCGGGGAGAGACCAGTATGCGCTCGTCTTTCGTTCTTCCTTGACATTCGGATCTGCAATCCACGCGAACACTGCACGGTCGGTCAATCTGCTGTGAAGCAAACGACGAGCCGCGAGCGTGCGATGTCGAGCGATCGTGATCAGGCGTTCCACATACGGCTTGACGGCTTTCGCCTTGGTCAGTGTCGTGACGATTTCGCCATGCTCAAAAAGTCCCGCCGCCAAATTGCGCAGCAATGCTTTGCGATGATCGCTTTCCAAACAGAGTTGTTTACCGGCTACACGATGTCTCATTGTTCAATACTCCTTCTAAAAATCAGGCTTTCGATGAATAGCCTTATGACACTTGCATACCGAGCGACAAACCGAGCTCTTGCAAACGAATCTCGATTTCAGTGAATGAAGTCCGCCCGAAGGAACGAAGTTCCATCAGATCGGCTTCGGTCTTTTGCACGAGTTGTCCGACAGTAGTAATTCCCGCAGTTTGCAGGCAATTCGTACCGCGCACACCAAGATTCAAGTCGGTGATGGACATGGAAAGTTTGCGTTCCAAATCCGAATCAACTTCTTGATCGGACGAAAGTCCTTGATCAACCATGTCATCGCCAGCCGAATCAAACTGCACGAATGGATTGACATGCTTGCGAAGGATCTTGCCAGCTTCAACGACTGCCATCTCTGGTGTCACTGTTCCGTTTGTCCAAACATCAAGAACCAGACGCTCATAATTCATACGCTGACCGACGCGCGTATCTTCCACGCGATAACGAACGCGCAGAACCGGCGTGAAGATTGCATCCACTGGAATCTCTCCAATGACCTGATCTTCTTCAGTGTTGAATTGCTCGCTTGCGGGTTGATATCCACGACCTCGATTGACCGTGAGTTCGACTTCAAATCGAACCTTGTCATTCACTCTGCAAATGACATGGTCTGGATTGAGAATGCGAACCGAAGCATCGGATTCGATGGATGCGCCAGTGACATCGCACGGGCCTTCCACTCGAATGTGCACTTTCTTGGTTTCATCGCCATCCATCTCCACGATCAATCCCTTGATGTTGAGCAAGATGTCAGAGACATCCTGAACGACTCCTGGAATCGAAGAAAACTCATGGGTGACTCCAGCAATCGACAACTTCGTGATCGCCGCACCTTCGATGCTTGAAAGCAGAATGCGACGAAGACTGTTGCCAATGGTGGTGCCGAATCCGCGCTCAAATGGCTCAGCGGAAAAACGGCCAAATGTCGTGGACAAACTGGTTTTATCAGCAGTCACACGACCCGGTAATTCAAGACCTCTCCAGCGAATATGCATGATTCAAATCTCCTAATACGGCAGTGATCCAGTCCGAACAGAACGAGCCCAGCCCCGATCGGAACCGCAGAACCCTGCCGGGTTGCTCTGCGGCCCTGCTTTGGGGCATGAGGCAAAAGATGATGTTAGACGCGTCGCTTCTTTGGCGATCGGCATCCGTTGAAAGGAAGCGGTGTCTGATCTTCAATCGTCAGCACCTTCAGCCCGTTGGCTTGAAGAGCGGTGACAGCTGATTCTCGGCCGGGGCCAGCGCCACGGACCCGAACTTCGACCTCGCGCATGCCGATACGACGGGCCTTCCCCGCCGCTCGCTCGCTTGCGCGACTGGCCGCAAATGGCGTGCTCTTGCGCGCGCCCTTAAATCCAACACTTCCAGCGGAATCCCAGCAAATGGTTTCGCCGTTGGTGTCTGTAATCGTGACGATCGTGTTGTTGAACGTAGCGCTCACATTCACGATGCCTTTGATGACGTTTTTACGAATCTTTGGTTTCTTCGACATAGTTTTTTCTCTGGTTGAATCTTTGGATTAACCGTTTACGCCCTTCTTGCCAGCGACGGTCTTCTTCTTGCCCTTGCGAGTACGAGCATTGGTTCGAGTGCGCTGTCCACGACATGGCAATGAACGACGATGTCGCTCTCCGCGATACGCATGAATGTCCTTGAGACGCTGAATGTCCTGCGCAACCTGGCGTCGCAGAGCACCTTCAACGATGTAACCATCATCGATCTCCTTGGAGATCGCTGCGAGTTCCTGATCGCCAAGCGTGTGGGTGCGTCGATTGGGATCAATGCCAGTTTTCTCCAAGATCTTCTCGGCGCCCTTTGGGCCGATACCGTGGATGTACTGGAGTGAAAAGAGGATTTTCTTTTTGTCTGGAATGTCGATACCGGCAATACGTGGCATAGTTTTCTCCGATTTGGGTTCAGCTTGATTTCATTCTTGATATCAACCTTGTCGTTGCTTCAGTCTTGGGTTCTTCTTGTTAATGACAAAGCGCTTGCCCTTTCGGACAACAATCTGGCAATCGAGTGTTCTGCGCTTGATACTGCTTCTAACCTTCATAAGTAACTCCGTGAATAATGATGAAATCTTTGTTTGGGTTGGGGGTGAAAATTGACTGTCGTTCTTGTTCTTGTTCTTGTTCTTGTTTCGTCTTACTGCCTGAAAGTGATTCTGCCCTTGGTCATGTCGTATGGGCTCATTTCAATCGTGACTCGATCTCCTGGAAGAATTCTTATGAAGAACTTCCTCATCTTGCCGCTGACATAGGCCAGAATTTCGTGGCCATTCTGAAGTTTGACTCGAAACATCGCGTCGGGCAATGCTTCGGTGACTTCGGCTTCGAGGGTGATCTTTTCTTCTTTCGCCATTTATAGTTTTGAACTCCTATCGATGGATCTGTGTGCTCCGTCATACATTTCATCAAGTATTTCGCAACCACTTCGAGTGATGACCACAGTGCGCTCAACCGAGCAACCTGCGGCACCACTTTCGGTTCGCATCGTCCAACCGTCGGAGCAAGCAACAAGTCGACATCCGATGGCGAATCCGTCGGCATCGATCGTTCGAATTCCATCTGGACGAGAGACAACTGTTGGCTCGACCGACAAAACCATATCTGGCAAGAGAGTGAAATCTCCGCGCTCAATAAAACCAGCTTCAATTCCGCATGGAGCGATCGGAGCTTCGTGAAGAGCACGACCAATTCCATGTCCGGCATAGCCCGTGACGAGGCCAAGACTTCTGGCTTCGGCAACAGCTTGCATTTTCTTCGCGACCTGCGACCAACGAACTCCAGGAGCCATCGTGGCCAAAGCGACTTCAAGCATTTCGTTGCATCCGCTGACCATTGCATGAGATCGGCTGACGCCTCGCCCAACGACAACGCAGTCAGCAACATCAGCGCACCATCCACGCAATCGAACAGCAACATCGACAGTGACAACATCACCATCACAAAGCGGTTCTTCAGATGGAACTGCGTGAATCAATCGATCATTCACTGCGATACAGCAGGATGCGGGGAATTCGGCATGACCAGCATGAGCATCATCGGCTTCGAGATTCTGAAGCAAGCTTTCCGCCCGTTCTGCGGCGATAATTCCAGATGCAATGGATGCCAACGAAGCTGGCGTTGCGCCGACGACAGCGCATCGAAGGGCTGCATCGACGGCTGCGCGAGCGACAATCGCTGCTGCTTGAATCGCTTCGATTTCAACCGCGGTTCGCAGTTCGACTTGACGTCCTCCGCCAACCTTCACTCCAGTGCTTGCGTGACTTCGTCGAACAACAGGCTTTTCGCCCAATCGAACAGTCGCAACAACACCACCCCGCCGCGCGTCAGCATCGGTGAGAAGTTCGTTGGAAGTTGTTCGGATTGTGACCATTGGTGAATTATTCTTCTGATGAATCCTTTGAATTATCCTCTTGCCGATCGAATGCGTGGACCAGAGTCATTTGTTCCAGTCGTGAGGAATCCTGAGTAATTGCGCATCAACAGATTGGCTTCGATGCGTTGGACGAGATCCAATGCAACGCTGACCACGATCAGCAGACCCGTTCCACCAAGGAACTGCGCGACAAAGAATGGAATTCCAAGTTGTTCGCTGACAATCGTTGGAATGATTGCGATGAGTGCGAGCGCACCTGCTCCGACATATGTGATGCGAGAAATGACTGTTTCCAAATATTCCGCTGTGCGTGGACCAGGTCGCAAACCAGGTATGAATGATCCATGCTCGCGAAGTTGCTTCGACATGTCGGTTGGAGACAACTGAACTGTCGTCCAAAAGTATGAGAAGAAATAGATCAACAGAATCTCAATGATCACGTATGGATATGACCCGATTTGTAAATTCTGGGCCACGAAACTCGTGATGCTGGCCCAAGTTGATGATGCATCCACTGCTGCGGCGCTTGACGCAAGCCATGCGCAACCGGATGCTGGGAACATCATGAGCGTGCTTGAAAAGATGATTGGCATAACGCCAGCGTGGTTGATTCGAAGAGGCAAATAATGACGTTGACCTCCATACACTTTGCGACCGCGCGTGTGCTTTGCTTGCTGAATCGGAATTCGGCGCTGTGCGACGGTGATAATGATCGCGCCGCCAACGACGAAGAGGAAACCTGCGAGCAGGATGATCAGACCGACAACGCCGATCTTTGCATCGCCACCTTGGAGACTTGCATCAAAATTCTTGATGATCCAAGTTGCGGCACTTGGCATTCGAGAAAGAATTCCAGCCGTGAGAATGATCGAGACTCCGTTGCCGATTCCATACTTATCAACTTGTTCACCCAGCCACATAAGAAAGAGACTTCCTGCTGTGAGTGCGGAGATTCCAGAGACATAAAAGATGACCAATCCGCCACCGAGTTGGAATTGAGGCTGAACCAAATTCTGCGTGCGAAGGAAACCAAGCCACATCAGACCTTGCAACAAACAGAGTCCGACGGTTGCATAACGCGTCCACTCCATGATCTTTTGTTGTCCAGACATTCCCTCTTTCTTGAGTTCTTGCAGCGATGGAACGACCGCCTGCAACAACTGAAAGATAATGCTCGCCGTGATGTACGGCATAATTCCCAATCCGAAGATCGTCGACTGCTGCAAGGAGCCGCCAGAGAAGATCGATGCGTATTCAAGCAATCGGCCGAAGCCACTTTGATCAACTGATGCACGGCTTGCCGCTTTGGCAAGTTCTGTTTGATCAACTCCCAAAAGCGGGATCCAAAAACCAATTCGATAAATGACCAAGACGCCCAAGGTGAAGAACACCTTGTTGCGAAGGTCGCGAATTCGGAAGATGTTTGCAAATGCTTGGAGCATATTTTTGAGGGATCAGCCCTTGTCTGAATTCTTGTCTTCGTTCTTGTCTTGCTTCTTCTCGGGCTTGTCTTTCTTCTCTTGCTTCTTTTCTGCTTTGGCTTCGGGCTGGGCCGTAGGTTCAGCAACTTCCTTTGCCTTTGGCGCACGCTTGGCAGCATTTGCCTTCTTGGTGGCTTCGGCTTCAGCTTCTGCGTGAGCTTTCGCAGCAGCCTTTGCTGCATATGGGGTCAAAACAGCGGTGCCGCCAGCGGCTTCGATCTTTGACTTTGCTTGTCCAGAGAATCGATCAGCGGTGACATTCAATTTGACTGCGATGTCGCCGTTACCCAAGATCTTCAACGGAAGTTTGGTGTCACGAATGAGTCCAACTCCTGCGAGTGCGGTGCCGTCAACAGTTGTTCCTGATTTGAAATGCTTTGCAAGATCGGCAACATTGACGACGTGGTAATCAACTCGGAAATCCGAATTGGAAAATCCGCGCTTTGGAAATCGTCGAAGCAGCGGAGTCGAACCACCCTGATAACCAGGGCGGCTTGTCCAACCTGCGCGACTCTTTGCACCATTGTGACCGCGACCGCTTGTGCCGCCCTTGCCACTTCCTTCGCCGCGACCAACGCGCATACGAAGCTTGTCTTTTCCAACCACACTTGTGACATCATGGATCATCATGGCTTTATTTCCTCATCTAAATAAATAACTGCAAATCAAGACTGAACCGGGGGTGTACTACTCTCTGTCGCCGCTGATGCCGCGTCAGGGGCTGAACCCGAAACTGATGCTGCGCCGCCATCGGTACGCGGACGTCCACCACTTGGTCGACCACCGCCGCCGCCGCCGAAGCGATTGCCACCGCCACCACCGCGTCTGCGTTCATCGCCGACCGTGTTGACTGGAGCTGCAGCGCGTTCACCAGAACGCTGTGATGGCATTGCTGCTACACCGCGAGCAATTGCATCTTCGACTGTTGTTGTTCCAAGGGTCACGCCACGAAGCTTCTCAACTTGTTCGCGCGTTCGGAGCATGTCGAGCGCGGCGAAAGTTGCCTTGACCAAATTCTTTGCGTTCGTGGATCCATATGCTTTCGTCAAGCAATCTTGAACGCCGAGCATGTCAAGAACCGCGCGAACTGACGCACCTGCGATGACGCCAGTACCAGGGCTTGCTGGAACCAAACGAACCGTCGATGCGCCGAAACGACCTTCGACGGAATGCGGCAGTGTTCGACCTTGCATTGGATAAGCCTTTAATTTGCGACGACCTTCGCGCGTGGCCTTCTCAACACTCGTTGGAACTTGATTGCTCTTCGCATATCCGACCGCAACCTTGCCGTGTCGATCACCGACCACGACGAGTGCGCCGAAGCTGAATCGTCGACCACCTGCCACGGTGGAGGATGTTCGGAACACCTTCACTGTTGTTGCGTCTACGCCACTGTCATCAAAGTTATCGTTCATGTTTGTTCTCTGAATCTTTCAATAAAAAGCATTAAATTAGAACTTGAGTCCTGCTGCGCGTGCTGCTTCGGCCAACGCCTTGACTCGTCCGTGATAGAGGTATCCACCGCGATCGAAAACCACTTGACCAACGCCAGCCTTGATCGCTCGTTCGGCGACTGCACGGCCGACGGCGATTGCCGCGTCCGAGTTGCCACCGACTTTGCCAGCAAAATCCTTGTCCTTGGATGATGCGGCAGCGAGTGTTCGCCCGGCCAAATCGTCGATGATCTGGACATAGATGTGGCGAGGTGATCGGAAGACCGCCAAGCGTGGTCGCGTTGGAGTTCCACGAAGGGTCTTGCGAAGTCCCTTGCGTCGTCGGCTGCGTCGAGTTCGTTTTTGTGTGCAAATATCCATTGGAATTCCTTTCGAGCGCCTTAGGCGCCGAATGCCTTGCCCTTCTTCCGTTGAATGACTTCATCGGAATACTTGATGCCTTTGCCGTTATATGGTTCTGGCTTTCGTTGACTGCGAATCAAACTGGCGAACGCTCCAACCTTCTGTGCGTCGACGCCAGAGAGATTGATGATTGTGTTGTTTTCGATCGCGCAAGAGACGCCTTCTGGAAGCATCAATTCGATCGGATTGCAATAACCCACGGAGAGAATCAATTTCTTGCCTTGGAGTTTGGAAGTCCATCCCACGCCGATCACTTCGAGCTTGCGGGTGAATCCTTCTGAAACGCCCTTGACCATCTTGTTGATCACTGCGCGAGTGGTTCCCCAATATGCACGACGATTGCCTTCTTCCATGCGTGAAACATCATCAATGGTGCAGGAAATGGTCTTGGTCTTGTCGTCATATGCAACGACCATCTCTGGTCGATAGGTGAAAGAGTTATTCCCTTTCGGGCCCTGCATATTGACTGTCTTCGTCGCAGCATTGACTGTGACTTTCACAGTGGCTGGGACGGGAATGAGTTGTTTTCCGATTCGGCTCATGTCTGTTTCTTTCTGTTCTTCTTGTACTTACTGAAAGGATTCAATTATGAAACGGCGCAAACAACTTCGCCGCCCACTCGCATCTCGCGAGCCTTGCGGTCACTCATAACTCCTTGGCTCGTTGAGACCACAGTGATCCCAAGTCCTTCGAGCAGTCGAGGCATTGATTCTGCCCCGCAATACACGCGGCATCCCGAATGTGAAACGCGATCGATGCGATTGATGAGCGTTTCTCCACGAGGTCCGTACTTCAGCTGGACACGCAGCAGACCTTGGCGTCCATCTGGAATCACTTCGAATCCCATGATGAAACCTTCGTCGCGCAGCACCTCTAAAACACCTCGATTGAGGCGGTTATTGAGGCAAGTCACGTTCTTGCGGCGAATAGACACAGCATTACGGATGCGGGTCAACATATCGGCGGTTAGATCTTGCAATGACATGGTTTGGTCCTTGAATATTGTCTTGAATATTGTCTTGAATATTGTCTTGAGTAATAAATATCGGCGTAGTGAATTACCACGAAGCTTTTCTCATGCCTGGGATCATTCCCAGCAACGCCAACTGGCGCAACATGTGACGACTGATTCTGAACTTTCTGTAATACGAGCGGGCATGTCCCGTGATCTCGCAACGATTTCGTTTTCGCGTCGAAAACTTCGGCGCAATCTTCATTTTTGCAAATACGCGTTTACTTGCCATAGTTCTCCTTATTGAGCGGCTGCTGCTGCAACTGCCTTGCTTGATGTTTCTTCTGGCTTCACGAATGGCATTCCAAGTTCAGCCAAGACAAGCCGGCTCTTCTTTGGATCGCTATGCGTAAAGACGATATTGATATTCATTCCGTGCGAGTGATTGATGTTTGCCATATTGATTTCAGGCCAAACAGCCTGTTCGCTCAATCCCATCGCAAAGTTTCCTTGACGGTCGAACGTCTTGTCCGAAACGCCGCGGAAATCCTTGATACGAGGCATAGCGAGGTTGATCAAACGATCAAGAAAATTCCACATGCGTTCACGGCGCAGAGTCACCATGAATGCACTTGGCGCCCCTTCTCGAACCTTGAAATTCGAAACGGCTTTCTTCGCCAGAATCATGATTGGCTTCTGTCCAGAGATCGTCGAGAGTGTTCCGATCACAGCTTCGCGATACTCGGGCTTGAGCTTCTGATTCTCGAGATGACGACCAACTCCAACGTTGATCACAACCTTGTCGATTTTCGGCAGCTGATGAATATTCTTCATGCCGAATTCCTTCAGAACTCGGGCGGAAACTTGTTCGCGATACGCCCGACGAAGTCGAGGTTCAGGAAGTGATGTTGGTGTTTCTTTCTTGCTCATTGATACTCCTTCAGGACTTGGTCTTGGTCTTGGAAGTGGTCGCGCGTCTGAGCACATGCAGTTCACTGTTATTGCGCGCAGAGACACGAACCTTCGAACCATCTGGTTTTGTGACAAATCGAACTCGTGATGGTTTTCCATCAACGACGGGGCTGACATTGGAAATGTGAATCGAGAGTTCTTTCTCGACCACGAAACCTTTCGGCTGTTGCTGGTTCGGCTTCATATTGCGCTTTCGCACATTGACGCCTTTGACAATCACGCGCATCGCCTTGCGATCGACCGTGAGAATTTCACCAGTTTCACCGCGGTTATTTCCTGCGGTAACAACGACAAGATCGCCTTTTTTTACATGGAGCGGCATGGGATTAGACCACCTCTGGCGCGAGGGAAACGATTTTCATGTAATTCTTTTCCCGAAGTTCACGTGCAACCGCGCCGAAGATGCGCGTGCCCTTGGGATTACCATCATCATCGATCAGAACGCATGCATTCGAATCGAACCGAACGTAGGAGCCGTCATTGCGACGAACTGGATATTTCACGCGCACAATCACGGCAAGCGCTTTGTCCCCGGACTTCACGTCACCGTTGGGAATCGCCGCTTTGATTGCAACACGAACTCGATCGCCGACCGACATCGAAAGACGCGTGAAGCGTCCTCGAGCGGTGCTTGATCCAAGCACACCGATCACCATGGCTTCACGTGCGCCACTGTTGTCGGCTACTTCAAGTCTGCTCTCTTTTTGAATCATCGCTGATGTCTCCGTTAATTTCTTTACTTCTTGACTGACTTCTTAGTTGCTGCAGATTTAGTGGCAGTTTTTCCTGCATCCTTCAATGGATCTTTGACCTTGACTGTTTCGCCGTAAACCATTTCTGCCTTCATTGGTGCTCGTTCAACAATCCGAACAAGCGCCCAGCGCTTGGTTCGTGAAACTGGACGGCACTCTGCGATCTCGACTCGGTCACCCGCGTGCGAGTCGTTGGTTTCATCATGAATCTGCAGAACTGTGCGCTTGCGGACATACTTTCCATAGCGTGGATGTCTGGCTGAATATGAAATGACAACACGTCGTGTTCGATCTTGCACATCTCGATCGACCATGCCGATCAGGCGAGGGCTTTTCTCTGGAATCACAACTGGGGATTTACGACTCAAGACATCACCTTCTTTCCTGCAGCAACCTTCTTCAGATCAGATCGCTTTGCACCTGGCTTCTTGACGACTACTTCCTTTACGACTGGAGCTTTCGCAACTTCCTTGCGAGAAGCTGGCGGGTTCTTCGAAACTCGGCGCGATGACTCTTCCGTCAACAAACGAGCGAGTTCGACTCGCATCTTGCCGAACTGTGAAGAGTCCTTGACCTTTTCAGTCACGACTTGCGACTTGAGATTGAATAGAGCGCGACGAACACGGGCCTTTTCAAGTCCCAAGTCTTCGTCATTCATTTTCTTGATTTCATTCATTTCCATTGATTCAGTTCCTTGCGTAAATATCTATCTCGTGTATCGATCTCTTTACACTGCCAAACGACGGGCAACCATTCTGCAGCGAATCGGCATCTTGTGCGCCACACGCGCCAAAGCTTGCTTCGCCAAATCTTCTGGAACACCTTCGACTTCGAAGAGAATTGTTCCAGGCTTGACACATGCTGCCCAATATTCGACTTCAGCTTTTCCAGTACCCATTCGGGTTTCCAAAGGCTTCTTCGAAATCGGCTTCTCTGGGAAAACTCTGATATAGAGCTTGCCTTGGCGACGAAGGAAATGCTGGGCTGCAATACGACCGGCGTCGATTTGACGACCGCTCAGCCACACTGTTTCCAGTGATTGCAATCCGTAATCTCCGAAGGCGACATAGTTGCCGCGGGTTGCGCAGCCCTTCATCTTGCCGCGCTGTTGCTTGCGGTACTTGACTCGTGATGGAAGTAGTTTCATGTCTTCTTTTCTTTTCTGGGTTCAGTTCAGATCAGCGTCTTCCACGCGCACGGGCTCGGCCGCCCGCTGCATTGGATTGATATTCGGGTTGAGTTTCAGCAGCGGAATACATGCCGCGATAGACCCACACCTTGACGCCGAGCGCGCCATATGTTGTGAATGAATGCGCGAGCGCGTAATCAACATGTGCCTGCAAGGTTGAACGTGGAATCGATCCAAGTCGCATATCAAGTGTTCGGCTCATTTCTGCGCCGCCGAGACGACCTGCCAAGAGAATTCGAATTCCCTTCGCGCCATTCTGCATCGCACTTTCGCAGCGCTGCTTGATGAGGCGACGAAAATTCGCGCGCTTCTTCAATTGTTCCGCCATCGTTTCTGCGATGAGTCTTGCGTCGATTTCTGGATTGCGAACTTCAACAACATTGACGGCGACTTTGCGACTCGTCAACGCCTGAAGCTCATTGACCAATTGTTCCTTGCCGGAACCCTTGAGCCCAAGCACTTGGCCTGGACGCGCCGTCTTGATGACGACTGTCAATTCTTCACGGGTTCGCTCGATGAGAATGTCGCTCACTGCCGCGAAGGGAGGCGTGCGATTCAATCTCTTGTCGATGAATTGGCGGATCTTGTAATCCTCGACCAGCAATTCACCAAAGAGAGCCTTCGGAGCAAACCAACGGCTCTTGTGTGCTTCAGTGATGCCGACTCGGAAACCAAATGGATGTGTTTTTTGACCCATATTGAAAGCCTCAGGATTTGCGCTCGGCGACAGTCACATAGATATGACATGTTCGCTTCTTGATTGGATGTGAGCGCCCACGGTCTTTCGGCTGAAAGCGCTTGATGATTGGACCTTCGTCCACCTTTGTTTCTTTGATGAAGAGCGAGCCAACATCGGCATCTTTCTCTTCTGCATTGGCGATTGCACTCTTGAGCACAACCTTCACGAACATTGCGCCACGGCGCGGGCTGAAGTCAAGACGCGCCATCGCATTCGCGACATCGAGTCCACGGATCATGTCAATGACCAAGCGAACTTTTCGCGGTGCGATTCGGCAGTGACGATGTGTAGCTGTATATGCCATAGGTATCTCCAGATGATTCCGATTCAGGCCTTCTCGCCGCCGGCGATGCCTTCCTTCTTGTTCGTGTGTCCTCGGAAGGAACGCGTCAATGAAAACTCACCAAGCTTGTGTCCAACCATGTCTTCAGTGACGAAGACATCGATGAACATTCGTCCGTTGTGCACTTGAAATGTCGTGCCCACAAATTCGGGAACGATTGTGCACGCGCGACGCCAAGTCTTGATTGGTAAACGACGGCTTCCTGGTTGAATCGCTTCAACTTTGCGGAAGAGCTTTTCGTCAACCGATGGACCTTTCTTTGATGATCGAGACATGTTTCGTGATCTCCTGAGTAAATAGACCGAAAATTAGACTTTCAACTGACCGTATCGACGACTGAATCGACGTCGAAGAATTCGTTCATCACTGGCCTTGCCGCGCAAACGAGTGCGGCCGCCCTTCGATGGTGTGTTGCTTGCATTCGATGGAATCTGTCCGCCCTTCGAACGACCTTCACCACCTCCGTGCGGATGCTGATGATGACTCATCGCCATACCGCGAGTGCGTGGACGTCGTCCGAGCCAACGCGCGCGACCTGCTTTGCCGAGTTTGACAAGCGCATGATCTGCGTTTCCGACTGGACCAATCGTTGCGCGACAATCGAGAGAGACCTGACGAATTTCGCCAGATGGCATCACGAGAGTTGCGAAGCGACCTTCTTTGTTTGTCAGACGAGCTGACATTCCAGCGGAGCGAACCAATTGTGCTCCGCGTCCAGGAACCATTTCGATTGCGTGCAATTCCAGACCAGTTGGAATATGGCGAAGCGGCATGCAGTTTCCAACATCTGGATCGATCTGCTTTGCCGAACTGAGAACATTTGATCCAACCTTGATGTTCTTTGGAGCAAGGATGTATCGAACGCTTCCATCCGCGTACTTCAGAAGCGCGAGATGGCACGAGCGATTTGGATCGTATTCAACTCCAACAACCAAAGCTGGCTCATCGTCCTTTGTGCGGCGCCAATCAATCAATCGATAGCGGCGCTTGTGTCCACCACCTTGTTGAATGATGGTCAACTTTCCTTGGCAATTTCGTCCGCCGGTTTTTGGCAGTGGACGAAGAAGGCTTTTTTCTGGCTTCTTTTTGGTGACTTCAGTATGCAAATTGACCGACGCGTTGCGGCGGCTATTCGTGACTGGTTTGTAAACTCGAATCGTCATAGTGTCTGTGCTCCAGTATCAAATCAGAAGAGTTCGATCCGGTCTTCGGGATGCACGCGAACGATCGCATGCTTGACCCACTTGCCTGGAATGAGGCCGAATTTCGCGCGGCGATCTTCGCCTTTTCGGTTGTTGACGCTGACGCCAAGAACACGAACTTTGTACAGCGCGACGACCGCCAACTTCACGTCGGTCTTGTTGGCTCGTCCATCAATCTCGAAGGTGTAGCGATTGACATCGCTCGCGCCAGCGTTTGCTTTTTCGGTGATCAGAGGGCGACGAATAACTTCAGTCGGAATCATGATGCGACCTCCTGTGCATTTGCGAAGCAGCTTTCGTCGAGGAATGCAACCAAGGTTGCACGATCAATCACCAAGTATCGGTGATTGAGCAACTCGAATACGTTCAATTGATCGACTCGAATCGTCGAGGAATATGGCAGATTGGCGGCGCTTTGACGAGCGACATCGTTCTTTGGATCGAGTGCGATCAAGCATGTTCGATTGATGCCAACAACCGTGAGCAAATCTGCGAACACGGTCGTCTTTCCCGAAGCGAGTTTGAGATGTTCAAAGCATTTCACTTCGCCGTCAACAAGCTTCGCAAGAAGCGCGTTGCGGTTGGCGAGACGGCGCATCTTTCGTGGAAGCGATGAACGCAAATCTTCACGCGTTCGCGTCTTGGCGAATGCAACGCCACCGCCCTTGCGGATGGGCGAACGAACGGCGCCAGCGCGGGCTCCTCCCGTTCCTTTTTGCTTGTAAATCTTGCGAGTCGAACCATGGACGCTTCCGCGACTCTTGGTTCGGGCAGAGCCTTGTCGTTGGTTCAAGTGAACCGCAACATAAGCCTGCTTCAGCAATGCAAAGCGAACTTCGCCGCCGAGCGTTGCAGGGTCGATCTTGAGAGAGTCGACCTTCTTACCGTCATGAGAATAGATTGGTAAATCAATCATTTCGTGTTTCCTTCGGCGATTTATCGCCGTTTTCGCCTTGCTCTCCCGACGCCAATCACAACAGGTGGCGGGTAGAGTTTGACTTGGATGATGTTCAAGTTGTCCTTGTCGTGTGGTTCCCGAGGGCTTTCGCCGTTTGGGCCTTCACAACAAAGCACGACGTCCGTGAGAAAATGACGTCTATGCCTTGGCCTGGAGCCTTGCCTTTGGTTTGTAGAGCCGTATTGCGGCTCGAACAGTGAGATAGCCAGAGTTTGCGCCGGGGACCGCCCCCTTCACAATAAGTAAATTCTTTTCAGCGTCGATGCTGATGACATCGAGACTTCGTGTGGTGACGCGCTCGTTGCCGAGGCGACCAGGCATCTTCTTGCCCTTCTTGATCTTTGCACCGTGTCCACGATCCGTTCCGTGACTTCCGATGGATCCGGGTGAACGATGCTTGCGCTCTGTACCGTGCGATGCGCAAAGACCTTTGAAGCGATACGCCTTCATAACTCCGGCGAATCCTTTTCCCTTGCTCGTTCCGATGACATCGACAAACTTCACGTTGCTGAAGGTTGACGCATCAATCATTTGACCAAGGGTGAATGCCTCTGCTTCTGCGTCGTTTGCCAAGCGAATTTCGCTGTGCACGCGCTTTGGACCAACTCCAGCTTTCGCATCGTGACCGATCACTGGCATCGAACTTCGGCGAGGCTTGACATCTTCGAATGCAAGTTGAACTGCGCTATATCCGTCCTTTGCATTCGTCTTGACTTGTGTGACGAAGCAAGGTCCAGCGGAAATCACGGTGACTGGAATGTTTCGACCATCGTCGAGAAACCAACGAGTCATTCCAATTTTGCGTCCGATGATTGCAGTGTTCATTTGATGCGACTCCGTAAAAACTTAGGCTTTAATTTTCACAAACACGCCTGCCGGAACCACGAGACGGTTCAATGCATCGACGGTCTTGGAATTTGGATCTGAAATATCGATGATTCGCTTATGAGTTCGAATCTCGAACTGTTCGCGGCTCTTCTTATCAATGAAGGGCGATCGATTGACGGTATAGATTTCGCGGCGAGTCGGCAACGGAACTGGTCCCGCCACACGTGCGCCACTGATCTTTGTTTGCTCCACGATTTCACGGGCGCTGGCATCCAGCACCTGATGGTCGTACGCTTCGAGTCTTATGCGAATAGTTCCGTTCATAGTAGTTCCCCTAGATAAGGGGCGAATCGGCGATGATATCGTCTTGCGAGAAACTGTCAACCGCTTTGCAGACTTGCGTCGATGCTTGAAGCCAATGAGAGTTGAACTTCTCGCAATCGTTCTATTTGTCGTTGCTGGCTTGCCATTTCAGGCAGAGGCAAACGGCGCAAAGTTGACCGAATTTTATTGTCAGTCCGATAATACGCCGCCTGCCAAGCCAAAAACGCCGCCTGCGAGAAAAACCATACCTTCTTCAGGGTCGGCAACGCCGGTCGCGCCGGTTGCGCCAGAGCCGAAGCCGGCGCCATCGACTATCCCGAAAAATCCAAACCCTGCCCAACCCTCTGCCAAATCCCCCGCGCCATTTGTTGCGCCACCTGTCGCGCCAGCAATTGACCCGCCCAAAAATGCACCGACAACAACGGGCGCACTTGATGCAGACAAAATTACTTTGGAATCTCTTGGAATTCGATTTCGTCCAATTTCAGGCGCAATTTTGACAAAGCCCGTGACAGGGGCAATGCCAATCTATACCGTCGATGACTCGCGTGATCCGCCTCGATATCACTTGCAAATTCAGACGCTTGTTTCTGGATTGAGCGAACCAAACCCGCAATCACAAGTCACCGAATACCTCGAGTCAATGAGGAAAAAGAATCAAAAATTTACGGTTCTTGTGAATGAACCTTGGTTACATCCCAAGACAGATGGACACATCTTGTTCACCCAAACGGATCTTGGAGAGGGAGTTCTTGCGGTCCAAGGATGGTTGATTTTCCAGACTGGACCATTCGATTTTCTTGTGGTGAATACGTTGACTTCGCGCGATGACTTCTTGGAGATTCGATCAACGCTCGAGGAAAGTTTTCACACGATTGAGTTTGATGACCTTCAACAAATTGCTGCGAAACGCGTTGAACGACTTCGATCAGGAAACGAATTGCTTCAGGCGATGACCCCAGAAAAAATGAAGTCATTGTGTGGTGGCGAGCCTCGATTGTTTCGCGTTTGGCAATCGGGAGAAAACGGCCAAGAAAATGAAATCGGTTACTACCGAGTGACTGTTCTGGCAGGAATGCTCAGCGATGCTTCTGGTGAAAATCCGCCAAAAACAAGTGAAAATCCAACGGGTTTGCTCGTTCTCGTTCAAGGTCGAACGATCGTCGATGCTGCCACGGGGCGATTTTCAGATATGGAGGCGCGCTTCTGGTCCGCATGGAATCACGAAAGCGAAGCATGGACAAGTCGGGTCACAGAACGCGGCGGAAAACTGAAAGAAAAATCGATTGCGCAAACAGGACTTCGCTCGCCAAGGGCAACTGGAAATCCACGGCAAGTGCTGACAGTCATCAACGGCAACGCGCAATCAAGAACACGCGACGAAAAAGAATGGACGGTGCCAAATGGAATCTATCTCTCGCAAGCGGAATTGCTTGTCCTTGGTGAACTCTTGCCGCGTGACGAAAAACAGCCCGCTCTCAACTTTGCTTTTTACGCATTCGATCCGCGATCGATGAGCATGCCACAAAGAGTGGACAATTGGACTCGCGCTCTTGATGGTCAATGGATGTTGATTTCACAACCAGGTTTAGATGAGAGCGCGGAGATCACTTGGCATGACGCCAATGGCCGTCGCGTTCGACGATCGGAACCTGGTGGCTTCACAACGGAACTTTGCTTGCCTCGTCAACTCCAGCAAATTTGGAGCGCAAAAGGTTTGCAAACTCGATGATGAATGTGCGCATAAATGTGCGATTCATATTGCTCTGCGCGCTGCCGATTTCGTGCGCGGCTCCAAGTGGAAAAGTGCAGACTGCGCCGATTCTCTTTGAGATTCTTTCGACTTCGAGCAGTCCATTCGCCGTCGACGCGGCGGATCAGATCGCAGGGATGGATGCGAACTGGGCTTGGAAAATGGTCGATGCGAATGGGCGAGCGAAAGATGATTCTGTCATTGAATCTCTTGCAATTTCGACGCGTTCGTACGGGGGAATGTGGATGATTCCAATGATTGATGGTGAACGTGAATTTGTTTCGCTTGCAAACAACGGTGACATCTCCCTTGTCGCTGTTGAAGCACCCAATGACCAAGCAATCAGCATCTTCACACCTCCGTTGGTTCTTGCTCCAAGACAAATGCACATCGGAGAAATCTTTGCGTCATCAAGTTCGATGCGCGTTGATTGGATGGATGATCGCGGCGAGAGGGACCGAGGCATCGGCGAGCGAACAACACGCATCGTTCGCGCAGAGAATGTTCGGACACCGCTTGGTGAATTCCAAACAATGCGCGTCGAAACAAAGTTTGAAGCTCTCTTGCGCTTTGCAAGGGCGCAACGTTCCACAACTCTCTGGATCGCAGCGGGAATTGGCCCTGTTGCAGAAGAATGGCAAGGAAAAGTGACAGTTATGGGAATCCCAATTTCGAACGATGCCGGAACCGCAGTGCGAATTTCTCCAATTCCCACCGCGCAAGACAAGACTGCCCCCCTAGAGTGACATCTATGAACTGCGCACCTTCCATCTTGGTTGCCATTCCTGCTCACAACGAGGAGCAATACATCGATCGCGTCTTGCCTCGGGTGTTGCAGTATGAATTGCCCGTGCTGGTAATCGATGATGGTTCCACGGATTCCACCGCTGCCCGTGCCGCTGCGTGGCCAGTCGAACTTGTGCGAAACCCCAAGAATGTTGGATATGGCAGAGTGATGCAAGACATCTTCGCATGGTCTGCGATGCGCGGATTCGACTGGGTCATCACCATGGATTGTGACGAGCAACACGAGCCTGCTTTTATTCCAGAGTTCATCCGAGCAATTGAATCCGATGATGTCGACGTCGTTTCGGGAAGCAGATACCTCCGCCATCACGAAAACGACACCGTCGCTCCCGCGGATCGAAGCGAAATCAATCGGAGATTGACTTTGGAAATCAATCAGCATCTTGCTGGCGCATTTGAATCTCCATTGACTGATTCATTCTGTGGATTCAAGGCGTATCGATCCGTGGCGTGCAACGCGCTTCGGTTGGACGCGAATGGATACGAATTCCCGATGCAGTTCTGGGTGCAAGCAGCCGCGAATCGCCTGCGGGTGCGCGAAATTGCCGTTCCAAAGATCTATCTCGATCCCAATCGGACTTTCGGCAATGGACTTGATGATCCAGACCGCAGACTTTCGGTGTACCGAGACACCTTGCTGCATGAACTCGAACGATGCCATGGAAGATTGGCTCACCTTCGGCGCGCGATGTGCACTCGTGCATGAATTTTCCATTGCGAGAATAGACTCTGCATCCAATTGGAACGAAGCGTGAAATCAGTCGAAGTGCATTTGCCCACCGAGGGAGCGAAGGAATTATCGCTTTCCCCGCTCGCATCAAGCCTTCGCAGTCAACTACGCGACTCTCTGCATATTCCAGCGGGATTTGTGGCTGGTGCTGGGCATCAACCAATCGCATTGCACTGCGGAATTCTTGCGAAGTTTATTGCGGCTTCAAGCGCGGCCCAAGCGCGTACATCTGCAGGTTGCTGGGTTCATTTTCTCAGCGACCAAGATGTGGTCGATCCATTTCGGATGGATCTTCCAGTGCGCGAGCGAAATGGGAATGTGCGCAGAACTTCTCTAGGCCTTGCCTTGGAGCAACCGCAACTTGCAAGCGATGCAGTTCCCTTTGCACGACCTGCACAAGCCCCTCGCCGACCCGATATCGAGACGATTGCATCGCCCACGGCATCGACTGCGATGGACAAGGTGATCGAAGCACTGCGAGATGCTTGCGATTCTCCAAACGCTGGCGTGCAAATGGCGCGAACCATGATGCACAGTGCGAAGCGTTGGGTGAATCCCCCTTGCGCAATCGTGGAGAGTCGATCTTTGTTGATGTGCGATGCCGCGCAATCAATCTTGCACAAAATGTTCGCTGCGCCAGAACAATGCGCTGCGGTTTTCAACGCTGCGCTGAAACTCGACCCGCGTTCTGCGCGACCACTGCGAGAAAATGGCTCACGCAGCGAAGTGCCAGTGTGGGGAGTGCGTGCAGATGGATCCCGCGAACGAATTGATGCGCTCGAGGCTCGGCGCCGCTGCGAGAGTGGAATTCCGCTGCTTCCAAGGGCATTTCTCGCATCTGGCTTGATGCGTCTGACCTGCGATCTTTTCTTTCATGGAACCGGCGGAGTGAGATACGAACGCGTTGGCGATCGATGGTGGCGAGATTTTCTCGGCATTGATTTGCCTGAATTCGGATCCGCAACAGCCACGATCGTTCCTGTTGCGAGTGATCTTGGATTGGACTTTGATTCGCATTCACCGCAGCATGCATCTTGGAGAGAAGCGTGGTGGGATCCAACACGACTCGATCGGCAACATGATTCGCGGACGATGATCGACCCCACTCGCTCCGGCCTGTTGCAGCGAATCGCAGATGCGCCTCGCAAGTCAACCAGTCGACGCGCTGCGTATCAAGCGCTTTGCGATTACATCAATGCGCTGCGCCAAAGTAGAAGCGCAGAATTGTCATCGCTGGAAATCGCAGAGGGAGAGAGCAAGTCCATTCGCGCGCAAATTGCCCTTGCAAATGATCGCACATGGCCATTTGTATTGATGAGAGAAAGCGCCATCGATTCGATGGCGAAGTCCATTCGCGACCACCTCGGTCAACGATCATCAGAATTGCGCTGAATTTGGATGATCACGAAGCTGATGCAGATGCCTCAGAAACCAAAGGATTCAGCGGATCTGGCCGATACATTCGTGAATCCAAACTCCAGACTCGCTCGGTGAATTCCGCATTCCCAGCGTGCAATCGATCGCGCGCAACAGCATGAATGGAAATAGTTGTTTTCGCTTCGAGATTATCTAGAAGCGCAATGAAAATCGCTTCGGGAGTCGATGGCAACTTTGCCGCGCCGTACTCCAATTGTCCGTGGTGCGAAATCAGAATGTGCTGAAGAACCGTAATCACTTCATTTGAAAGTCGATTGCCACTGCTGCGAGCCGCCATCGCCGCTTTCAGTTGCAACCAAATCGCGCCACGCACCAGATGTCCGATCAGTTGACCATCCATCGTGTAATTGAATCCCTTTTCCCATTCCAACTCGACGGTCTTACCGAGATCATGCAGGAAAAGTCCCAGCAAAACGATGTCTCGATTCAACTCTGGATAGAGCGGCAACATCCGATCGGCAAGATGCATCAGCTGATGCGTGTGTTCGAGCAATCCACCGATCCATGCATGATGCACATTCGTTGCGGCGGGCGCGTGCCGAAATGCTGCCATCATTGCTTCGTCTGTGAGATACGCATCGGCAAGCGCACGCATGCCAGCATCGTTCATCGAATGCAGAAGCGTGGTCACTCCGCTGAACATCTCCGCGATGTTCTTGCGAGTTGTTGGCAAGAGCGACACCAAGTCCTCTGCGCTCACCTCAACGCCCTGAATCTGATCCAGAATGATTTGATTATGCCCGTTATAGATTTCGACGCGACCGATGACTCGTGCATATCCAGTCGCACTCACATCTTGCAAATTTGATTCTTCGAATGTCCATTTTCGTGCAGGTACTTCGCCAGTTGCATCGCGGATGAGCGCTTTAAAATAGCACTTTCCGCCGCGAGTCATAGCTGTTTGCGGATTGACGAGGCTATAAACCCCATCGACATATGCCCCAACTGTAAGATCTCGAACATTGATATGTGGTTGGGAATTCATTTGCGCGCGCCTTTCGATTGTGGTGAGTCTAGCGAAGTCTGCTTTGGATGACTGCGATGAATGATTCGCAAGCCGGTCTAGCCATTCGCGCGCAATTCATCCAAGACACTTGGAATTTCATCGCAGAGTTCCATGGCAAGAAGACCAGCTTCGCCGACACGAGCGCTCCATGCTCGGGCTGCGAGTCCGTGAATTGCAACTCCTAATCTTGCACAATCGAAGAGGGAAAGACTGTGTGGTGGACGAATAAACTGCGCGGCGATTGATCCAATAATTCCAGCGAGCGCATCGCCGCTCCCTCCCGTCGCAAGCGCAGCATTCCCAGCTCGCGCGGACCATTGATGCACTCCGTCGCTGACCACCGTTCGTGCGCCCTTGAGCACGACAACACATCCGATTCTTCCAGCAAGCGCGGTGGCGGCGTCCACTCGACGAGCCTCGTCCGTTGCGGCAGTCGGATCAAGATCGAGTGATTGCGCCAATCGTTGATACTCGCCAGGATGCGGCGTCAGAATCACCGAAGCATCACGAATGTCCCTTGTAAAATCAGTCAGGCGGGAGAGCGCGTTGAGCCCATCTGCATCGATGATCAACGGACCACGCACGTGGCTCAACATTCTTACGACGATTTGATCGATCGCAAATCCATCGCCAAGCGCAGGACCGAGCACGACCGATTGAACGCGATTCAATATGGGATCGAGCAATTCCGCGCATTCAGATGCGAGAAGCGCTCCATGCGAATCGACAGGAAGCGCATGCGCCGTCGCGCTTTCCAAAGCAACGAGTGCTGATGCAGCGAGAGGTTCAGGAACTGCCAATTCCGCAAGACCGCAACCAGTTCGCAGTGCGGCACGAGCTGCGATGACAGGACCGCCAAGCATCACTCGTGGAAGCTTTGCACAACCACCGATGACGAGAACCGTTCCAAATGTTCCCTTATGTCCCCGTGCATCTCGAGCAGGAAGCGCAGGACATGGCGATGTGTCGTGTCCACATTCTGCTTCGATGCGCTCATCGATCGACATGGACAACCTCGATGGAAACATTTCCAATTGTCGACAGCAGATTGGAGAAATCCGCGTCGAGTTGCGCATCGTCCTGCGCACTTGTCGCCATCAACAGATGGCCTGGATGAAATGATCGTGAAGAAAGAGTCGCATCGAGATCAATCCATGCACCATCCACCTGCGCCTGAGTCCACATATGCCAAGCGAAAACATCTCGCTTTCCAGCGAATTCTTCGGCGTAAACCATTCCGCTTGCAACGCGCGAAGGAATCCCCTGCGCTCGAAGCAATGCCGCCAAGAGAACCGCATGCTCGGAACAATCTCCTGACTTCGACTGCGCGACTGCGCTTGCGCCTGCGAATGCCGTTGCGAGATCTTTGTGAACAATGAAACGCATCACGAATGCTCGCAGCGCTTCGGTTCGATCCGCGACTGGCGACGATTCATTCAGCCCCGCGGATTTCACTGCTCGAAGAGCAAGAGCGATGACCGCAGGATCTTTTGCATCGATCAAGATGCTGGATGCGAGATACCGAGCGTCGGCAAGTTCCTCCGCCGTCACGGGCGAAGTGCGTCCGACCTCGACATCAACAAAAATCCCCCCCGCTGGATTCGCTTCGAAGCGCTGCGCGCCAGATGCAGGAAATGAAAGAGCGTCTCCATTGGTTGAACGCACCGCAATTTTTGTGTGGCGCGCATTCAGCAATTCAGGACAAGGCTTTGCGAGCGAGACCATGCTGCGATCGATGAGATCAACTCCGCCATTTGATCCAGCTTTTTTCGCCTGCGTTTCACTACTTCGACGCGCGATCATGTCGCCAATCGCCATTTTTGTGCGAGACATAACGACTTCGCCATCGCCATCAATATCTTCCTCGGTTGGCATCGGCACAGCACTATTTGTGGTGACCCAACGAATTGTTTTCTTTGCTTCGCCTTCTCCCATTCGCTTCGAGACCATATCGATGATCCGTAATCCGCTCGATGGATCGACGGTGCGATACGAAATTTCCGTCGCTCCCTCCTTGCGGCGTGCGTTGATATTGCGCTCCACCTGCGCTGGTGTCCACCATATTCCTTCGGGATATGGCATCTTGCGCGACAATGTGCGGCCGCCTGCTGTCTCATCGACTGCGACTTCTGTTTTAGAAAAGCGATAGATCGTGCGCGAAACTTCCGAGCCAGATTCCTGCTGAACTTCGCATTCGATTGGTGTGCCGTCGGATGATTCTGTGAACTTCCATCGGATTCGAACAGTTGTCGACGCCCCTGCTCGTCCCAAAGTCATACGAATGTCATTGCTGGTTTGAATGCGATCTCCAAGGCTTTCGAACTTTTCATGCATCCATCCACAATTCGAGCCGCCAATGGAGACAATAAACCAGGAATCACGAAGACTTTCCCTGTGGGATTGCCGCACGAGAGTCGTTTGATTTTCTCCATCTATGCCATATGCATTCGAAGAAACCACAACCGCGCAGAACGCGATCGCGATTGCAATCCACCGCTCAGGTCGCGGCATCGGCAGAATCCTCGGGGCGCATCAGAGGAAAGAGAATCACATCTCGAATGGATGGACTGTCGGTCATCAGCATCACGAGGCGGTCGATGCCCAAGCCAACCCCTCCAGCTGGAGGCATGCCAGTTCGAAGGGCTGTAATGAAATCTTCATCAAGTGTGCGCATGACTGCGTCTTCTTCTTCAACACCTTGCATTTGATCCGTGAACTTCGCAAGCTGAATATCAGGATCGTTCAGTTCCGTATATGCAGGACCGACTTCCATGCCACCAATAAAAATATCCCATCTCTCCGCAATTTCAGGGTTTTTTCGACTCGGCCGAGTCAGTGGACTGATGGCACTTGGATAGTCCATCACAAATGTTGGACGGCATGGATCGATCAACGCCTCTGCTTTGCGCTCGAATAGATCGTTCACCAGAAGCCAGTGATCGCGCGTAGCGGCGTGGGGCAAATGGGCCGCAACTGCGGATGCACGAACCTTCGCTTGATCGGTCATCGCAAATCCCATTGCGCGTTCGAAGAGATCTCCATATCTCACTTGCACAAATGGTCTGTGATAATCAATGCGCATTTCGCCCCAAGGCAAAATCGGACCTTCCTCCGCGCGCGCGCACCAACCCTTGGCAAGCGATTCCTTCGCGCAGTGATGAATCAGCGACTCAATCAGTTCGAGCATTGTTCCATAATCGCCAAACGCTTCGTACGCTTCGAGCGCAGTGAATTCTGGATTGTGACTTCGGTCTACTCCCTCGTTGCGAAAATTTCGGTTGATCTCGAAAACCTTTGGAAGTCCACCAACTAGCAACCGCTTCAGATACAACTCGGGCGCAATTCGCATAAAGAGCGGCATTCCAAGGGCATTATGCGTTGTCACAAATGGTCTCGCCGCCGCGCCGCCAGCCACAGGATGCATCATCGGAGTCTCGACTTCCAGAAACCCACGAGTTTCCATGAAATGTCGAATCGCGCTGACCATGTGCGAACGAGCCTGAAATGTTTTGATCGTTTGCGGATTTGCAAACATATCCACATAGCGCCGGCGATATCGCAGTTCCGTATCTTCCAAGCCGTGCCATTTCGATGGAGGCGGTTCGAGATTCTTGGACTGAATCGACAACTGCTTTGCCCAAACGCATATCTCGCCCTTCTTCGTCTGGCCGATCCGACCTTCGGCGGAAATAATGTCGCCATAATCCAGCGCTTTGGCAACTTCGAAGTCATTGCTAGACATCGCGGACTTGGAAACACTGATCTGTAAATCGCCAGAAGCATCGCGCAAGCCGATGAAAATGATTTTTCCCATATCGCGGTGCTGAACAATTCGTCCAGCAACAATGACGACTTTGCGGTCATCTGCAACGACCGCATCTGGATTTTCCTTCAAGACAGTGCTTGCATTGTCATAGGCGGCGTGCGCAGCGGCATCGAATTGCGCGCGCGCGGCTGAAAGAGGGATATTTCCATCCAAACGATTTCCAAAGGGTTCTACACCGAGTTCGGATTTGAGTCGCTCGAGCTTGATTCGACGCGCTGCGATCAATTCTGAAGATGATGGCTCTGCATTCTGCATCGTGCGATGATAATCAAGAGAGCGCAAGATCATTCGGCGGGGTACAGTCTCACCATGTATTTCGAAACCCATCAGCCAGTTCTCGACGATCTTCAGGCGCGGATTTTAGCCATCCGCGACTCTCTTTAACTACCCAGACAAGGTCTCACAACGCGCGCGACTTGAAGCTCTCATGGGCGAGGGCGACTTCTGGAACGATCAGAAGCGAGCGCAAAAAGCGATCTCCGATTTGAAGGTCCTTCGAGCGATGCTCGATCCACTCGAAGAACTCGTGAAAGGCCACGAAGATGCAACGGTCGGGCTCGAACTTGCTCGCGAGGCGAATGATCGAGAAATGCTCATCGAAGTGGACACCACTCTGCATGAGTTGATGGCGCGAATGCAACGCGTGGAATTGCAAAGTCTCTTGTCGGAGCGTCACGATCATCGACACTGCTTCTTCGCAATTCAAGCAGGCGTCGGCGGAACCGAAGCAAATGATTGGGCGCAGATGCTCGAGCGTATGTATTTGTATTACTGGGAATCGATGGGATTCAAGGTGGAAGAAATGAGTCGAACGCACGGAACCGAAACTGGTATCGCCGAAGTCTCCTATGCGATTCGAGGTCCATTCGCATTCGGATATTCATCGTGTGAAGCAGGATCACACCGACTTGCGCGTGTGTCGCCGTTCAACGCTGAAGGAAAGCGACAGACTTCCTTTGCGACAGTCGATGTCACTCCAGAATTTGACGAATCTGAAATCGAAATCCCAGAACGCGACTTAGAAATTGTTGCGTTTGTTCGGGCGAGCGGACCTGGTGGACAGAATGTCAATAAGGTTGCATCTGCGATTCGCGTTGTGCACATTCCCACTGGAATTCAGGTGGTTGCCAACACATTTCGAGATCAATCACAAAATCGAAAGCAAGCGCTTGCCGTGTTGATGTCAAAGCTGGAGCAGATTGCTCAAGAAAAGCGCGACGCAGAAATTTCCGAAGCCAAAGGTGGCAAGGTTGAACGCGGTTGGGGAACGCAAATTCGTTCCTATGTCTTTTATGACAACAGAGTGAAGGATCACCGCACGAACTATGAGGAGCCGAATCCACAAAATGTTCTCAACGGACATTTGAGTGCCTTCGTCGACGCTGAATTGAAGCGCCGTCGGCGTGAGCGTGATGGCGTGCAAGCCGAATAGAAAATCTATGAACCTCCATCCTGCCAAAATTCGCTTTGTTGACTTCGGACGAATCGTCTGCAACGGAAACGAAGCATTCCGTCGTGAGTGGCTCATCACAAACGGGATTGGCGGATATGCCTCTGGAACAATCGGCGGCGTGCGGACAAGGAAATATCACGCGGCACTTATCGCGGCGACAACACCTCCCGCCGTTCGCACCTTTCTCCTTGGAGAAACTTCGCCAACGGCCACATATCGCGGAGTTCATTATCCGCTCAGCTCAAATCAATGGAAAGATGGATCAATCTCGCCGCAGGGACACATTCGGCTTCAGAGATTTCATCTGGAAAATCAGATTCCCGTTTGGCGTTGGTCGTTTTCTGATGCACTCTTGGAACGCAGAATTTTCATGATCCATGGGGAAAACACCGTGTGCCAACATTGGACGCTCGTGCAGGCATCAAGCCCAATCCAACTGCAAATCGAAGTTCTTGTCGACAATCGAAGTCATCATCAACTTGGCAGACTCGATGCGGCAACTCCAGTCCTTGAACGCGCACCGCGTGGAATCCGACTGAGTTGGCCACATGTGAATGCAGGTGAGGGATCTGAACTTTTCGTGCAGTGCGACAAATCAGTACCAACTCCGACAGGCGAATGGTGGAAGGACTTTCTGCTCACCCAAGAGCGCGATCGCGGATACGACGCAATCGATTGTCTTTGGAGTGCCGCCAAATTTGAGGTCATACTCGATCCAGGAACTTCGACGGACTTCACAGCATCGACCAAATCGCAGACCGCTCGTCCAGTTGGCGATGCACTGCAAGTGGAACGAGCTCGCGCTGAATCGCTCTTTGCCATTTCGCAAGTTGACGAAAACAAACCCGCGCTCCAACAGTTATTGCTGGCCTGCGACCAATTCATCGTCAAGCGAAAACGCAAAGGTCCACAAGGTGGCGACGGAATCTCGATCATCGCAGGCTATCCCTGGTTCGCTGATTGGAGCCGTGATGCGATGCTTTCGATTGCTGGCCTATTGCTTGCGACTCGCAGAACTGCGGAAGCTCAGACATTGCTCTTGACATATGGCGACTATCTCGATGGTGGCATGCTGCCAAATCGTTTTCCAGATCATGATGGCGATGCGCTGGAATACAACAGTGTTGATGCGCCACTCCTGATGATCATCGCTGCAGAAAAGGTTTTCGCCGCAGGAAATGATGCCAAGTGGCTTGCAGAAATGTGGCCGGGATTGCAATCGATTATCGAGGCATACACCAAGGGAACTCGCCATGGAATCAGCGTCGATCCCAAGGATGGGCTCGTGCGTGCTGGTGAAAATGGAATTCAGTTGACTTGGATGGATGCAAAGGTCGGCGATCGAGTGATCACTCCACGACAGGGTAAACCAATTGAGATCAACGCTTTCTGGTTCCAAGCACTGATGGCAATGAAAACGCTCGCAACAGCACTGAAGCAACCAACGGATGCGTACGAACAAGCTGCTATGCGAGTCCAAAAATCATTCGGGGCATTCTGGAATCACGACCGATCATGTTGTCTTGATGTGATCGACGGACCAAATGGTTCCGAAAATTTACTGCGCCCAAATCAACTCTTCGCATCAGCAGTGAATGAAGATCTCTTGCCACAGGGTCAACGCAAAGCAATCATCGACTTGTGTATGGCTCGACTCTGGACACCGCAGGGACTTCGCACGCTCAGTCCAGATGATCCGGCGTATTGCGGCAACTATGGCGGCGATCCTGCATCGCGCGACGGCGCATATCACCAAGGAACAGTTTGGCCTTGGCTCTTTATGCCAATGGTTCGAACTCACTTTGGGGTTTATAAAGACGCGCAAGCAATCCAAGACTTTCTCTTTCCGTTCATAAATCATCTACGCGAGGCAGGACTCGGTTCGGTCAGCGAAATTTTCAGCGGCGATGCGCCACACCAACCTCAGGGATGCTTCGCGCAAGCTTGGAGCGTCGCGGTATTGCTTGAATTGATGGAATGGATGCGATCCAGCACCGGGATTTTGGCAAGTACGATGAAGTCATAATTGTTCAACAAACGCACCTATATAACATGGCAATGACTCCTGAAAAACAACCTGCATCGACGGACGCCGAACAGTCGCGAATCAATGACCTTCATGCAGGTCGAGCAAAGTGGCGTGACTTTGGTCCATTCTTGTCCGACCGACAATGGGGAACGGTGCGGGAGGATTATTCCCCAGATGGTTCCGCGTGGAGATACTTCCCCCATGATCAAGCGCGTAGTCGCGCCTATCGCTGGGGCGAAGATGGAATCGCTGGGTTCTGCGATCAAAAACAATTGCTTTGTCTTTCCTTGGCCCTTTGGAATGAACAAGATCCCATTCTCAAAGAACGTTACTTCGGACTCACGAATGAAGAAGGCAATCATGGCGAAGACGTCAAGGAAAACTATTGGTTTCTCGATGCGGTTCCAAGCGGATCGTGGCAACGGATGCTCTATAAATATCCACAGCGCGCATATCCATATGACGAAATTGTGCGGGTGAATGCCGCTCGAAGCAGACTGGAACGCGAGTTCGAATTGATCGACACTGGGATCTTCGACGACAACCGATACTTCGATGTCTTTATTGACTATGCAAAAGCAGACGCATCGGACATTCTGATGCGCATCGAGGTTTTCAATCGAGGTCCTGACACTGCGAAGATTCATGTTCTGCCCACTGCGCTCTTTCGCAATACATGGACTTGGACGAATAGCCAGCGCCCTGTGATGACAGAAACAAAGACCTCTACCGGTTCGCAGATCGACATCACGCATGGCGATATGGCGCCAATGAAATTGCAGTGCGAAGGCACGCCCGAATTGTTGTTTTGCGAAAACGAAACGAATGTGGAGCTATTGAATGGATTGCCACGCAATGGGAAATTCTTCAAAGATGGAATCAATGATCTTGTTGTAAACAAGGCTGTAAACACCGTCAATCCAGCCAAGACTGGCACAAAGATGTCGGCTCAATATGTTCTTGAGATTGCACCCGGTCAATCGAAGGTCGTTCGTATTCGTCTCAGTCCAGCAACGGCGAAAGCCGGATTTGCCGACTTCGAAGCGATCATGACCAATCGAAAGAGTGAGGCGGACGATTTTTATGCGCAGAAGCAAACGCTCATCGACGATCCAGAACTGCGAAAAATTCAGAGACAAGCGTGGGGTGGACTGCTGTGGAGTCAACAGACATATTCTTATGAAGTTCGAAAATGGATCGCAGGTGATTCTGCGATGCCTCCGCCACCTTCATCACGAAAGACTGGACGCAACAGCGATTGGCAGCATTTGGACAATCACTTTGTCTTCTGCATGCCCGACTCTTGGGAATATCCGTGGTACGCCTCTTGGGATCTTGCTTTCCACTGTGTGGCATTATCGGAAATCGATGCAGAAGAAGCGAAGCGGCAACTTACGCACCTCATGATCGATCGATCGATGCACCCAAACGGGCAGATTCCTGCTTACGAATGGGCCTTCGGCGACGTCAATCCTCCTGTGCACGCATGGGCTGCGCTGCGTATTTACGAAATCGATCGTCTGCAAACTGGAAAGCCTGATGATGGATTCTTGCGCCAGATTTTCCACCGCTTGTTATTGAATTTCACGTGGTGGGTCAATCGAAAAGATGCCGATGGACGCAATTTATTCGCCGGTGGATTCTTGGGACTTGACAATGTGGGCGTGTTCGATCGAAGTGCGGACTTGCCATCGGGCGCGGTTTTGCAACAAGCCGATGGAACAGCGTGGATGGGAATGTTCGCATTGAACATGATGCATATGTCGGTCGAACTTGCTTTGCATGACGGTATCTATCAAGACATGGCGATGAAGTTCTTTATGCACTTTCTCGAAATCGCTTCGGCAATGGCTGACTTTGCAGGTACTGGTGAAGGACTTTGGGATGATGTTGATAAATTTTATTATGACCGACTTCGCTTCCCATCAGGCGAGACAATGCCGATGCGCGTCCAATCGATCGTCGGTCTATTGCCACTGACTGCTGTGCAGGTGATGAATCCAGAACGCCTTGCTCGCCTTCCACTCTTCAAAGAGCGCATCGAATGGGTCTTTGAAACAAGACCAGATCTCGCAAACCTCGTCTCGCACTGGAATCAATCTGGCAGAGGAGATCAACGCCTGTTTTCTCTTCTGCGTGGTCACCGAATGAAATGCTTGCTTCGCCGAATGCTTGACGAGAGCCAATTTCTTTCCGAGTTCGGAATCCGATCGATGTCGCGGGCGCTTGAAAATGATCCATATGTCTTTTGGCACGATGGGACAAGTCTGTCTGTTCGATATTGCCCTGGAGAAAGTGCAACGGGTGCATTTGGAGGAAACAGCAATTGGCGCGGCCCGATTTGGTTCCCAGTCAATTATCTGATCATCGAAAGTCTTCTTCGCTTTCACGAGTATTACGGCGACGACTTTAAGATTGAATGCCCAACAGGTTCGAAAAATATGATCACCCTTGAAGATGCAGCAAAAGAAGTCGCCACTCGACTGATCAAACTCTTCCGTATGGACGACAAAGGTCGACGCCCATCGCTTGGAGATCATCACAAGATGCAAGATGATCCAAACTTTTCTGATCACATTCTCTTCAGCGAATATTTTGAAGGGAATACTGGGCGCGGATGCGGTGCGTCACATCAAACTGGCTGGACGGCGATGGTCGCGCATCTCATCACGCAGTTTGCGTCAACCGCATCGAAGACGACCAAAGCGAACTCGCCTTCCAACACCATCGAGAAAATCAAAGCGTGAATCAAACCTCACGGACACTCTCTCGATTGAGTGCTGGCGCAGCGGTTTTGAGCAGTATTGGATTCCTCGTTTTCAGAGCCGTGGATAGTTCATACAAAGGAATGGAATCGGACCTTGTCTTCGCCTTTTCAGCGACCCTCTTGCTGTTATGTGCGCTGATCGTTCTGCTGCCAAATTGGAATTGGTGGACCGTTTTGGCGCGTGTTCTCGCCATCGTGCTTTTGGTTGCAGCGTGTGTGGGAATTGTCATCCCAAACACACTTGCAAGTCCAGGTCTGAAGGCAGCGCTGGAATTGCTTGCGATAGCCTGCGTCGCAACAACACTTCGCACAACAGCTGGGCGTTGGCTTGTCGCTCTTCCTTCAAGTGCATTGCTTGGGCTGTTGTTGTACGCGTGGCTTTCCCCCAATGCACCAGAGTTCGATATCCGCATTGCTGACAGCCTGGCAGATATAGGCAACTTATCGAAAATTGTATTTGCTTCAGCCGGACTGGCTCTTTTAATTCGTGCGTGGATTGATGCTCCCGTCCGAAGCCTGAGAATGCCAAATTGGATCGGCCTCTCGGTGAGTGTGATTTGTATTGCTCTCTCTTTCTGCGCATGGCATCATTCTTCCAATAACGAAAAGGCGAATTTGAAGCAAAATCAACTCAATATCGCCTATGCAAATAGCGTTGTCAAGGTTGTCGGACAAAGAGGAATTGACCGACTTATAAGCGAATTCAAAAATCTCGATGATAAATTTGATCCATATACAGATTCGAATAGTGCCGCTGTTCTTGCGGATGTCAATCAAGCGATGCAAAGCTCGCCAGCGATTATCGCGATCGGTTGGGCTCAAGGATCAGGCCACATCATTTGGATTAAAACCTCAGCTTTACTTTCAGAGGAAATCCAGTTGGAGTTCCGTGATATTAAAGTCAGTACAACAGCGGTTGAAATGGCGAAACAGAGTGATTCAATAGTCATTGATCGTCCGATTAGGCTGAACGAGATTTCAGCGTCTATCTTGCTCATTGCTCCTCCAGAGTTTGAAGGTGAATATGTCCTGCTCCTGAACGTTGGAGTGATGATGGACTTCATCGAAAGCACCTTCGCAAATGGATTCGAAGTGGAGGCATATCTGAATGACACATTTCTCTGTGAACGTGGCGCCAGTAATGGAAAGAGCATTATTGGAAGTGGAAACAAATTTTTATTGGGTGGCGATTATTTTGAAATAAAACTGCAACAGATTCTTTCCTCGAATGCGAACCGTGCAAAGAATTTCGTAGCAATGTTGCTCTGGCTCAGTTTGGCTGTGTCGGTTCTGCTTGGGCTGACATTATTCCTCGCCCAATCTTCCGCACACCGCGCCAATCTTTCTGCGCGCTCACGAAGTCAGTTGGAACAACTTATAGAAGGTGCGAAACAAGTTGCAATTGTTGCGACTGATCGATCAGGCCTCGTCACCATCTTCAATCACGCGGCAGAGCGCCTCTCTGGTTGGAACGCCAATGACTTGCTGAAAAAACGTGACGTAACTTGCTTGTTTGATGTCGATGAATTGAACGACATTGTTCCATCCGCAACAGGGGCGAATGCGTTTGCATCGCTGGCAAGATTGGCGGACGATCAGCGAGCGCATGAACGGGATTGGACATTGAAACGACACGATGGGGGAAATCGCCGTATCAACCTCGCGGCAAATCCTTGGCGAGATTCCGATGGAGAATTGCTGGGATATCTCTTTGTCGCAGTCGATGTGACCGAACGCGAATCGGCAATGCGGGCACTCGACCATGCTCGCAAAATTGCGGATCGCGCAAACAATCTGAAGAGTTCATTTTTGGCCAATGTCAGCCACGAGATCCGAACTCCTATGACCGCGATTCTTGGATTTGCCGATCTTTTAAATGAAAGCCAGACGAGCGAATCGGAGCGAATTGAGTTTGCTCAAATTATTCGAAAGAATGGCGAGCATCTGCTGGAAGTGCTCAACGACATTCTAGATATTTCCAAGATCGAAGCTGGACATCTGCGTATCGAAATGATCGAAGTTCGGCTTCCGGAAATCCTCGACGAAGTCATTCAATTGATGCGGCTTCGGGCGCGCAAGAGTTCGCTCGAACTGACGGTGACTTGCGAAGGCGATGAAACCGATCGTCTTGTGCGCACGGATCCACTGCGTGTGCGGCAAATTTTGGTCAACCTGATTGGAAATGCGATCAAATTCACAAAGCGTGGCAGCGTGACTGTTCTGCTGCGTGCGCATGTTGAAGAGAATGCGCTTGTTGCTGAGATTGAGGTACGAGATACGGGAATCGGCATTTCTGCAGAGCAAATTCAAGCGCTCTTTCAAAGCTATGAGCAGGGTGATTCCAGTACTGCACGTCGGTTTGGAGGAACAGGGCTGGGCTTGGCAATTTCGCAGAGGCTGGCGCGAATGCTCGATGGATCGATCACAGTTCGCTCGACGGTCGACAAGGGAAGTTCATTTACATTTTGCTTTCTGGCGCCACTTGCAACAAGTTTTGTTGAAGCAACAACTGCAGGCTCTGAAATTGTGCATGCAATCATTCGCCTCGAGGGCCGACGAATTCTTCTTGTCGATGACAGTCTTGACAATCAACGACTCGTCTCAATGCTCTTGCGCAGAGCGGGCGCGGAAGTGGAGATCGCCGAACATGGTCGCGCGGCCATCGAAGCAATTGCGCTGGGTGGATCTTTGGGTGGATCTCATCGTGAATTCGATGTCATTCTGTTGGATATGCAAATGCCAGAATTGGACGGCTATGCGACAGCACGAGAATTGCGTGCCAGTGGATATCGCGGGCGAATCGTTGCGTTGACTGGAAACGCGGCAGAAGATGATCGAGGCCGATGTATTGCGGCGGGATGTGACGACTATTCGCTCAAGCCAGTCGTGCGCGCAAAACTCCTGGCAATTTGTGCGCCACAGCAACCCCCTACTGCCTGAAAATGGCTACGATTCATCTCCCCTTGGTGGGGTGGCAGAGTGGTCGAACGCGCCTGACTTGAAATCCGGTATGCCTGCAAGGGCATCGTGGGTTCGAATCCCACCCCCACCGTTCTCTATAGTTTCGTTACGCACATTTTTGTGGCGAGTGATCGTCACCTTCGTGAAGGAATTTCAGAATGGTCTTCCAATTTCCAATCGTCTGCTTTCTTGCTTTCGCTCCATTTCAAACTACCCAAGATTCGCCGCCCAATGCGGCGATGTTGCGATATCCAGATATCAGTCAGAGTCGCATCGTCTTCTCATATGCGAATGGATTGTGGACCGTCGACAAAAATGGCGGAGTGGCGCAACCCGTTGCAGATCCTCCGGGCGCAGAAGTCTTTGCGCGGTTCTCTTCAGATGGAAAGTCCGTTGCATTCCTTGGAAATTATGATGGCAACCGAGATATTTATGTCACGCCAATTGATGGTGGCATTCCCAAGCGTGTGACATATCACCCATCGGCAGAAACTCCCGCGGATTGGATGAGCGATGGTCGAATCTTGTTCAGTGCGACTGGAATGGGAACATATCCACGCGCCCCGCAGATTTTGGCTGTTTCTGCGGATGGTGGACTGCCAACGGAGTTCCCCACGCCGTATGGTGCGAATCCAACTTTGAGTGCCAACGGAAAGTTTCTCGCGTACACCCCACATTCAACGGACACTCGAACTTGGAAAAGATATCGCGGTGGAATGGCGACGGATATTTGGGTCTATGACCTCACTGACAACACCGCAAAGCGCGTGACACAGTGGGAGGGAACTGACACGATTCCAATGTGGCACGGCGACACGCTCTATTACTTGAGTGATGCGGGTCCGGAGCATCGCTTGAATGTTTGGTCATGCGATGCACAAGGCGGCAATCGCCGTCAAATCACAAGGTTTGCAGACTTCGACATCAAGTGGCCATCGATCGGGCCAGATGATGGGTCCGTCGGCGAGATCGTCTTTCAGAATGGCGCGAGTTTGATGGTTCTCAATCTTGCAACCCGCGAAACGCGAACGGTGACAGTCAAGATTCCTGGCGCGCGCGCGAAATTGCGTCCGCAGACAATTGACGCGAGCGCATTTATCGATGGATGGGATATTTCTCCATCTGGAAAACGCGCGATTGTTGCAGCGCGTGGAGACATTTGGACTCTTCCCGCAGAAAACGGAATCCCGCGCAATTTGACCAACAGCAATGGCCTCGCCGAGCGCGAGCCAACTTGGAGCCCCGATGGAAAGTCGATCGCGTTCTTCGATGATTCGACAGAGAATGGATATGAAATTTTTATTATGCCAGCAGATGGCACAGGCACGAAACGGCAACTGACAAAGTCCAATGGGGCATTCAAGTCCGATCTGAACTGGAGCCCTGATTCCAAGAAAATTACATTCGCCGCAATGACGAATTCGCTTTTCATGGTCGATGTTGAAAGTGGCGAACAAAAACTTGTTGACCGCGAAGAGTGGGATGATGGCGCTCCCCGAGCGAAGTGGAGTCACGATTCATCGTGGATCACATATCTCAAGTCCGATGCATCTGGTCGCTCAAACCAAGTCGTGATTTATGACGTGGAGTCCGGCGAAAAGCACGAAGTGACCTCGCCTGCTTTCGGCAGCAATTTGCCAACATTCGATCGGGCTGGAGAATGGTTGTATTACACCAGTGATCAGGAGTTCACACCAAAGTATGGATCGATGGATTCCACTTGGATTTATGATAATTCAGAAGTGATGCTTGCTATTCCTCTGCGTGCGAGCGTGAAGGCGGCGTGGCAGACGACAGAGAGTGACGAAGAAGTTCCTGCGGCCAAGAAAAAGCCAAAGCAAGCGAAGGGTGCGAAGGATGCGAAGCCCGCCGATGATGATGCGAAGCCCGCCGATGATGATGCGAAGCCCGCCGATGATGATGCGAAGCCTGCCGATGATGATGCGAAGCCTGCCGAGGATGATGATGCGAAGCCCGCCGATGATGATGCGAAACCCGCGGATGCTGATGCGAAACCCGCGGATGCTGATGCGAAACCCTCGGATGCTCCTGTCGTTGCGACGGAGATAAAGACAGATGCTCCAGTTGCAACTCCAGAAAAATCGAAACGCAAAGGTTTTGCGATTGACTTTGACAACATCGAATCCCGAGCAGTTCGAATTCCTGGTGTAAGCCGTGGTGCATTTGGAAATCTTGCCGTCAATGACAAAGGCCTTCTGATCTATACACGCCGCGGCGACAATGGCGGAATCAAGATCATCGATGCTCGCGAAAAGAAACCCACTGAAAAAGTCGTCACAACCGGCGGCGGATTTGTTCTCACCGCAGACGGGAAAAAGATTCTCATCCCAGAAGGTGCAAACGCACGCATCGTCGATGCTTCAGCGGGCGGGGCTTCCAAACCAGTTGTGACAAAACCAATGGTGGTTGAGATTGATCCACGCGCAGAATGGCGGCAAATGGTTGGCGATGCTTGGCTAGTCTTTCGAGACTTTTTCTATGACCCCAATATGCACCAAGTGGATTGGCCTGCGATACGCGCGCGTTACATCGCCCTCGTTGAAGATGCGAACAGTCGAGAAGATGTTTCGTTCATCATTTCAGAGATGATCTCGGAGTTGAATGTTGGTCACGCGTATTACAACGGCGGCGATGTCGAAGGAAGTTCCACAACCAACACAGGATTGCTCGGCGTTGACTTTGATATCGGCTCTGCCCCTGCGCCTGATGGAACCACTGCAAGCGCCTATCAAATCAAGCGCATTTATGAAGGCGCCGCGTGGGATTCCGACGCACGAAATCCTCTGCGTTCTCCTGGAGTCAATATAAAGGAAGGCGAATTTATTCTCGCCGTCAATGGAACACCGATCGACTTGAAGAAGGCGCCATGGGCTGCATTCGTTGGTCTTGGCGACAAGACGGTCACACTGCTCATTTCTGCGAAACCATTTCGGGACGAGACCGCACGAAGTGTTGTGGTCACCACTATCGACAGCGATGCGGACTTGCGATACCGATCATGGATCGAAGCGAATCGTGCCTATGTCAATCGCAAGACAGAGGGCCGCGTGGGATATGTTTATGTTCCAAATACTGGAACGGATGGGCAGAATGATCTCATGCGCCAATTCGTTGGACAGCGCGGAAAAGATGCGCTCATCATCGACGAACGTTGGAATGGCGGCGGCCAGATTCCAACGAGATTCATCGAACTTCTTGATCGCCCTGTGACCAATTGGTGGGCGTTGCGCGATACACGCAGTCAAGCATGGCCCCAAGATGGACACTTTGGTCCAAAGGCAATGTTGATCAATGGACTCGCTGGTTCTGGAGGCGATATGTTTCCGTGGCTCTTTCGCCAAGCGAAACTTGGTCCACTGGTGGGAACTCGAACCTGGGGCGGGCTGGTGGGAATTTCAGGCAACCCTGGACTTGTCGATGGCGGCGGAGTGCGCGTGCCGAAATTTGCGTTCTATGAAAAAGATGGAACGTGGGGAGTCGAAGGTCACGGTGTTGATCCGGACGTGCTGGTTATTGATGATCCCGCGGTGATGCGTGGTGGACCATCGCGAGGTGGAATCGATCCGCAAATGGATGTTGCGATCGACTTGATGGAGAAAGCGATTCGCGAAGAGCCGTTCAAGGTTGTTCCAACTCCGCCATATCCAGATCGTCGCGGGATGGGAATGCCGACTGCGGATCATTAGTTGATAGGGCTCAGATGTGGTGCGTAAGTATTTTCGCAGCGGACTGTTTTTGCCCCAAGGCTCAAACATTTTGCGCTCGTGGACAAATCACATTTTCCCGCAAAAGATTTTCAGATCTGAATTCGTGTCGTCAGTTGCGGCTCGATGTTTGCCGTCCAACAATAATCCCTGACTAATTTGGCTTCGTTTCCGGTATGTCAGTTGCAAACGGCGGCGCCGGAAATCCAGCAGAATTCACCAGATTTGCGCGCACTGGATTACAGCTCCACGCATAACGAACAGAGGCAGGTGTTTGCACTTTGGGACTCGACAGAATGACTGTCGAGCCATCGATTTTCGCATCTGCCCACTCAAACTTTCCATCCGATCCCGCAATCGCAAATCCACCAACTGGCGCTCCATTGGCGCCCGCAAGTCCATCCGCATGGTCGAAAGCAATAATCATCTTCGCACCTTGCACTGAACTTGATTGATAGAGCGGCCCAGAAAATTCTCCGCCGCGCGCATACACCTGCGCAAGCGCCCACGCCGCAAGACGATCCGCAACGGCCTTCTTGTTCCGAGGATGAATATCGTTCGCATCACCAACATCGATCGCAACTGCAAGACCGCAGTGCGGCACAACTCGCGCGGTATTGGACTGAGCGTCTCGAAGCGCGGACCACTCTCCTTCGACAGGGTTGTCGCTCGCCTCAAGGAATCCGGCTAACTGCACAATGCCGAAAGGAAAATCTCCCTCGTTCCACTTCGTGCGCCATGCACGAATCATCAGTGGAAGAAGTTCACGATATTGATCGGCCTCTCCTGCGTTTGATTCGCCTTGATACCAAAGCGCTCCGCGAATTGCGAAAGGAACAACGGGCGCCATCATCGCATTCCACATCGAACCGAACGAAGCCCATTGAGCCTGAGGATGCGATGGCGCCTG
>SXGR01450800.1_pt1 | contig 49954 bp, 32 predicted proteins | sample 3174711 | NCBI WGS metagenome assembly SXGR01 (sample SAMN11356860, study PRJNA531348) | freshwater metagenome | isolation source: freshwater sample F1-60 | place: China: Fuxian Lake, Yuxi | collected 2017-12-25 | reverse complement strand
GCGCGCGCCGTCGCCAGCGCGCCGTTGCGCGTGCTGAAGGTCTTCATCGACCTCGACACCGAGTCGAAGGGCGTCGCGCGCGGCGAGCGAGCCTTCGCAGCCTTCGCGCCCGGGGTCGCGACGCTCGAGCCGGGCGCGGTCGCCGCGCTCGAGCCGCTGCTGGCGCGCTTGCGTTCCGACCCGGCCTTGCGCGTCGTGATCCAGCACCGCTTGTCCTCCGCCGACGTGGACCGGATGGATCTCCTGGCCAACCCGAGCAGCGCCGACGTGCTCGCCTTGCAAGAGCGCTTGCGTGTTCGTCGCGCCGAACTGCAGGCTCGCCACGAGCGCCTCGCGGCGGATGCTCGCGCCGGCCAAGGTGCTTGGCGCACCGAGCGGGTGGCGGAGCTGCGCGCCGCATGGCTTGGCGTGGTGGAGGAACTCGGCTCGGTGGAGGCCGCGCTGGACGAATTGGGCGAACTGCAGCGACCCGGCGCGGACCGCCATCGCGCCAACCGCACGCGCGCCGCGGCGCTGCTGCTCGGGCAGCGCAGGTTGGCCGAGCTCGTCGAGCTGTTGGAGTCCGCGCGCCCCGATGGTTCGGTCGAATGCGAAGTGCGCGCGGCGAACCTCCAAGTCGCCCAGGACGAGGACGCGGGCGCGGGCGCGGTGCTGGTCGTGTTGCGGCGGCGCTGAGCCGCGTCACTCGACGGGAGCGCCTGTCGCGAGGAACGACACCAGCACGCCGCGGTGGTCACTGGGCCAAGGCGCCACGACGAGATCGCTCGTGGCGATGGACTCGCCCAACACCTTGACGCGCACGGGGCGCAGTCCGGCGCCGCGATGGTGCACGCGATCGATGCGGTCGTGGCGATCCTTGGGATCGTCGGGCCGCGTGGTGGGCGTCCAAGTGTGGCCCGGCCAAGCGAGCGGATCGGGGTGCAGCGCGCGCCAAGCGTCCTGCAGGCCGGATTCCTCGAGCAACATCGATCCAGGCCAGCGCACGGCGATCGGACAGGCGCCCGCTCGCGCGGCGGCGGCTGTCCAGTCGAGGTGCGAGGGTTCGTTGAAGTCTCCGGCCACCACCACGGGCGCATCGTCGTCGAGGGCGGACTCGAGGTCCTCGAGCAAGGCTTCGAGGTTGGCCAAGCGCGCCGCCTTGGCTTCGTCGATCGCCTCGGCCTCGGTGGAGATGAAGCGTCCGCCCTCGTAGGGGATCTTCGCCAATTGGTACGGCTGGTACGGCGCGGCGGGCAGGTGGACGCTGGCGACATGCACTTGGCGGCCGCTCGGCAGTTCCACGATGGCCGCGTGGCGCGTGCGACCCACGAAGCGATGGCGCGTGGCCACGCCGCGTCCTCCGCTGAACGCCATGTACGACCAACCCATGCGCTCCGCGAGCACGGCCGCGTTGTCGGGTCGGCCCTCGGCGAGGCCGCGGCTCTCCTGGAAGCACACGGCGTCGGGAGCCGCCTTCTGCAGCACGCGCAGCGTGTCCTCCAACGGACGCTTGCCGGCGTCGCCGCCATGCCACAGGTTCAAGGTCAGCACATCGAAGGTCTCGGGCAGTCCGACGTCGTCGGCGCCCGGGCTCGCTGCGCGCGAGGTGCAGGCGGCGACGAGTGCGAGTCCGCACGCGAGGAGGAATGCGCGCGCGAGGCGCGCCGGGCGATGGAGGATGGCATGCATGCGGTGGAGGATCGTCTCAGGACTTCAAGTCGAAGATGCCCACCAACGACAACCCGTCGAGTCCGGGCAGGTGGTCGAACAGCGCCAGCACCGGGATGGCGGCGTTGACCAGCTTGAGCTTGGCTGGCGAGAAGGTCTTCGAGTAGTTGGTTTCGCGGTCCTTCTTGAGGCGATAGCCCCAGGCTCCGACCGGGTTCATCGGGCGCAGCGCGCGCGTCGCGAAACCGTGGCGCTCGAACAACGCCCGCAAGGACACTGCGTCGTAGCGGCGCCAATGCCCGCTGGCCTTGTCCATCGCCCCGTACAGGCGCGATTGCGCCGGGACCTTGATCACCGCCGTGCCGCCGGGCGCGAGGCGCGCCTTGAGCTTCTCGACGAAGGCGTCGTCGTCCTCGAAGTGCTCGACCACGTCGAGCGCCACCGCGACGTCCGCGCGCACGTCGGCGAGCTCGCGCCAATCGCCGCGCAAGTCGGCCTGGCGCGCGTCGACCTTGCCGCCCGCGAAGCGCGCCGCGAGCGTGCGCAGCAACTCGGGGTTGACATCGACCGCCACCACCTTGTCGCAGCGCGGCAAGTAGTGCTCGAGCACCATGCCCGCCCCGCAACCCAGTTCGAGCACGGTGCCGCGCACGCTGTCTTGGAAGCGGCGCGCGATCCACGCGTAGTAGTTCGGCAGGAGCGCCATGCGGTCCTGCGCCTCGTGGTAGACGAGGTTGGACCGGTCGAGTTCGCGCGCGTCGCCCATCGTGGATTCCAAGGCTACCACGCGCGCCATCAAGGCGCGGCGACGCGCACCGCCATACCCGGTCGCAACTTGCCGCCGTGCTCGACGCGGCACACGAAGCCGCTGCGGCCCAGCATCAGGTCCGGGAAGCGCTTGTCGATCGCGCGCAGCGTGTTGCACGGCTCGCGAACGTCGTGGATGGCGAGCACGACCTCGTCGCCCACCAGCAGTCGATCGTCGGGCGAGAGCGTCGCGAAGTCGAGTCCCTCGAGCAGCAGGTTCTCGCCGAACGAACCGGGCGCTTCGCACGCCACGCCGTCGCGTCGCAGCGCGTCGTAGTCCTCGGCGCTGAACAAGCACACGGCGCGTTCGAGGCCGCCGTGCAGGCGGAAGCGGTGCTTGTCGCCGACGAGGCCGAGCGCGACGCACTCGGCCTCCGGGACGGGGAACTTCGGAACGCCGCCGGGCCCGAGGCACACGGCGCGCACGATCCCCGCGCGATCGCTGGAGCCGCTCACTCCTTGAGGAAGAAGTAGTAGAGCTGGCCTTCGCTGCGCGTCGAACCCGCCAGCTGCTCGGCCTCGTCGCCCGAGCCCAGGTAGATGTCCGCCCGGCCCGCGGTGCGGATCGCGCCCCCGGTGTCCTGGTCGAACATGAAGTGGTCGATGGTGGTGCCCTCGCCGCGCGGTCCGACCTTGCCCGAGACGTAGACGATGGAGCCGCGCGGGAAGAGCGACTTGTCCGTGGCGAGGCTGCGGTTGGCGCTGACCGGCACGTTGAGCGAGCCGCGCGGCGCGCCCTCGATGGGGGTGAAGAACACGAAGCTCTCGTTGCGGTTCAGGTAGTCCTGCACCTTCTCCGGGTTGGCGGAGGCCCACAGGCGGATGGCGCGCAGCGACACGCCGTCCTTGGGCAGTTCCCCGTCGGCGACCAAGGCCTGGCCCAGCGACGAGTACTCGCGCCCGTTCTTGGCCGAGTAGCCCAACTTGAAGAGCGTTCCATCCTCGAGGCGCACGAAGGCCGAGCCGTTGACATGCGCGATGTAGGCGTCGATCGGATCCTTCAGCCACGCGAGCTCGAGGCCCTTGCCCGCCAGCATCGCGCTGGCTTCGATCACCGCGCGTTCCGGATAGGGCTCGTAGCCCGCGTTCGTCTTGCGCCCGAGGATCGTGCCGTCCTCGGCCTTCGCGAGGTCCTTGGGGCTCGCGTACAGGGGATGCCGGTACGTCGCGGACTGCGTGCGGCTGCCGTCGAGGATCGGCGTGCAGTACGCGGTGTAGAGCACGCCGCCTCCCGCGCCGTCCCAACCGGCGCTCTTCAACACCTCGAACTCGGCGAGGACCTGCGCTTCGAAGTCGTCGCCGTCCTTGGCCGTCTCCAGCAGTTCCTTGAACCTCTCGAGGCTCTTCAGCGCGCGCTCGTGCGTCACGCCTTCGATGGGGAAGAACTGCGGCGAGCTCTTCTTCTTCATCCACGCGATGCTCTGCTCCAGGGCCGGCAGCATCTCCTGCTTGGCCCAGTAGTCGTGCGTGAAGCGCGGCGGGACCTCGTCGGGGCCCAGTGGCAGCAGCGCCGGCGCGCCATCGGGCAGTGCGCGACCGTAGTCGGGTTGCGTGGTCTTGCAGGCGGAGGCGACGACGAGCAGCGTGGCGCAGGCGGCCGCCGCGAGGTGCTTCAGGTAGGGGTGGCTCATGGGTGTGCGGCGAGTCTGGCAACTGCGCGGCTCCGTTTCACCACCCTCCACGCGCGCGCCGCGGGCCTGCGCCGCTAGAATCCAACCCACTCCCGATGCCGTGCCTGATCGGATGCCTCTGGCTGTCGCTGCCGCGCCTGGTCCTGTTGCTGACCTGGCTCTTCACCGACGCCATCGCCAACGCCTACGAGACGAAGGTCTGGCCCTTCCTCGGCTTCTTCTTCCTGCCTGTGACGACGCTCGCCTACGCGTTCGTCCACACGAAAGGCCGAGAGCTCGATGGGGCCGGCTGGATCGTGATGATCATCGCCGTGCTGGTCGACTTCGGCGTGTTGGGCTTTGGACGGCGTCGTCGTCGCCAGCCTCCGCCTCCCGCCGCCCCTGGTGGTGGTGCCGGCCAAGGTGGCGGCATGGGCGGCGGCATGGGCCGCGTGATCGACGTCGAGGCGCGGCGCATCGGCTGAGGGCCGTCGCGCGGGCCGGGGACGCTCGTCGCGGAATGCTCGCCAGGGAATGCTCGCCAGGGAATGCTCGCCAGGGAACGCTAGTCAGGGCGCCGCGAACACCGTCGACGAGTGGATCTCGTCCACGCCCGTGGCCGCGACGATCCCCGCGGCGTTGTGGGCGCGCACGCCCCCGCCGGGAAGGATCCGGATGCGGCCGCGCGCGGCTTCGACCAGCTCGCGCAAGGCGTGGCGACCTTCGTGGGCGTCCTTGGCCCCGCCGGAGGTCAGCACGCGCCGCACGCCGCATTCGATCAGCACCTCGAGCTCCTGTACAGGATTCTTGACATGCTCGAAGGCGCGGTGGAAGGTCGCCGGGACCCCGCGCGAGCGCGCCACCAAGGACCGCAAGGCGTCGCGATCGACGCGGCCGTCGGCCGTGATCCAGCCGTAGACCACCCCGTGAGCGCCGGCGTCGAGCACGCGCTCGAGGTCGTCGATGCTGCGCGCCAAGTCGTCGTCGCGCGCCACGAAGTCGCCGCCGCGCGGCCGCACCATGCAGAAGAGCGGCGACTTCGTCTCGGCGACCAGCGCGCGCACGAGTTCGGAGGTCGGCGTGAGCCCGCCCAGATCGAGGCGCGAACACACTTCGAGTCGGCCAGCTCCGCCCTCGAGCGCGGCGCGCGCGCCGGCCAGGTCGTCGATGCACACTTCGAGCAGCACCATGGTCGCGCCAAGGGTAGGGCCCGACCACCCGCGTGGCGAGTGGTGGTAGGCTAGGGGTTACATGCTTCGCGCCCCCTCGACGAGCCAGCCTCACGCGCAGGAAGTCGCCCTCGCCGCGCGTCTCCTCGCGGTGTGTGTGCTGGCCGTCGGCTTGGCCGGATCGGTCGACTCTCGTCCGCAGGGCGCCTTGCCCGCGGCCGACGCGGAGTTCTTCGAGACGCGCGTGCGGCCGGTCTTCGTCGAGCACTGCAACGAGTGCCATGCCGGCGGACCCAAGAAGGAGAAGGGCGGCCTGCGCATGGACTCGCGCGAGGCGCTCTTGGAGGGCGGCGACAGCGGCCCCGCGCTGATCCCGGGGGATCCGGCGGGCTCGCTGCTCCACAAGGTCGTGAGCTACGCCGATCCGGACATGGCGATGCCGCCGAAGGGCAAGCTCTCCGACGCGCAGATCGCGGACATCGCCGAGTGGATCCGGCGCGGCGCTCCCGATCCGCGCGGCACCGAGGCGGCGACGCCGTTGACCGACGGCGATCCGTTGGCTGGCTCGGACCACTGGGCCTTCCAAAGCTTGCCGCGCGCAGTCGCCGTGCCGGCGCCGCGCACGCCGAATTGGACGCGTAGTCCGATCGACGCCTTCGTGCTGGCGCGGCTCGAGGCCGAAGGACTGGCGCCCGCGCCCGAGGCCGACCGCCGCACCTTGATCCGCCGGGCGAGCTTCGACTTGACGGGCTTGCCGCCGACGCCCGACGAGGTCGAGGCCTTCGTCGCGGACGGCGCGCCCGACGCGTGGGACAAGGTCGTCGATCGCCTGCTGGCTTCGCCGCGCTTCGGCGAGCGCTGGGCGCGCCACTGGCTGGATCTAGCACGCTACGCCGACTCGAACGGGCTCGACGAGAATCTCGCCATGGCGCACGCCTGGCGCTGGCGCGACTGGGTCGTCGACGCGTTCAACCGCGACGAGCCCTACGACTTGTTCCTGACCAAGCAGCTCGCGGGCGACTTGCTGCCGCCGACCTCGGACGAAGCCGAGCATGTCGATCGGCGCGTGGCCACGGGCTTCCTGGTGCTGGGGCCCAAGATGCTGGCCGAGCAGGACAAGCCCAAGCTGCTGATCGACGTGGTCGACGAGCAATTGGACATCGTCACGCGCACCTTCATGGGCTTGACCGTGTCGTGCGCGCGCTGCCACGACCACAAGTTCGATCCGGTGCCGACGAGCGATTACTACGCGCTGGCGGGCATCTTCAAGAGCACGAGGACGATGGCCAACACGGACTTCGTCTCGCGCTGGAACGAGGTCGAGCTGGCCTTGCCCGAACGCATCGCCGCGCGCGACGAGCACAGGAAGCGGCTGGAGGAGGCCAAGCGCGCCGTCGAGGCGGCCACGACGGCCGCGCAGGAAGAACTGTCTCAGCGCGTGCTGCGCGAAGCCGCGCGCCACATCCTCGCCGCGGCCGAGCGCATCGACGCCGTGCAGCTGGTCGAGGCCGAGTCCTTCGCGCGCGGGTCGTTGATCGTCGACACCACCATGTGGGGTTCGAAGGAGACGCCCGTCGTGCGCACCGGCAAGGGCGGTCCGCAGTTCGTGGAGTACGACGTCGACTCGCCCGCGGCGCGTCGCGTGGCGCTCGAAGTGCGCTACGCCGCCGCCGAGTCGCGACCGATGGCGCTCTTCGTGAACGGCGCCAAGTTGGCGGAAGAGACCCTGAAGGACACGACGGGTTCGTGGCACCTCGACGGGCAACGCTGGACGCGCGTGGCCGAGGTCGAGCTGGTCGCCGGCCGCAACATCGTGAGGTTCGAGCGCGACGGCGAGTCCGTGCCGCACATCGACGCGTGGGCCTTGTCGGAGCTGGCTCCCGCGCCCGTCGGGGACGGCCTCGTGCCCGAAGTGGTGCAGGCGTTGGCGCTGCGCTTGTCCAAGGCCACCGCGGCGGACGAACCCCTGCTGCATCTCGTGGCGGCGCATGCACGCCTGCCGAGCGAGGACTACGAGCACCATGCCGCGCGCCTCGCGGAGGAACTGCGCGGCATGGAGCAGCCGAGGCTCGTCGCCGCGTTGCTCGACGGCTTGCCGCCCGCGAGCCTGCGCGAGTTCGCCGGTCGCGTGCAGACCTTGCTCGCGACCGTGGAGGCGCGTTGGCGCGCGGAAAAGGCGGACAGGCCCGATCTCGACAAGTTCGCCGACGCCGAGTTCGAGCGCGTGCGCCTGCTGCTGCATGGCGCAGGCAGTCCCTTGCGCCTGTCGGGTGAAGCCGCCCGCCGCAGCTACGACCCGTTGCTCGCGACGAAGCTCGCGGAGTCCGACGCCGCTCGCAAGTCGCTCGAAGACGCGACGCCGCCTGCCATTCCCGTTGGATTGGGCGTCGTCGACGGCAAGGCCGAGGACTTGCCGGTGCACATTCGTGGTTCGCACCTCAATCTCGCCAAGGAGCTGGTCGTGCGCGGGTTCCTCTCCGTGGTCGTCGACGACGTGCCCGGCCCCGCCATCGAATCCGGCAGCGGGCGGCTCGAGTTGGCGCGTTGGTTGACGCACCCCGACCATCCGCTGACGGCGCGCGTCATGGCGAACCGCGTCTGGCAGCACCTCTTCGGCGTCGGGCTGGTCTCCACGCCGAGCAACTTCGGCCTGCGCGGCGATCATCCCTCGCATCCGGAGCTCCTCGATTGGTTGGCGCGCGACTACATCGAGGGCGGCTGGTCCACGAAGGGCCTGATCCGCCGGATCATGCTGGGCGCGAGCTACCGCATGTCGGCGCAGCACGACGCGCTCGCCATGGAGAAGGATCCGGCCAACCGCTTGTTGTGGCGTCAGAATCGGCGGCGCCTCGAAGTCGAGCCGTTGCGCGATTCGGTGCTGCACTTGTCTGGCGCGCTGGACGAGACGCGCGGCGGCACCTTGCTGGGTTCGGGCAACGGCGACTACGTGACGAACGACCAGTCGGGCAACGCGGCCAACTACGGCGTGAAGCGTCGTTCGCTGTACCTGCCTGTGATCCGCAACGCGATGTACGAGATGTTCGGCACCTTCGACTACAACGATCCGAGCATGCACATCGACGCGCGGCCTTCGACCACGGACGCGAGCCAATCCCTGTTGATGATGAACTCGCCGCTCCTGCTCGAGGGTGGCGAGTTGCTCGCGAGACGCGTCGTGGCCGCCGCGTCCGACGACGAGGCGCGCGCGACGCTCTTGTGGCGCATGGTGTATGCGCGCGCGCCTTCCTCCGACGAGCTGCGCGGCGCCTTGGCGCATGTGTCGCGGGTCGCGCGGTTGCGCGCGCCCGCCGAGGGCGCTGAAGCAGGCGAATTGCAGGGATGGCGCAACCTCTCGCAGGCGTTGCTCGCCTCGAACGAGTTCCTCCACGCCGACTGAGGCCCGCATGGACGCGCAACCGCACGAACTACGACCTTCGCGCCGCAAGCTGCTCCTGGCGGGCGGCACCGGCTTCGGCTTGCTGGCCTTCGCGGGGCTGGCGCACGGAGCGGGCCTCGCCGCGCGCCGCGCCGACGCGCCGAACCCGTTGGCGCCGCGCGCCGGACACTTCAGGCCGCGCGCCAAGCGCGTGATCTTCTTGTTCATGCACGGCGGGCCGTCGCAGATCGACACCTTCGACCACAAGCCAATGCTGGAGCGCGACCACGACAAGCCGCTGCCCTTCGCCAAGCCGCGCATCCAGTTCGCGCAGACCGGCAACTTGATGAAATCGCCGTGGAAGTTCGCGCAACACGGCCAGAGCGGCTTGTGGGCCTCGGAGTTGTTCCCCGAGGTCGCCAAGCACATCGACAAGCTTTGCATCGTCAAGTCGCTGCACGGCACCAACGAGGCCCATGGTGGAGCGCTGCTCGCCTTGCACACGGGTTCCGACACCTTCGTGCGTCCCAGCATGGGCTCGTGGATCGTCTACGGACTCGGCACCGAGAACCAGAACCTGCCGGGCTTCGTGACGATCTGTCCGACGCTCGGCCACGGCGGCGTCAACAACTGGTCGAGCGCGTTCCTCCCGGGCGTGTACCAGGGCACGCCCATCGGCAACGCCAGCGTGCCGGCGAAGGACGCCGTCATCCGCCACCTCGCCAACAAGCATTGGACCGACGCCGAGCAGCGCGCGCAGCTCGACTACCTGGCGTCGTTGAACAAGGACCACCTCGAGGCGCGCGTGGCGGACGCGGCGCTGGAGGCGCGCATCCAAAGCTACGAACTCGCCTACCGCATGCAGTCGGAGGCCGCGGGGGTGCTGTCCATCGAGGACGAGTCGGCGGCGACCAAGGCGTTGTACGGCCTCGACGACAAGACGACCGAGAACTTCGGCCGTCAATGCCTGATGGCGCGGCGCTTGTGCGAAAGCGGCGTGCGCTTCGTGCAAGTCACGCACAGCTACAAGTGGGACCAGCACGGCAACCTCAAGAACGACCACGAGAAGAACGCGCGCGAGGTCGACAAGCCCATCGCGGGCCTGCTGCACGACCTCGACGCGCGTGGCCTGCTCGATGACACCTTGGTGCTGTGGGGCGGCGAGTTCGGCCGCACCCCGACGGCGCAGGGCGACGGGCGCGACCACAACCCGCACGGCTTCACCATGTGGATGGCGGGCGGCGGCATGAAGCGCGGCTTCTCCTTCGGCGAGACGGACGACTACGGCTTCTACGCGGTCAAGGACAAGGTCCACATCCACGACCTGCACGCGACGATGCTCGCGGCGCTCGGCATCGACCACGAGAAGCTCACCTATCGTTGGGCTGGACGCGACTTCCGCCTCACCGACGTGCATGGACGGGTGGTCGAGGAACTGTTCGCGAGTTGATCCATCGCGCTTGGGCACGCGCGACCCGCCCATGGTCGTCCGCCACGCGTAGCACGTCTCAAGGGGGCTCATGGATTATCCGCGCCTGCACCTTCCGCGAACGAGGACCTGCATCTAGCTTGTATTGCAGGGTGCAAACCGCCTCTCGTCCCTCCCTCGGTCCAGCCCATGCAGCCATGAAGCACGTCCTTGCCTCCCTTGTCCTCCTGTTCGTCTCCACACACGCCGCCGCCCGGCAAGTCGCTCCGATCGATGTGTCCGCGACCACGAGCGAGCGTCCGCTGCACTTCTTGGCGGACGACCATGGCGCCGTGTGGATCCGCGGCGAGACGTACAAGTCGTCGGTTTCGACTGCTGGCGCGCAGTACATCCCGTACTTGGGTTCCGACGCACCGCGCAACTACCCACTCGCGTTCGATGTGCGCTCCTGCATCGTCGGAGGGGTGGAGCTGGGTGTCGCGGGCCGCGAGGTGAAAGAGAACGGCTTGGCGCTCGACTTGCAGCGCGACTCCTTCGTCGAGCGCTGGACCTACGGCCGGACGCAGGCCGAGCAGAGCTTCCACTTCGCCGCGTTGCCCAACCGCGGCGAGCTGACGCTCTCCATCGGGTGGTCGAGCGATCTTGAACCGTCGGTCGACGACGACGGCTTCTCGTGGTCGAACGAGCTGGGTGGCGTGCGCTACGGTCGCGCCACGGCGTTGGACGCCGCGGGCCGGAAGCTCGCGCTGTCGACCGAACTGGTGGGCGACGAGATCATCATCGTCGTTCCCGCCGCGTTCGTGGCCGAGGCTGCGTTGCCGCTCGTCGTCGATCCCGTCGTCGCCACCTTCAGCGTGGATCTTTCGACCTACGACGATCGCTTTTCCGACTGCGTGCACGACACGACGAACGGCCGTTGGCTGGTGGCGTACGAGGATGCGTTCAGCGCGGGCGACTATGATGTCTACACCGTCGTGCTCGATTCCGCCGGTGGTTACGCCAGCGGCGCGTACGCCGACAACAGCGCCGAGGCCTGGGCCAATCCGCAGGTCGCCAACGTCAACTACGACGACAAGTTCCTGGTGGTGGCGGGCACCGGTCCGATCGCTTCGTCCACGGGCCGATTCATCAAGGGCCGCATCGTAGGAGCGGCCGGTACGCTGACTTGGGGTGCCGTCTTGACGATCAGCGGCGCCAGCCCGGACACGAACTTGTACCCCGACTGCGGTGGCGACCCTTACGTCTTCAGCTCATCGAGCTTCCTTGTGGCCTGGCAGCGCGACGCGGCAGCGGGCCGCCAGATCGTGTACCGCAACGTGAACACCATCGGCAGCTTCGTGCAGGCGGCGCCGGTCGTACTTGCCACGAGCGCCGGCTCCAATTACGCCAGTGTGTCGAAGGGCAACGGCTCGTCGGCATGGGGCGTCGCTTGGTCGCGCTGCCCGACGACCGTGACGAACTGCGACGCGTGGTACGCGACGGTGGACTTCGCGGGGTCGGTCTCCTTGGTGGCGACGCCCATCGCGGCCACTGCTTCCGCCGAGAACAAGGCGCGTCCGTCGTCGCGCCTCGGCAGCGCCGACAACCGCTTCGTGCTGGTCAACGAACTGGTCGTGGGGACCGACACGGATCTGCAGTTGCGCTTGATGCGCACCGACGGAACGGTGCTGTCCACCAAGCTGTTCAGCGAGCTCGAAGGCCGCGTGTTGTCGGGCGACTACGGGTTGGCGTCGATCGACGCGGACGGGTCGCGCTTCGTGCTCGCGTACACCCTGCAAGGCGCCACGGACAACACGTATGTCGCCGCGCTGGGCATCGTCGGCAACGAGCTGGTGCTGGCCGAGGAATCGCGGGCCTTGGGTGTTTCGTCCACCGACAACGAAGAGAACGCGGTCGCCGCGTCGCGTTGGTCGTCGGGTGGCGCCGCAGGCCGCAGCTTGTGCACATGGACGCGCACGCCGGGCGGCAGCTTCAGCGGCGACATCCAGGGCGCCTTCTTCGAGCCGCAAGTCGGCGGCGCGGTAGTCACGTTTTGCGCTGGCGATGGTCGCGGCGTCGCGTGTCCTTGCGGCAACAACGGGTCGGCGGGCTTCGGCTGCGGCACTTCGGTGAACGCCAATGGCACCTTGCTGGCGTCGACGGGTTCCGCTTCGACGAGCAGCGACGACTTGGTGCTCAATCTGTTGGGTGCGCCCATCGGCGTCGCCACCTTGTTCTTCCAAGGAACGACAGCTTCCGGCGGCGGCGCCGGCGCCGTGTTCGGCGATGGCGTGCGCTGCGCCGCGGGCACGGTGATTCGCCTCGGCATCAAGACGACGACCAACAGCGGCTTCTTCGGCGGTGTCGCGACCTATCCGCAGCCGGGCGACCAAGCGATCACGGTGCGCGGCGCAGTGCCCGCCACGGGCGGCGTGCGGCTGTACCAAGCGTGGTTCAGGAACAGCGCCCCGTACTGCACGGCTTCGACCTTCAACCTGTCGAACGGCTTGCGCGTGACTTGGTTGCCGTGACGCTTGCGCGGCTCGTCCGCTGGAACCGAGCACGGCGAGGCAAGCCACGTGAGGCCGCCCCAAGTCGTTTTTCGACAGGCTCTTGCGGCCATTTGTGGAAATCCTGACGGTCGTCGAAGCATCCGTGCGTGTAGATGCTGACACCACCCCAAGTCCCAACCATCGACCCGCCCTGCGGTCCCTGCCCAACCATGCGCGCCCCGAACGTCCTCGCGTTCCTCGCCCTGCTGTTCGTTTCCACGCTCGCCGTCGCCCGGCAAGTCGCGCCGATCGACGTGTCGCCTCCGACAGGCGAGCGTCCGCTGCACTTCCTCGCCGACGAGCACGGCGCCGTCTGGATCCGCGGAGCGACGTACAAGTCTTCGGTGGCGACATCGGGAGCGCAGTACATCCCGTACTTGGGGTCGGAGGCCCCGCGCAACCACCCGATCGCGTTCGACGTGCGCTCGTGCGTGGTCGGTGGCGTGGAACTCGAGGTCGCCGGCCGCGAGGTGAAGGAACGCGGGCTGTCGCTCGACCTGGATCGCGGCTCTTTCGTCGAGCGCTGGACCTACGCCCAGACGCAGGCCGAGCAGAGCTTCCACTTCGCCGCGTTGCCCAACCGCGGCGAGCTGACGCTCTCCATCGGGTGGTCGAGCGATCTTGAACCGTCGGTCGACGACGACGGCTTCTCGTGGTCGAACGAGCTGGGGGGCGTGCGCTACGGTCGCGCCACGGCGTTGGACGCCGCGGGCCGGAAGCTCGCGCTGTCGACCGAACTGGTGGGCGACGAGATCGTGATCGTCGTGCCCGCCGCGTTCGTGGCCGAAGCGGAGTTCCCGCTCGTCGTCGATCCGATCGTGGGCACCGTGTTTCCGATCGACGGATCGAGCTTCAACAACTTCAACCCGCAGCCCGTGCATGACGCGACCACGGACACTTGGTTGGTCGCGTACTCCGAGCAGTTCAGCGGCGCCGACCGGGACATCTATGCGATGCGCCGCAGCGCCTCGGGCGCATTCCTGCAGGGAGCCTACGTCGACAACAGCTCCGACTCGTGGTGGGACCCATCGACAGCCAACCTCAACTACGGCGACACCTGGCTCGTCGTCGCAACCGTCTCGAACCCCGCACCGGCCACCACTTACCAGATCAAGGGGCGCCTTGCCAGTTCCTCCGGATTGGCATGGGGACCGGTCACGACCATCAGCGACTCCGGGTACAACCATGTCGGCGCGTTTTGCGCAGGCGATCCCTATCCGTTCGGGACTTCCAGCTTCCTCGTGGCGTGGGAAAGAAGGGACATCACGACGCGCATCGTCTACCGCAATCTGCTGCCTGATGGGAGCTTCGTGCAGTCGGGCCCGGTAACGCTTGATGAGAACGCCACTGGCTTGGAAGTGTTGGGTCCGTACGCCTTGAGCCCCAGCAACAGCGGCAGCTTTTGGACGGTCTCATGGGTAAGACGTTGCACCTTATGCCCCGATCCGAACACCTACTCTTCTGTAACGCGTTGCATCGATTTCGCTGGAGCTCTTGCGGGATCCGTCTCCATCCCTTTCGGGGGCCCCACTGCTCCCATCTCGACTTTCAATCATTGCTTCTCTCCGCCCCTGTCGATCTCCGACGACCGCGTGATGGTGGCAACGCTCAGTCGCTCTTCCGCTACCCCTCCCGTCGTCAACCAGATCGTCATGAATCTGTCGCGCCCCAGCGGCGTCTCGTCGCCCAAGGTGTTCTTGAGCGACTTGGAGCCGCGCTTCACCAATCCCCTCGCGATCCTCGGTCTCGAGGTGGATGGGGGCCGAATCGTCATGACGTACAGCAGTGAATCGCCTGACTCGCCTCACGTGGTCGCCTTCGGAGTCGTCGATGACCAGCTGGTGCTCGCCGAGCCTTCGCGCAATCTGGGACCGTTGGCCTCAGGCGTGGACGATAAGGCGAAGGTCGCTTCGCGGTATTCCTCGGGTGGTGCACCCGGGCGCAACCTGTGCGCTTGGGAGAACCGCGCGACCGGCTCGAGCCAGTCGGACATCCTGGGCGCCTTCTACGAGCCGCAGCAAGGCGGCGCGTGGACGACGTTCTGCGCCGGCGATGGCAGTGGCGTCGCTTGCCCCTGCGGCAACAACGGGGCTCCGGGCCGAGGTTGCGGCACTTCCATCAGCTCGAGCGGCGCGGTGCTCAACGGGCTTGGCGTGGCGTCCACCAACAACGACACCTTCGTCTTGAGCCTCGCCAACGCACCGATCGGCGTGGCGGCGTTGTTCTTCCAAGGCACGAGTGCGTCCGGCGGCGGAGCAGGCGTCGTGTTCGGCGATGGCGTGCGCTGCGTGTCGGGATCGATCATCCGCCTAGGCATCAAGACCACCACGAACGGCGGCGTGCTCGGCGGCATCGCCAACTACCCGAGCGCGGGCGATGCGAGCATCACCACGCGCGGCGCAGTGCCCGCCACGGGCGGCGTACGGCTGTACCAAGCGTGGTTCAGGAACAGCGCCCCGTACTGCACGGCTTCGACCTTCAACCTGTCGAACGGCTTGCGCGTGACTTGGTTGCCGTAGGCAGGAGCTTGCTGCTCACAACCGGTCGAGCTCGTGGCCGACGACGGTCGTCACCCGGCCGTCGCCGCCATGGAAGCCAAGACCCAAGCGCCATGAACGCACCTTGGCGTCGATGGGCCGCTCCAGCTTGAGCTTGCCGTCGACCTGCAAGCGCAATACGCCGTCGCCCGAGTGCGCTAGTTGGATCTTGACGGGCTTGCCGGCCTTGAGGTCGATGGCGCCACGGCCTTCCTTGCGCAAGGTCAGGCTTGGCCGGCCGCTCGCGTCCTCGCCGCGGTCGAGGAGCGCCGTGGTGCCGTGGTCCATGTCGATGAAGTCGACCGACTCGAAGCGCGGCTTGTCCGGTCCCGACAGCGTCGAACGCAGGCAGAAGCCCTTCCACTCCGGCGTGCCTTGCGGTTGGACCCAAGCGAGGAAGCACGCACCTTCGTCCAGGACCTCCATTTCGAAGGCGAGCTCGAAGCGTGCGCCGACGGAGGCGTCGAAGCGCAGCGCGCGGAAGTACGCGACGCCTTGGGGGTCGCGCGGGATGGCGCACCTGTAACCATCCGCAGTGGCCTTCCAACCTCCATCGGCGCTCACCCCATCCATGGCGTCGCGCACGCCGAGGGACAACGGCAGGCGCAACTCGAGCACGCCCTTGCGGCGCAGCTCCAAGGCCAGCTCGCCACTGTGGTCCTCGTCCAGCACGCGATCCAACCAGCGCCGCGCCAAGGCGACGGCCGTGCGCGGCCGACCAGCCGCGATCATGCGCGCTTGCTCGGCGCGAATTCCGGCCAGGTACTTGGCCTCGCCCTTGGCGACCTTGTCGAAGCCGGCCGGATCCACCAAGGCGGCGGTCTTCGACAGCGCCTGCGTGTCGGCTTCGTCGTCCGCGACCAAGGCGGCCCTGTAGGCCCGATGCACGAGGGCCAACGCCTCGTCCTTGGCTGCCGCTTGCTTCGGCGCCGCTTCCTTGGATGCCTTGGCGCGCAGGGCCGCGTGCTCGGCCAAGGCGACGGCTGCTTGGTGGCCGCCGTCGTCATATTGGAGCGCCAGCTCGAGATGCTCGCGCGCGACCTCGTGCGCGCCCTTCGACTGAAAGCGCTCGGCGGCCGCCAAGTGCCAAGCGACGGCTTCTCGCGGGTTGGCGGCGCGCTGCGCCAAGGCCTGGATGAAGCTCGACCATTCGTCGACGAACTTGGTGGAGCTCCAACGCGCGGCGTGCAAGAGGGGCATGAGCGGCGTCTCCCACGAACCACCTTGTTGTCCGGGTGCGGCGATCAACCGCACCAACGCATCTCGGAACGGATGGTCGCCCTCGTCGGTCTCGTAGTGCCGCAAGAAGTAGATCAACGACCACGCCAAGGCGTATTCGTCGGGCGTCAGGAAGCGCTGGGGATCCGCCGTCAGCGTCGATTTCAAGAGCACTTGCCTGTCGCCCCACAGGTACATCAAGTGTCGCAGACGCGAGCTTGCGGGCATGCCTACGCTGACAGTGCCGTCGCGCGACAGCTTCGCGCCCTCGAAGTAGCACGCCATGCCTTCGTTCAACCACAGCGGAGCCACGACCGGACAGGCCAAAGCCATGTATTGGTGGCTGGCTTCGTGCGCCAAAGTGTCGAACAGTTCGTCGAAGACGGTGGCGTCCTCGCGGTAGTCCCATCCGTAGAGCTGGAACTCCTTCGGTCCGTCCGGATGGTAGGTCGTGCGCAGCATGCCCTTGACGTTGGTCAACTGCTCGAGCGGTTGGCCCAGCACCTGCGCGAAAGTGGCCTCGGACTTGCACAGGTAGACCATGGTCTTGCCGTCCTGGAGCGACGTGGACGGTGGCGCGTAGAAGCGCCGGTAGTACACGGCGAGCTGCTCGAGCGCGCGCGCCGCGAGGTGCAACTCGCGGTAGCCGATGTCGGATCGCAGCACGTAGCCGCTCGTCTCCAGCTTGTCCGCCTTGGACCACTCGCCATGTTCGGTGCGCCATTGGTCCAAGAACGCCTTGGGTCGTGTCAATTCGCCGCGCAGCAAGATCTGCTCGGCCAGCAGGCGTTCGTCGCCCGTCATCGCCGCGAGCGTGCGTTCGACGATCAACTTGGCTTGGCTGCTCTTCGGCCTGAGCAACATCAAGCGCGCCGCCATCTCCAGCGTGTTGCGTGGCTTCTTGTTCTTCGAGTACAGCTCCATCGCCCATGCCAGGTCCTTGACCAGCGCGTCCTGCGATTGGCGGATGCCCTCGCTGCGGGCTCCAAGTTCCTCGATGCGCGCAGCGTAGGCCCTGAGCTTCGATTCCTTCGCGCGCGCGTCGTCCACCTCGAGCTTGTCGATCAGGTCCGCCGCGCACAGCAGGTACGCCGCCTCCCCATCGATGTCTTGCGCGTCGCGGCAGGCCTCCGCCAGCGCTTCGACGGGCAGCGGGTCGTCGCGGTCCGCCGCGCGTCGCTCCAGCAGCTTGGCCTCCAAGACGGGCACTTTCGGCGCGGGGGGCGTCGCGGGCTCCTCGGCGGAACCAGGAACGACCAGCAATGGGCACAAGGACAGGAGGAAAGCGAGCGGGAGCATGGTCGAGGATCCTAGGGGGAGCAAGGCACGCGTGCCATGTGCGCGGGCTGCACCTTCGGGAAGGCAGGCGAGCGTCGGCTCACGGGCAGTACATGAAGGTCTGCCCGATGTTGACCGCTCCTTCGGTGCCGTTGCTCGCGGGCGAGGCCCATTGGAAGTACCCGCGGTGGCAACCACTGCCCACCAAGCGCAGCGTGTTCGCTGCGCCCAGCAACGAGTAGGGCAGCACGGGACCGACCGCACCCACCATGCCGGGGACCTTCGACGTGACGGGTCCTGCATTGGTCGAGCCTCCGCGATAGGTCACGAAGTCCAGCACTTGGACCTGCGCTCCTTGGTAGCGCACGAAGGCGTAGCCAGCGCGCTCGCCTGCTTGCAGGCCGAGATATCCGACTCTCGCCACGCCCATGCCCCCACCAACGTTCGCCACCGTCGGGTTGCCAACGAATGTCCTCGTGTCCTTCAGCGTGCCTGCGTACTGGGCATTCGGCCCACCGTTGAGCTTGAGGATCCTGTAGTTCCCGTCGAGGACCGTGCCTGCCGGAGCAACCACTTCGATGTAGCTGTCGCCGCCACCGGTCATGCGCAGTTCATTGATGAAGAACTGGCTGCCTGCCGGCGGCGCGACCGTGGTCGCGGCCAGCGTATTGCTCTGCGCGCCCAGGCCGGCCGCATTGATGGCACGCACGTGGAAGCGGTACGTCGAACCTGCAGTCAGCCCGGTGCGCGTCGTGCTGGTCGCGTTGACCGGCAGATTGACCGTGATCCAGTTCGAGATCACCGCGGGATCCAGCCCGGGCGCGAGCTGGTACAGCACGTAGCCGGTCTCGTTGCTGGCGTTGTCGTTCCACGCCAGCGCGATCGAGTTCGTGGTGGCCGCGGTCGTGCGCAGGTTCGTGGGCGTGTTCGGCACGGTCGGCGCCGCGGGGTTGGGCTCGGTCGTGACGACGAGCTTCATGGCCAGCACGCGCAGCGTGTTGCTTGTCAAGCCAGCTTGACGCCGGACCTGCAGTTGCAGATCGTTGATCTTGGCGGCCGTCCAATTCGTGGTGAGGCCGGTGATGTCGCCGGTTCCTGCCAAGCGGTCGGCGCAGATGTAGACTCCACCGACCGCGATGCTGTTGAACGCGGGCGAGGTGCGCCAGCCCGAGTCGATGCCGTGGGCCGGGGCGTGCGCGCGGAAGCCGACGGTCGCGGTGGTGTTCTCGTTGTGGCGGCACTGCACATCGGCCTGCACGCGCACGATGCGATGGTTGGTCGGCAGGACGAAGTTGCCGAAGTCGACCGCCGACAGCGGCGTCGTGTTGCTGTTCACGGCGTTGGTGGCGTATTGGCACGAGGTCGTCGTGTTGCAGTTGTTGCACGTCGGAGCCGAGGCCGCGTAGCCCTCGTTGGTCCACGGCGTGGTGCTTGCCGGACTCGAGGTCTCGGGGACGCTCGTGGCCCAGAGGGTGATGACATCGGCCCGCGCGGCGCCGAGCGTGGCGCAGGCGCCGAGCGCGAGCATGGCCGCCTTCCTGGCGTGCGCGGCGACAAGGTGAAGCAGATTGAGGCGCATGGTGCACTTCGCTTTGGGTTTGGGGTTGCCATCGACGGCCGCTTGCCATCGATGCGCCGTACTCCAAAGCGAGGGAGCACGCCTTTTCTCATGGCTCATGCATCAGTTAATTCGCAAAGCTCTATAGATGAACAACTTGGTGCGTAGCTTCGTCTTGTCGGGTTGTCCGGCCACGCCCACCGTCCCGAGGGCCTTCTGACAGCCACTTGCCGGAGGTTCACACGTGTTCACGCGCCGTGAGGATCCACGCCGTGCCTCAACAGGCATTCGCGCAACGACTTTTGCGCGCGGAGCAGCAGCATCGAGGTCGCGTCCGGAGTGCGACCGAGCTCGCACGCGGCTTCGCCGATGGAGAGCCCATCGAAGAAGCGCAGTTGGAGGACGAGTCGGTGGCTGTCCTTCAAGGCGTGCATGCAATCAGCCATCTGCCGCCGCAGTTCGTCGCGTCCCAGTCGTCGACTCGGGCTGGTGCCATCGTCCACGGGCTGCGGAGCTCCTTCTTCTTGCAGCGACACGTGCTGGTTGCCCAGACGCGCCTCCAACTTGCGCGCTTCGCTGGCTGCGACCCAGCGCGCGTGCTGGCACAGCAAGCGTCGGAAGTGTTGGGCGTCGTTCACATACGGCAGGTAGGGTCGCACGCGCTCGAGGACTTGGGTGCGCAGGTCCTCGGGGTCCAGATGCCGCATCAGGCGCGGTCCCATGACCGATCGCACCAAGAGCAGCACTCGCTCCATGTAGCGCTCGTAGAGCTGCTCGATCGCCGAGTCATCGCCTCTGCTGACCCGTTCCAGGAAGTCTTCGGTCCCGCCCGCCTCGGGTTCGCTCCCCAGGAAGTCCTTCGTGGACTCATCGTCATCCGTCTGTTGCGACCCGCCTGCGTCCTGATGGCCATGCTCGTCTTCGTCGTGCTCCTCCTCGTCGTGCTCGTCTTCTTCGTGCTTGTCTTCGTCGTCTCCCAGCATGTTCAGCACTCCATGCCTTTCTTGCGCAAGCACTCCTTCAACTTCAACTCGGCGCGACCAAGCAGCATGACCGCCGCCTCTTCGGAGCGCTCCAGCTCGGCCGCCACGTCCTTGTACGCCATGCCGGCCTGGTGCCGCAGGTACAGCACCTTGCGGTGGTCCTCGGCCATGGCGTGCAGGCACTCGGAGTAGAGCAGCAAGAGCTCCTCCTGCTGCGCGGGCGCGGAAGGCCGCGTCCCGCGCTGCTCCGGTTCGACGCCGGCTTCCGCGTCGATGGCCACCTCCTTCTCGGGGTTGCGCTTGTCGGTGGCGCGCTTGCGCGCCGCGTCGACGACCACCTGCTTGGCGAGCCGCGCGAACAACCAGCGCAGGTGCGGCACGTCGGTGATGCGGCCGACATGGTCGAGGCTGCGCAACATCACTTCCTGCCTCAAGTCCTCCGCCTGCACCGAGGCGGCCAGTTGCGAGCCCATCTCGGCTCGCACCCAGGCGAGGATGCGCGCCTCGTAGCGCGCGTACAGCTCGTTGATCGCGTTCCTGTCGCCGGCTTGGATGCGCGCGAGGATGTCGCGCGTGTTGTGCGGTTCGGGCTCGTCGGGGAAGGAGAGTGTCTTGGCTGTCATGGGAGGGCAAGCCTTCGTCGCGAAGTCCGCGTCAGAGGCCAAGTCCAGCCTAGCACCACAGGCTCGTGCGCGCGCGCTCTCAGCAGTCGATGCCCTTGGCGCGCATGCATTGCTTAATGCCGCGCGCCGCGCGCTCGACCAGCATGACCGCGGTCTCGGCCGCCATGCAGAGCTCCTCGGCCACCATGGCGAAGGGCAAGCCGAGCACCACGCGCAAGCCCAATGCGCGTCGTTCTTCGCGCGTCAACGCGGCCAAGCAGCCTTCGTAGGCGTCCATCAAGTCATGGTGCGTCATCTGGGCTGGCGCATCGTCCGATGGGACTCCGGCTTCCGGCTGCTGGACGCCTTCGCCGCCGCGCGCCTGCTTCGGGGCCTGCCCCTTGGTGCATGTGCGTCGCGCCAGCTCTCCGACCAGGTGAGCGGCCGCCAAGCGCACCTCGTCCCCATGGCGTGTGCGCGCCGCGAGCTTGGGCAGCTCGGTCTCGACTTGCCTCCACACCCTGTTCCATTCGACCTCGTCGATCCTGCGCAGCTCGAGTTCGATGCACGCCCATGCGCGCAGGCGCTGCTGCCAATGACCGAGGATCTGCGCCAACGCGGCTGCCGGCTCCTTGGGACTGTCGCCGGGGAAGCCGAGGGGGCTCGAAGGGGGTAGGGGGGTGCTCATGCGTCGCTCCTAGTGCAAGCGTGGAGCGCCGAGCCAGGCCACGCGCCAAACCACATGCCAGAGCGCCGGCCCACGCTCGCGTTCGCTCACGGCAGTACCTTCAGGGCACGACCCTCAGGGCCGCGCGCCATCCCAATTGCGGAGTGGCTTGCGCCGGATGGAAGGTCGTGCTCCGGTCGGAACGCGCCTGCGACGGCCGGTCGGCGTGGCCGGCGCCGCGCACGATCCGCGCCAGTGCGTCGGCCCCGCCCGCCGGTTCGTCGGCGAGTCGCGCTGCTCGGCCCTCCGTCGGCGCATCGGCGCACCACTCCCACGCGTTGCCTTGCATGTCGTGCAGGCCGAACGCGTTCATCCCGTACGCGCCCACGCGCTTCATCTCGGAGGTGCTCGAGTCGTCGAGGGCGAGGTTCTCCATGTCGCGCAGCGAGCCTTCGTCGGCGCCGGTCCACCACGGCGTGTCCGTGCCGGCGCGACAGGCGTATTCCCACTGCAAGCTCGTGGGCAAGGAGCCCCATCCAAGGAAGCGCGCCCAAGACTCGTCGATGGTGTTCCAACTGACGTTGCCCGCGGGCTTGAGCGCGTCCTCTTCTGGCATCGTCTCCTTGCGCCGCGGTGCGAGGCGATTCCACTGTGCATTCGTCATCTCGTGCTTGGCGAGGAGGAAGGGCGCCAACTCCACGCCAGCGGATCGATCGGCGTGCTCGGAACCAAGGCTGCCGGAAGACGGCAGCGTGCCGCTCGGCAGCAGCACGAAGATGATGCCCGTGTCGTGGGCGAGCTCCAAGCGGCCTTGCGCATCGCGGCGCGGCCGACCCTCGTCGTCCAGCGGCGGCTCGGCGCCGGTCTGCAAGTGCACGAACTCCCACAAACCGGTGGTGGGATCCGCACCCAGCGGCAACAACCCAAGTTGCTTGCCAAGTCGTTGGCCGCTGGGCCAACGGATCCCGGCGTACTTCGGTTCCGTGGCGATGCCCTCGACGGCCGCGGCCCAGCGCTTGCGCGCCTGCGGACTCTCGGCGGCTACGCGCGCGATGGCGAGCTGTGCCTGCAACTCCGCCAAGCCATGTTCCAACATCGACAACTGGCGATGCCACCACTCGTCCTGCGCATCGCCGAAGCGCCAGGTGCGCCGCTCGCGGCAGCGCGCCTCCAGCGCTTCGATGCGGGCTTGCGCCGACGCCTCAAAGTCCGCCAGACGCGACTGTGCTTCGCGTAGCGCTTGTCGCAACTCCTCCAAGTCCGCGCGGCGCTCGTCGAGTCGATCCGCGGCCCAACGCTCCAATTCCTCGCGCAGCAACCGCGCCCAGCGTTCGATGTCCGCCCGCTGGCCCGGAGGCGCGTCCGCGAGGGCGAGCTCCATGTCCGGCCACGCCTGTTCCGGCAAGCCGAAGCGGTGCAAGGCCCATGCACGCGCCGCATGGCTGGCCGCACGTGTCGCTTGGTCGGCGCGGGCGACGGCTCGCTCCGCGCACAAGAAGGCCAGTGCTTCGCGGCCATGGAGCTGCGAGCCGTCCGCACCGCACCAGTCCAACACCAGCGCGGCCAACTCCGCCGCGCCAGCCTCGCGCAGCAGGACGAGTTCCGCCTCCGTCTCTTCGTCGGGCTCGTCCGACCCGCGCGCCGGCCATGCAGACTCGCCCAGCATGCGCTCCATCCACAGCGCCTCGCCCTCCATCCGCTCACGCTCGCGCCGCGCGTCGTCGATGGCCGCCGTCGAGGAACGGCGCAGTTCTTCGAGGCGCGGACGATCGGGATGGGTCGCGTAGTCGTCGGCGCGCTCCTTTGGCGTCCACTCGCGAACGCGCGTCGATGCGCGCAATTCCTCGAGCTTGGCCCGTACGGCCGCGAGGCCTGGTTGAGCCGCGCGTCCGTGTCCATCCTCCGCCGTCGCGCCATCGACGAGCGCCTGAGCCGCCTCGATCCACCACCGGTAGGCCGGCTTGCCCAAGTTGGCGAGTTGGTCGGTGTCGCGCGTGGCGGCTCGCAAGCGCTCGACCTCGAGGATCAATCCGCGCAGCTGCAGATCGCGCTTCTGCGCTTGCAGCTCGTCGGCCAGCAGGCTCGCCGCCGCGCTGCTCTCCAAGGCTTCCTTCTTCGCGTCCAAGGCGCGCTGCTTCTCCTGGCCGGCTTCGTGCGCCTTGTTGGCGGCGTACAAGGCGAGAGCGACGGTGACGACCACGGCAGCGGCCACGGTCGAAGCCAAGACGCGGTGGCGCAGGATGAACTTCTTCGTCTCCGCCCATGCGCCGGTCTCGTAGGCCGAGACAGTGCGCCGCTCGAGGTAGGCGCGCAGGTCGTGCGCCAGCCCCACGCAGTCCGCGTAGCGATCCGCGGGATCGTGCGCCATCGCTTGTTCGCAGATGGCCACCAGCTCCACCGGCTGGCGCGGCGCCAACTTGCGCAGCGGCGTGGGCGCTCCGGCTTCCATGCGACGCACGAGCTCCAGCGGCGCCAGTTGGCGCTCGTCGGTCTCGAAGTACGGCGTGCGACCCGCCAGCAACTCGTAGAGCATCGCGCCCAGCGCGTAGACGTCGCTGTGCGGACCGATGAGCCCGCCGTCCTTCCATTGCTCGGGCGCCATGTAGGGCGGGGTGCCGCGCCCGGGCATGCTGCCGATGAAGCCGCCCGTCGCCTCCGCATCGCGCGCCTGTTGCGCTTGCACATCCTGGTCGGAGCCCGTCGGGCCTGCGCGTCCTTCGGCGACGCGCGCGAGCCCCCAATCCATCACGCGCACTTCGCCAAAGGTCCCGATGCGGATGTTGTGCGGCTTCAAATCGCGGTGCACGACGCCCTTAGAGTGCACGTAGGCCATGGTCTCGGCCACTTGCAGCAACAAGCCCACGACGCGCGTCGTCGTCCAGTCCGCCTCACCTGTGCGCGCGAGCCGATAGATCTCGGTCAGGTCCTGCCCGCCCACCAGCGGCATCGTGTAGTACGCCGCGCCCTCGGTGTCGATGCCAGCGTCGTGCACCGTGGCGACGCCCGGATGGTCGAGCAGCGCCGCGATGCGCATCTCGCGCCGAAAGAGCGGCATCAGCCGCGCGGCCCGTTCAGGATCGCGGATGCGCTTGTACGCCACCATGCGACCCAGCAACACATCGCGCGCCTCGTGCACGACGCCCATGCCGCCGCTGCCGATGCGCGCGCCCAGTTCGTAGCGCGTCGTCGGCGGCCCGAGCTCGGCCAACTCGCGACGCGCAGTCGCCGCCGCGGCGCGTTCCAACGCCTCGTTGGCGCGCGAACCCAGTCCCGCGAGGCGTAGCAGCGAGTCCAGCCGCGAGTCCCCTTGGTGGCGCCGCCGCAAGTCCTCGGCCTCGTCCGGATGCGCCGCGCAGAAGTCCTCGAACGGCGGCGCCTCGCCCCGTTCGTGCGCGACCACCCATTGCGCGTAGAGGCGCTCGATGGGCGAGTACTCGTTGTCGTCCTGCGCGGCGTCCACGGCCTCTCTTCGCTTCCACCTCAGCATGGCATGTGGCGCGCCGGATGTGTCGCGGCGATTGCGCTCGATCGTCGCCCGTCGCCAAGTCGTTGGAGTGGATGCATGGGATGTTCGGGGCCGCGCTCGTCCGATCTGCACGGAAGGGCACTCAAACATGGCAAGCGCGCTCCGACCCGCGCTCCCACGCCGATTGGCCGAAGCGTAGAGCCAATCAGCCAAGTGCCAGACCGAGCTCGCCTGACCGGCACCGACCACATGTAGCTCGCCGTGGTGTGCCTGCGTCCAAGCCGCGATACGTGAGGGGGGGAGTGCAGTGCTGCGGCGACCGTGGCCTTCGGCTGGCCCGACGTAGGTTGCCGCGCCCGGCGTGGACGCTCCTCCGGTCCCAGGCCAAGCACCCTTCCCATGCGGCATGGGCACGAAGCATGAGCCAAGCCGCGCTGGAGGCTCCTCGCGCAAGGCGTCCGAGAGAGGTGTTGTTCCTACGGCAACACGCGCATCGCCGGTCGCAAGGTGGCGCCACCCTCGCGCTCGTTCGGATCGAGCTCCATGGCGACCTGCATTCCGTTGGGGCCGGTCCAGTACGCGGACCCGACCGTCAACCGGTGCGTCGCGGCATCGACCAGCTTCATCCCGTCGCCGGGTCGAGGCGGGATCTTGTCGACCCACTCCGAGATGGCTGTCTCATCGTCGGTCGCGCCCGCGTCGCCGCACATCTCGACGAGGCTTCCGATGATGTCGTGGAAGCCATACGGGTTGGCGGCGAGGCTCCCCACCGGCAACAGCGAGCCTCGCACTCCATCGAACTTGATGTTCTCCTTGCCGCGCAACGAATCGACCGAGTCGCCTGTCCAGTACATCGTGTTAGTGCCCGCGCGCATCGCGTGCTCCCACTGCAGGCGACTGGGAAACCAGATCGGACCGGGAACGCGTTGGAGCAACTCCGCGTACTCGCTCCAACTGGGTTGTTGGCTAGGCATGTCGCCGGCGATCGAAGTTGGATCGGAGGAGGCGACCGCGGCCGAGGCGCCAGCCAGCCGCTTCCATTGACCTACCGTGAGCTCGTACTTGGACAGGAAGTATGGATCCAGCTCGAACTCGGCCACCCACTCGTCTTGGTGGTTCGCGGTTCCCTTGGGGAGGACGAGTCGCGGCGTTCGACCTCCAGGCACTAGCACGAAGACGAGCCCGGTCTCGCCGTCGATGATCCACTCGCCGTCGTCGCCGCGCGCGGGCGGCAAGCCGGAACCAGCGTGGAGAAACTCCCACAGGCCTGAATGCGGATCTTCGCCCAAGGGCACGAGTCCGAGTTGCTGCACGAGCCCGCCACTTGGCCAACGCGCTTGCGCGTACTTCGGTGACGCGGCGATGGCCTGCAAGCCTGCGCTCCAGCGGCGTCGGACTTCATCTTCTTGCGCTTGGTCGAGCACCGTGGCGAGCGCGACGAGTTCCGCCTCCGTGGCCTGGAACTGGGCATGCAGTGCATCCTCGGCGGGGTCGAGGAAGCGCCAGGTACGGCGCTCTCGGCACTGCGCCTGCAAGTCCGTGATGCGGCGGTCCAGGTCGGCCTCCGCCGTGGCGATCTCGGTCTTGATGTTCTTGCGTCGCGCCTTGGCTTCCGCCTTCCAAGCGAGCAACTCGGCTTCGCGCTCGGCTCGCGCATCGCCGGTGAAGCGTGCAGTCTCGAGCTGCATCAGCAGCAAGTCCTCGGCTACGGGTCCGCGATCGGCTGGAGGCAGCTGGTCGCGCAACGACTCGAGCTTGTCCAGCGCTTCCGCGCCGCGACCGACGGCCCAGAGGGCCCAGCTCCAGGCCACTTCGGCTTCCACGCGATCCGCCGGTTCCACGCTGGAAGCGGCGCGCTCGGCGTAGATGAGGGCGCGTACTTCCATGCCGTGGATCCTGCGGCTCGCGGGCTTGGCGTAGATCAACGCCTGCCGCATCAGGTCCGCGGCCCGCATGCCTTCCAACTCGCGAGCCATGCTGCGTTCGTAGCGTTCCTTGTCCGGCCACGGCTTGGACCCGAGCATGCGCGCTTGCCACTCGGCCTTGCGATCAAGTTGGTTGACCGCGCTGTTCATGGTCGTTTCGAGTTCCTCGCGCTCGAGCTGCAGCTTGGCGACCGCCTGCTGCAATGGATGGTTGATGAAGTCGCGCGACTGGTCGTAGTCCGAGTAGGGCTTGAAGCTGGCCGTCGCGCGCAACGCGGCGAGGCGTGCGCGCACCTCGGCCAGACCCGGCGAATGCGCGCCGTGGGGATCGACCGATCCCTCCACGAGTTGGCGCGCGAAGTCGGTCCACTGGACGCTGGTCCATGGACTGCTGGCGTCCTTGAGGGCGTCGAGCAAGCCCCGCGCCTGCGATCCGAGCAAGCGCAGCTGCAGCTCCTGCGCTTGTCGCGACACGGCGGCGCCGCGCTCCTCGGCCAACCTCTTTTGAGCGGTGGCGAGCTGGGCCTGCTCGTTGGCGCGATCGCGCTCGATCAGCGCCGTCCGCGCGTTGGCATCGGCTTCGTCCGCCTTGTCTTGGAAGGCCAGCACTCCGATCAAGGAAGCGACAATGGCTGCTCCAACCGCGCTCGCGAGCGCCTTGTTGCGGCGCACCCACTTCCTGGTCTCGGCCCAGGTGCCGGCCTCGTGCGCGGCGACGACGCGACCTTCAAGGAACGCGCGCAGGTCCGCGGCGAGCGCCGAGCAGTCTGGGTAGCGCCGGTCGCGGTCGCGCTCCATGGCCTTCTCGCAGATCGAGCACAGCTCGGCCGGTTGGGCGCGCGCGACCGTCTGGATCGGCTCCGGTGGTCCAGCTTGCATGCGCCGCCACAGCACCGCGGTTTGGATGCGCTCTTCGCCTGCTTCGTGGAATGGCGGTCGACCCGCCAGCAGCTCGTACAGCATCACGCCCAGCGCGTATACATCGCTCGCCGGGCCGACCACGCCCCCGGAGCGCCACTGTTCGGGCGACATGTAGGGTGGCGTGCCGGCGCCGCCGCTGTTCTCGGCCTGCCGTGGTGCGCCCGACTCGGCGCCGCCTGCGACGTCGTCGGCGAGCTTGGCGATGCCCCAGTCCATCACATGGACCTCGCCGTATTCGCCCACGCGGATGTTGCCGGGCTTCAAGTCGCGGTGCACCACGCCTTGTGCATGCACATACGCCATCGCCTCGGCCACCTGCGAGAGGATCGCCACGACGCGCACCACGCTCCAGCCTTCTTCGCCGCGCGCGACTTGCCGATAGACCTCCGACAAGTTGCGTCCGCGGATCAGCGGCATCGTGAAGTACGCGCGACCATCCGCATCGACGCCGGCGTCGTGGATGCCCGCCACCGCCGCGTGCGAGAGCCGCGCGGCGATGCGCATCTCGCGCCGGAACAACGGCAACAGCCGCGCGGCCGCCGCCGGATCGGCGATGCGCTTGCACGCCACGACGCGCTCCAGCAGCAAGTCGCGCGCTTCGTGCACGCTGCCCATGCCGCCGCGGCCGAGCTCCTTGCCGATCTCGTAGCGTCCACCTACGGCGCCAAGACGCGCAAGATCTTGCCGCGCCTGCGCCGCCTGCGCACGCAGCACGCGCTCGTCTTCGATGGTCCCGACTCCCGCGGCGCGCGCCAGCCCGCCCAAGACACCGTGATCCGCGTGCAACGCCCGCAGCTCGTCGGCGAGCTCCGCATGCGCCGCGCACAACGCCTCGAACGACTCCGTCGAGCCTTGCGCCTCGGCCTGCAGGCGCCAAGCAGCGTAGGTCCTTTCGGCGGGGGAATAGGGCTCGGATGCGTCGTGGGGCTGCATGTCGTCGAGTGTAGGCATTCGTTGGCCGTCACCCGATGGGCGTGGGAAGCGCGCGGACCGACTTACCGACCTGCGATGGCTCGATCCCGATGGCGAACCTGAGCAGGGCATCGTTTCCCTGCGTTCGCGTCGGCGACACAGGGTCCCAAGCCCTGCTCGCAGTGTATTGCCGGTCAATACAACGATCGGCGACGTCGGCCCGCTCAAGCCGGCCGACGTCGCCATGACCACCTCAACGCCGCAGGTTGAAGACCAGGATGCCATCACCCACGATCACGCTGCCTTCCTCGGCGTCGCCGCCGAAACCGTCCTCGAAGCGGACCTCGTCGGCTTCGTCGACGAAGCCGTCGCAGTCATCGTCGGTGCCGATGCTGTCCACGCGGACCGGGGCGATGGCATCTCCGGCAATCACGAGGTACTGCACGGCGAACTCCATCAATTCGGTCGAAGCGGCGTCGTAGCCCACCGTGTAGATCCACACGGTCAGCTCCTCTTCCTCGAGGCGATAGCCGCCATGGATGACGGCCAGCGCGGGGAAGTTCGGCATGTCCGCATTGCCCATGGCCATGAGCCGCAAGGTCGAGTGGAGACCACTCGGGCTCGCCGTGCCGAGGTCATTCGAGGTCGCGCCGTAATGGGTGCCGCACGTACCTTCATCGAGATCGTCGCAGGTGGTGTTGACGATCTCCTCGACCGGCACCAGCTGCAGCACGCGGCCATCCAGATGGCCCTGGATGGGCAGGAACGGGAAGGTGAATTCGCCAGGAATGTCGAAGTTGTCCACGACTTCGATCATGTACGCGCCTCCGAGCGATGACGCGCCGTCGCAACCGAAGACGGGCGTGCCGTCCTCGTCGACGACGACATCGCCGCCGTCGTCGCCACCGCCTTCGTCGCCGCCATCGTCGCCACCACCGCCGCCACCGCAGGCGACGAGGGCGAGGCAAGCGAACGCCGACGCGAGGAGCTTGGAGCAGGGGATCGAGCTGTTGATCTTCATGGTGCGTTTCTTTGATCCGTGGCCGGCGCCAAGTGGGCTCGTCCACGTGGGAACAAGCGTCCCGGCGGCGAACTTCCCGCGCGGAATCCGAAGAAAGCAGGAAGCCCCGGCCGCGAGGGGCTCGCGGCCGGGGCGCTGCTTGCCGGCTGCGCGCCGGAACGAGATCAGTCGTCGACGTCGAGGCCGCCGCCGATCGTCCAGGCTTGCGCCCGCTCCGCGTCCAGCAGCACCAGCTCGCCTTCGAGCTCCACCGGCCCCGTCCGCACGCCGCGCAGCGCGTAGCGCGAGCCGCGCGCCGAGACGAGCACCGCGAAGCGGCCGTCTTCGTCGACCGGCAGGCCCAGGGCCAGTTCGAAGCCCGGGTTCAGCGGGTCGTCCATCGTCAGGCGGAGCGTCGGCTCGCCGGCGAGCTGCAGCACCCGCGCGACGCCCGCGACGTGGCCATCCAGGCCGAGCATGGGCGACTCGGCGACCGCCGCCAGGCGCGCGTCGTCGTCGCCGAGGTCCTCGACCAGCGCCGAGCCGCGCTGCATGACGAGCACCACCTGGCCGGCATGGATCGCCGGCACGGTCGGATCGAGCATGTCGACCGGCAAGAGTTCGTCCGCCTCGTCGATCAGCCCGTCGCAGTCGTCGTCCTCGCCCACGACATGGTCCGGCAGCGCCACCATGATGTCGCCGGGGTAGGTCTTGTACTGGATGGTCTGCGTCACCGTGTCGCCGACGCGTTCCACCCAGGAGACGCCGTCGAGCTGCACGGTCATGCCGAGGCCGGCGTCGTAGTACGAGCCGACCAGCACCGGAGACACGGGCCACGCGAGCGGCGCTTCGCCGGCGAAGGCCAGCGCCATCAAGGTCGAAGGCATGACGCCGGTGGTGCTGGCGGTGCCCATGCCGGTGCCGCCCGCCGCGTACAAGGTGATGCACAGCGAGGCGCCGGGCTTGCCGTCGGCGCACTGGGACACGCCGTACATGTCGACGTACGCGTCGGCGATGTCCTGCAGGTCGAGCCGCGCGAGGTTCAGCTGCCGCGACTGCATTTCGAGGTCGACCGGGAACAACGGGTCCTCCAAGCCGGCTTGGTCCTCGTCGAGCTGGTAGGTGGCGCCCACGATCGTCCACGCGCCACCTTGCTGGTCGAGGGCGGGCGGGCAGTCCCCCGGTTGGGGCGGGCGCGGAGGGTCCTGTTCGTCGTTCCCGGACGAGCCGCCTCCGCAGGCGGCCATCAAGCCGAGGACGAACAACGAGGTCGCGTGGATGGTCCGAGGCGCGAGGGTGTGCGTGAGCTTCTTCATGGAGGTTGGTCTGTGCGTGTCGCCCGTCCGGCGCCCATCGCCGTCGGTCGATGCTTCCAGCGCGCGGTCCGAGGCCGTCCAACGCCCATTCGGGGTCGTCCAAGCGGTTTTTCGGCTGCCCTCGCAAGCTCCTCCCGCCCGCGCCCCCCGTGGCGCGCCATCGCGTCTAGACTGGACGCCCGCCACCGGTTCCGCGGCTGGAGGCGCCTCGGGGGCGACCGTCCTCGGCGGCGGAAAGGACGATCCAAGCGACCATGGCCATGTTCGGACCCGAGGTGGAGCGCACGGCGCGGTTGATGAACCGCGCGCGCAAGGTGCTGGCGTACGGCGGCCTCGATGGCATCGTCCATCGGCCCTTGATGCACGAGCGCGGCACCTTCCCGCAGTTCGTCGAAGCGGCGGAAGGTTGTCGCATGGTCGATTCGACCGGGCAGGCCTACATCGATTGGGTCAACGGTTGGGGGCCGACGATCCTCGGCTACCGCCATCCCGAGGTCGAGGCGGCCATCGTCGATGCGCTGCGCGCCGGGCCTTCGGTCTCGTTGATGCATCCGGTCGAGGTCGAGGTCGCCGAGCTGCTGAGCGAGATGATCCCCAACGCCGAGATGGTGGCGTTCGGCAAGAACGGCTCGGACAGCTTGACCGCCGCCGCACGCGTGGCCCGCGCGGTCACGGGGCGCGAGCTGATCCTCCAGTACGGCATGCATGGCTTCCACGACTGGTTCGTGTCGCGCCTCGCGCATGTGCGTGGCGTGCCGGGCTGCTTGCACGGCCTGGTCAGGTCGTTCCCCTTCAACGACCTCGCCGCGCTCGAGGCCCTGTTCGAAGCGCACCCCGGCCAGGTCGCGGCCGTGATGATGGAGCCGAGCCGCGAGCAAGAGCCGGCGCCCGGCTACCTGCAGGGCATCAAGGATCTCTGCCGCAAGCACGGTGCCTTGTGGATCTGGGACGAGGTCATCACCGCGCTGCGCTTCGGCGTGGGTGGAGCGCAGACCGCGTACGGCATCTCGCCGGACCTCTCGTGCCTCGGCAAGTCGCTCGCCAACGGCATGCCGCTCTCGGCGCTCGTCGGACGACGCGAGTACATGCAGTACACGCCCTCCGTCGGCTTCGGCATGACCTTCCGCGGCGAGACGCTCTCCCTGTCGGCGGCGCGCGCGACTCTGCAGGTGTGCCGGCGAGAACCCGTGGCCGAGCGTCTCGCCGAGGCGGGCACGCGGTTGCGGCGGCGCTTCGAGGCAGACTGCGCCGATTTGGGGCTCGACTGGGCCATGGTCGGCCATTCCGCGCGCATTTCGGTGCGCTTCGGGGGCGGCAACGGCTGGAACGCCGAGTCGTTGCGCGATCTGTTCCTGCAGGAGTGCCTCAAGAACGGCGTGTTCACCAACGGCAACTTCCTGGCGTCGTTCGCCCACGACGAGGCGGCGGTCGACTGCACGGCTGGCGGCGTGCGGCGCGCGCTCGAGACCGTGGCCCAGGCCTTTCGCCTCGGGCCGCAGCGCCTCGCCGAGCCCGTGGGCGGCTTCCCGCATGGACCGAAGATCCACAGCGCGCGCGGCAGCGCCGACCGCCTGTGGACCGAGGGTCATGTGCTGCACATGTCGGGCTGGCTGCTGCTGCACGACGGGCCGGCCGACGAGGTCCATGTTCGTCGTCCCGACGGCCAACTGGTGCCCGCGGCCAAGGTCGCGCGGCCCGACATCGCCGGCGCCTTCCCGCACACGAGCGGCGCCGAAGGCGCGGGCTTCAGCGTATCGGTGCCCGAGGCGCTCGTCGCCGACGGCACGCGCCACGAGGTCGACCTGCTGGTGTCCAAGGCGGGGCGCGAGGTCTTCTCGTGCCGCATCGTCAAGTACGCAGTGTCCGACGCGGGGATCGGCGGCCCGTTCTGGCTCGGCGACGGCGTGCTCTACATCTGACGCCGGCCTCCAGCGCGGCGCGCCACCCGTCGGCGGGCGCTACTTGGGCTTCGCCAGGCCGAGGATGCGCCGGATGGGGTTGCGCTTGGCCTCCAGCCGCGCGTGCAGGTTCGCCACCTCGCGCTCGAGGTTCTGGATGTGCCCTTGCAGGTGGGGGCGTTCGGCTTCGAGCGCCTGCGCGTGGCCGTGCACGCCACGCAGTTCCGCTTCGAGCGCTTGGGCGTGCTCGCGCAAGCCGCGCGCGTCGGAGTCCATCGCCCGCGCATGGCCCTTGAGTCCCGAGTTCTCGCGCTCGAGCGTGTCGGCGTGCCCCTTGAGCGCCGCGTTCTCGCCCTCGAGGTTGGCGATGTGGCCGCGCAGCTGCGGACGCTCGGCCTCGAGCACCTTGGCGTGTTCGCGCAAGCGCGCCAACTCGGCTTCGAGCGCTTCGCCGTGCGCGCGCAGGCTGGCGAGTTCGGACTCCAGCGTCGCAGCGTGCCGCCCCAGCTGGTCGCGCTCGCCCTCGATGGCGCCGACATGGCCGTGCAATCCGGCGCGCTCCTTGAGGAGCTCCGAGCGGATCTGGCGCAGGACATGGCGCTCCGAGCGCAGGCTGGCGATCTCCTCCGCGGCGCGGTCCGAGACGCCGCGTCGCACGCGCGCGCGCAGGTCCTCGATGGTGGCGACGCCGCGTTCGGAGCAACGCAGGCAGTCGTAGTTCAGCTTGCCCGTCCACACGCCGCGCCGCAGCTCCTTGGCCTGGTCGGACTCGAGCACTTCGGGCAGCGGAGTCCGCTTGACGTTGCCCACCACCTCGGAGCGGCAGCACAACGACACATCGCCGTTGGAGCGCACGATGACGAAGTTCCACGGATCGGTGCAGTCGCGGGTTTCGCCGGGCCCGGGCGCCTTGTTGAAGCTCATTGCCATGATTGACCAACCTCCAGCGAATCGACCAGTCCGGGTTCCATGTCGAAGCGCACGCCCAACTCGTCGGCGATGCGCTGCGCATCCTCGATCGCCCGCAGCGCGCCTTGCGGATCCACTTCAGAGGGGTGCAGGATCTTCACCGCGCCCTCGACGTCGGGATGCCGCACCAGGTTGACCAGCGCCAAGGCGTGCGCCTTGCGCGCATGAGTCCAACGCACGAGATCGGGCACGAGCGGCATGTTGAGGTGCGTGATCGTGCAGCTGATGTGCAAGAACGGCTTCTCGATGAAGTTCGACTCGCAATGCGCCACGAGCCGATCGAGGTTGTCCGTCAGCTTGTCGAGCTTCAGCCCGCGGCGCAGCTGGAACTGCAGGTCTGCGTCGGTCGTGTCGACGCTGATCTTGACGGCGCGGAAGCGCGCCAGCGTGTCGATCTCCTCGTCGTTGAACCGCTTGGCGAAGTTGCTGGTGATGGTCACCGGCAGGCCGCGCGCCAACAAGAGCCGCGCCACCCGCGTCCAATCGCGCAGCATCGTCGTCTCGCCGTGACCGCTGAGCTGCACCTCGTCGGGTTGCGCGCGCAGGAGCACGTCGGCCAGCGCCTCCGGCTCCATGAGCAGGTCCTCGCCCTTGTAGTCCGGCTGGCTCACGGGGCAATAAGTGCACAGCAGGTTGCACCTGCTGGTCATCTCCACGTAGATCGTCCGCGGACGCGCTCGCAGCATCTCCGGCGGGATTTCGTCGACTTCGCTCGTCATGACTTGCCTTCCTCGTCCTTGGCGAGGCGCGGCAGCCGCAGGAGCCTCGCCGCCATCCTCAATGTTCCCAGCGGCCCGTCGTAGCGCGCCAAGCGCAGCGTCGCGGCCTCGTGCTCGGCTTCGACTGCGCCGATGTGGCGCGCCAACCTCTCGAGATGCCCGTGGAGCACGGACTGCTCCTGCCGCAGCTCCTCGACCAGCCCGCCCAGCGTGCGCGCGTGGCCCTTGAGCGCCGCGTTTTCGCGCTCGATCGCCTCGGCGTGGCCCTTCAACGCGGCGTTCTCGCGTTCGAGCGTGGCGATGTGGCCGCGCAACCCGGGGCGTTCGGACTCCAGGACCTTTGCGTGGCCACGCAAGTGGCGCAGCTCGGCGTCGAGCACCTCGGCGTGCCGCTTGAGCGCCGGGTTCTCGCGGTCCAAGGTTCGGGCATGGCCCTTGAGGGCCTTGTTCTCGCGTTCGATGGCCTCGGCGTGACCCTTGAGCGCCTTGTTCTCGCACTCGAGGATCGCGGCGTGCGCCTGGAGTCCGCCGCGTTCGGCGCGCAGCGCCCGGCGCTCCTCGAGCAGGTGGCCGAGCACCAGGTTGGCGCCGCTCGCCTCCATCTCGGCCACGTCGAAGGCCGGCGGCGCCGCAGCGGCCCCGGAGAGGCGTGCTTCCTCGGCCAGCGACCACTCGCTGAGCAGCGCCTCGTGGTCCTCGCGCGCTTCGCCGTCGCCGCCGACGACGGAGCAGCTGCGGCACACCTCGGGCGCGGCGCCGCTGCGCAACGAGCGCCGCAGGTGCGTGGCCGCCGGTCCGTGCCAGATCTCGGCGAACGGCCGGTCGAGCACGTTGCCGAACAACATGCGTCTGTGGGCCACGGGATGGCAGCACGGCGCGACACTGCCATCGACGAGGATGTTGACCGAAACCACCGGCAGCTCGCACGGGATTGGGCGGCCCGCGGCGCGCTTGGTGCAGCCCTGGTTGGCGGCGACGATCAACTTGGGCGGCTTGCCGTCGAAGGCCGGCGGCGCATCGAAGGCCACGCCCAGCTCGCGCGCGCGCGCGATGCAACGCGCGCGCGCGGCATCCCAACGCCACGGCTCGTCGCACAGTTGCTCGCGCGAGCTTTCCTCGGTGATGGGGATGACATGCTGCGCGTGGACGCCATCGAAGCCCAGGCGCCGGGCGAGCTCCAGCAGGGCTTCGAGCTCGTCCACGTTGCGGCGCATGAGCACCATGCACAAGGTCGCCTCCAGCGGCGCTCCGGCGGGTCGCTTGGAGCGCGCTTCGGCCAGCATCTCGAGGCCCTTGACCACGCGCGCCCAGTTCGAGCCCTTGCGGATCGCGTTGTGCGTCTCCGCCGTGGCGGCGTCCAGCGACACCTGCACCGAGGCGAAGCGTCGCCCGATCACATCCGCGACCTCGGGCACGCCCAGCTTCGATCCGTTGGTCACGAGTCGCAACGCGAGGCCCATGTCGGCAGCGCGGTGCGCGTACTCGACGAAGCGGTCGGCGATGGTGGGCTCGCCGCCCACGCCGAAGGTCAGTTCGGAGGCCCACGGGAAGACCTCGCGTTCCAACCGCAGCCACACTTCCGGAGCGAGCGACTTGAGGCCCTTGCCGTGCCGCTGGCCTTCGGGCCTCAGGTGCTCGTAGCACATGAAGCAGTCGAGGTTGCAGGCCGAAGCGACCTGCAGGTAGACATGCACGGGTCGGTTCGCGGGCACGCCCGAGGCGCTGCGCGAGGCGGCCGCGGCGAGCAGGCGGTTGATCTCGCGCGCCAGCGCGGGACCGCGCGCGGCGAGCTTGTCGGGGATCGCCGGCAGCGCGCCGGCGTGGATGTCGGGGGGAGGGGCCACGCTGATTTTCAAGCTAGCACGAATGGCCGAATCCGTGGGAAGATCGACCGCGTTCGCGCGCCGGTCGCGCGGCTTCAGACGCAGGACGGTTCGGCGGTGCAACATCGGCAACTGGGCAAGTGCGGCCTCAAGGTCGGCGCGGTGGGCATCGGCGGTTGGTTGACCTTCGGCGGCTCCGTCGACGACGCCACCACGGACCGCATCATCGGCGCCGCGCTCGACTGCGGCGCCAACTTCGTGGATCTCGCCGACGTCTACGCCGAAGGCCGCGCCGAGGAGGTCGCGGGACGCACGCTGCGGCGCCATCCGCGCCACCACCTCGTGGTGTCAAGCAAAGTTTACGGCGCCATGAGTGGCGACCCGAACGATCGCGGGCTGTCGCGCAAGCACGTGCTCGAGTCCTGCGACCGCTCGCTGCAGCGCCTCGGCTTGTCGTACCTCGATCTGTACTTCTGCCACCGCGAGGATCCCTCGGTGCCCGTCGAGGAGACCGTGGCCGCCATGGACCATCTCGTTCGCGCGGGCAAGATCCTGCATTGGGGCACGAGTTGCTGGTCCGGCGAGCGCCTCGCGCAAGCCGTCGAGGTCGCGCGCGACTTGCGCATGACGGCGCCCGTGGTCGAGCAGGTGCCTTACAGCCTCGTGGACCGCGGCATGGAGGCCAACCTGCAGCCGCTCGCCGAGCGCCTGGGCCTCGGCATCACGGTCTTCAGCCCCATCGCCGGCGGCGTGTTGACCGGCAAGTACGTCGATGGCGTGCCGCATGGCACGCGTGGCGCGGCGACTCCGCACGTGGCCGGGCACCTCGCCGAAGCGCGCCAAGCGCAAGTGCGCCGCTTCGTCCAGCGCGCCGCCGAGCTGGGATATGCTCCGAGCACGCTCGCCATCGCGTGGACGCTGCACAACGAACGCGTGGCGTGCGCCCTCACTGGCGCCACGCATCCCGACCACGTGCGCCAAAACGCCGCCGGCGCGCATGTGCGCCTGGACACCGCGACGGCAGCAGGGCTGGCTGCGATCTTCGCCTAGTCGCCTCCGCGCGCGGCCGCGACCGCAGCTGCGCGCCCAACTTCGGCCGAGCCCATCACGACGAGGCTCATCGTGTCACTTGCCGGCCTTGGGCAGGGCTGCGCCTGTCCATGCCTCGGCCGGCAAGGTGCGCGCAAGCCCCGACAACAAGGTGGCGTTGGCGGCCTCGACCGCGGCACGGATGCGCTCGATGGTCGCGACGTCGACCGGGCTCGCGTCCCACGCGTTCCGCAAGGCACGCATGTCCTCGCAGGCGCGCGCCAAGTCGCGGTAATGGGCGGCGTGGGCGGGAGAGATGCCTTTCGCGGCGCCTTGCCCCGCCGCGGTGGAGGCCAGCATCTCCTGCACCTGCACCCAGAACTGAGAGGCCTGCCTCGGATTGCTTCCCGGCAGCGTGGCGCCCGCGAGCAAGCGGCACGCGACCACGTTCTGGCTGCCCACGTCGACCAGGTGCTTGGCTTCGCATCGGCCACGCGGAATGAACAAGTCCGCATCCAGCACGGTCCACGGTTCGCGACCCACTGGCACGACCAGCGCGACCTTGCCCTTGCCGGCGCGCCGGTTGCGCTGCTCGCCGAGCAGGCCTTCCATGCGCGCCAAGCTCTCCTCGGGGACGCCATTGGCGCGCAGCGCTTCGATCTGGGTCGATTGCTGGACGATGGCGAGGTCGAGCTCGAGGACATCGGCCTTGGTCTGGACCAGGAATTCGACGATCTCGTGGTGCAGCCACAGCTCGAGCGCGGCTCGCGGATCCATGGGCACGTTCCGACTGGCGCGTCGCGCCTCGGCGACGCGTCGGTCCAGCTCTTCGTGCGCGGCCTGCAGCTCCCGCGCGTCCAGCTGGTCGAGCATGACGCAACTCGCGCGCAGCGCGCCCGCCTCCGTCGAGGGGACGATCTCGGCGATGGCGCTCGGCTCCGGCGTCGCATCGACGCCTGCGTCGTCCGCCAAGAGGCCGCCATACCAGCGGCGCGCCCATTGCTCGCGATAGCGGTTGAGCCCGGCCACGTCGCCCACTTCGACGAACTTCGCGATGCGCAAGGAGGCGTCGGCCCGCGCTTGGTAGTAGGGCTTGTGCGGGTCGAGCGCCTGCTTGGCCTGCGCGGCGTAGGACTACGCCATGCTGCGCGAGGCGGTCAACAGCTGCAGCGCGCGGTCCTCCTCGCGTCCCCCAAGATCCAGGGTCGGCCACATCAGGAAGTCGACGAACCACTTGGCTTGCGGCACTTCGACGCGTCTCGCGCCGCGCTCGGCGTCGGGCATGCCAGGCTTCGGCGCGCCCTCCTTGCCCAATGGCCACGTGCCGAACTTGCCGCCGAAGCGCAGCACGCGCAGTTCGGGATCGGCGCAGAGCTTGCGGTCCTTGTCCAGCTCCGCCTGCGCATGGGCGAGCTGGTCGGCGGGCAGCCCCAGCTTCCTGAACTGCTCGAGGTTCCGCTCCTGATCCTCCAACTTGGCCTCGAGCGCATCCAGGGAGAGCAGCTGGGAGCGAACGACTTCCAAGGCGGCCTTGCGCGCGTAGAGGACCTCCAAAGCCTCCAAGTCCGCGAGTCCAGATCGTTGGTTGGTGTATTGGGCCGCGAGCCACGGTCCCTGGTCCGGATCGACATCCGCGCCAAGCAGCGCACCGATGCGCTTGCGCACGTCCTCGAGCTTGCGCCCGACAGTCGCCGAATCGACGGTGTCGATGCGCACCTTGGCACCCAGCATGTCCCCCTCGCCCACGACGGGCAGGGCGTGGCCAAGGAGTGGAAGGAGGGTCAACGCCGCGATCGGCGCGACATGTCGGAAGAGTTGCATCATGTACGGTTTCTCGTGCGCGTCCTGCGCGCCCCAAGTCCTTGAAGGCGTGCGGGACGGGAGCGCATCACGGTGAATCGGCGTTCGCCTTCACTTTCCGTCCTGCTCGCCCCCGATGCGCCAAGCGCGCGGCTTTTCCGCGTCCAGCAGCACCAACTCGCCTTCGATGGCGAGAGGGCCGGTTTGCACCGCGTGCAGCGCGTAGCGCGCACCCCGCACGCACACGACGGCCGCGATGCGGGCTTGCTCGTCGGGCGCGAGGTGCAGGCGCAGCCCTTGTCCGGGGTGCAGCGGGTCCGCGCAGGCGAAGGCCAGCAGGGACGCATCCCGCGTCCGGCCCACCGTCGCCGCGATCGGTTCGGCCGCGCCTGACTCGACCATCGAGATCGGCGCGCTGGCGATGACGGCCAGGTCCGATTCGTCCACCACCTGCAGCGACGGGCGCGCATGAAGCACTTGCACCTTGCCTTGCGCGATCAGCACGGCGTCGTCGGCGATGCCGTCTTCGAAGGCGCCATCGGCGAAGCGCTTCACGCGCTGGTCGCCCGCGTAGGCCCAGTAGTCGTAGACCAGCGAGTAGGCGCCACCGCCGAGATCGACGTAGCTGTCCGCGAAGTCGCATGGGACGGGCGACTTCGGGTCGAACTTGCACACCAGGCCAAAATCGACGGTGACGTCCGCCGCGGCGTTGTAGTACAGGGCGATCAACTCGATGGCATCGTCGGGCAAGGTGTCGCCGGTCACCTCGCCTTCGATCGACTGCGCCTTGAAAGCCGAGGCTTCCCCCGCGAGGCTCGTCGTGTCGAGGCTGGGCGACGTGACGTAGTAGAAGGCGGCGCAGTTGTCGGACGGGGCTTCCAAGGACTGGGCCACGGCGAACTGCACTTGGAACGCCTGGCCATCCAAGCCGAGGTCGGGCAGCGGCCCCAGTCCGAGGTCGTCCGTCTGCAGCCCCGATTGCAGGCTCCAGATCCCGCCCAGCTGGGCCACGGGACTCGCGTTGCAGGAATCGGACCCGCCACCCCCGCCGGAGGAGCCACCGCAGCCGGTCGCGAGTACGAGGAACGAGGCCAGCGCTCCTTGCGCGGCGAAGGACAGCGAAGAGGTCGAGGATGCCGATTTCATGGTTGCCGTCTTGGTCGTGGTTCGTGGTGGCCGCGGTCGGATCCTTCCGAGCCGGGTCCGCCGCGCTGGCGATGAACGCGAGACCGCCCTGTTTCGCACCGCGATCTCGCCGGAAATTCGGGAATTCGAAAATGTCGCAAACAGGCATGCGATCGGGCCTGCCGGGACGCTTGGTCATGGGGAGCTCCGCGCTCCCTTCCACGCCCGGTCCTTGCAGGAAAGCACATGAACTTCGTCCACGCTTGCACGACGGTCGCCTTCGCGGCGGCCAGCCTCGCTTCCATCGCCACTGGTCAAGCCACGCCCGTCGTGGCGAACTACATCAAGGCCTCGAACACGGGCGAGCGCGACAACTTCGGCCACCGCGTGGAGCTGTCGGGCGACTTCATGGCCGTGGCCGCGCTGCGCGAGGACAGCGGATCCGCCTCCAGCCAGCTCGACGACAGCGTGCAGAACGCCGGCGCCGTCTACATCTTCCGGCGACTCAACGGGGTTTGGGCCCAAGAGGCCTACGTCAAGTCGCCGCATCCCGGAGTGGAGGATGGCTTCGGCTATTCGCTGGCCCTGTCGGATGGAGTCCTGGCCGTGGGGGCCCTCGCCGAGGACGGTTCGTCGCAGGTCGTCGATGGACCGCACGACGATGCTGCGCCCACTTCCGGCGCGGCCTACGTCTACCGTCGTCGCGTCGCCGGTTCGACGCCGGAATGGCGCCTCGAGGCGTACGTGAAGGCGCCCAACGCGGAGGCTGGCGACTTCTTCGGCTACTCGATCGACATCGAAGGCGACACCTTGGCCGTCGGCGCCTACGCGGAGAGCGGCGGCATCGGCGGCGTCGACACTCCGGGGGCGCTTCTGGACAACAGCAAGCCATGGGCGGGAGCGGTGTACACCTACCGCTACAACGCCAATGGCGGCGGGCCGCGCTGGCGCCTCGAATCGCACATCAAGCCGGTCATTGCCGACGCGGGCGACGCGTTCGGGTTCAAGGTGCGCCTGGATGGCTCGCTGCTGGCCGTGTCGGCCGTGGGGGAGTCGAGCGGCAGCTCGGGCGTCGGCGCGAACCAACTCAACAACTTGGCGCCCCAGGCGGGCGCGGTGTACATCTTCCGCCGGAGGAACTCGAACCAGGCTCCGCATTGGCGCCAAACCACCTTCGTCAAGGCCTCGAACGCGCAGGCTGGCGACCAGTTCGGCTGGTCGATCGACCTGGAGGATGGGTTGCTCGTGGTCGGAGCGATGCGCGAAGACGGCTCGGGCACGGGCGTCGGCAACGGCGAGCAGTCCAACGGCAAGCCCGATAGCGGCGCCGCCTACGTGTTCGAATGCAGGGCGTATTCGGGGTTCACGTACGTGCACCAGACCGCCTACTTGAAGGCTTCGAATTCGGAGGCCGGGGACCTCTTCGGCAACGAAGTACGCATCGACCGCAACGCGATCGTCGTCAGCGCCATGACCGAACAGAGCTCGGCGACCGGCGTCAACGGCGACCAGTCCCTCAACCACTACAACGGCGCCGGCGCGGCGTACCTGTTCCAGAAGAACCTCTTCTTCTGGTCGCAGACCGCCTACATCAAGGCCACCAACACCTACGCCGGCACGACCTTCGGCTTCGGCTGCGACTTCGACGACGGCGTGCTGATGATCGGCTCGCCCGGCGAGCATGGGAGCTCGAGCGGCTTGAACGGCCCGCAGACCATCCAGTTCCCGTACTCCGCCGGCGCGGTGTACCACTACTCGCTCGTCGAGCGCGACTGCAACCACAACGGCGTCGCCGACGCGGTCGACATCGCCGCCGGCGCGCAGGATTGCGACAACAACCACGCCATCGACTCGTGCGAGATCGCCAACGGCATGGCGGGCGACTTCGATGGCGATGGAGTGCCCGACCACTGCCAAGGCGCGGGCGTCGCGTTCTGCTTTGGCGACGGCAGCGAAGGCAACTGTCCGTGCGGACCCGAGGGTGGCCTCGGTCGAGGCTGCGCCAACCCGGCGAATCCCGCCGGAGCGCGCTTGAGCGCTTCGGGCCTCGCCAGCATCTCGGCCGACAGCCTGCGCTTGCAGGTCGATGGCGTGCCTCCTGGCTTGCAGACGATCATGTGGAGCGCGCACAACCAAGCTCCGGCGGCGAGCTTCGGCATGGGCTTCGACTGCCTCACCAACAACGAATCGCGGTTGTCGACCGGCTACTCGACTGAACAAGGATTCCAGGTTCCGCAACCCGGCGAAGGACCGGTCCACACGTTGGGGTACTACGGGACCTTGCCGGGCAGGTATCGCTACTACCAAGCGCGCTACTCGTTGGGCGGCAGTGGCAGCTGCACGTGGAACACCTCGAACGCCGTCAGCGTGCTGTGGATTCCGTGATGGCGTCCTAGGACGCCAGCCGAGCTCCACGACGAAACGACGCGGCGGAACGGTCATCCGTTCCGCCGCGTCCGCGTTTCGTCGCGCGCTCCATCGCCGTTGGTGGTGGGTGGCGCTCCATGCCGTCAATCCCCCGGATGCCCCAGGCGGCTCAGGCGGAACTGGCGCTCCTTGGCGAACTTCACGATCCCTTGCCACAGGTGCTCGGGGTCGATGTGGGCCTCCTTCTTGACCTCGTCGACCGAGCCGCCGGTGCGCCAGCGGTCGTCGAAGTCGGGGCTCATGGCGTACGCCTCGGCCACCTTGGTCGACAGCCAATCGTGCATCAATCGCCGCGCGCCGTTGGTGATCACGGTCGAGTCGAGCCAATCGCCGCGCGGCAGCACGAAGTCCTGGTACTCGCGCGGTTGCAGCTGGAACAGCTCCCAGCTCGTGGCGGCGAGCAGCTTGATGTTGGGCGCGTCGGGCTGCGCGAAGCGCGGCAGCAACTGGTACACCGACTCGGTCGTGCTCGTGCCCTGCACGAGGATCGTGCCGTCCTTCGGTCGGCGGCGATCGTGGTCGCGGATGACGTAGCAGCCCTTGGCCGCCTCCATGTGGCCGGCGACGCCCAGCAGCTTGCGGTCCGGCACGGCGACGTTGGGCCGCGTCAGGTGCAGCGCCACGATGGGCGCGTCGGAGCGCAGCGCGGCGGCGAGCATGGGCGCCACCTCGTTGTGCTCCCACGGATGCAGGTTGACCACCTTGCCCGCCGGGAAGAGCTGCGACACGCCCGGCGCGAAGATGCCGAAGTGCGTGCGGCTGTCCTCGGCCGTCTCGGGGCCCGAATGCCCCAGCACCCAGATGATCTTGCCCACCTTGAGCGGGCAGTCCTGCGCCAGTTGCGAGTACAGGCGCATCATCCCGTACATCAGGTAGCCGAAGCTGCCGTACGTCGAGTGCGCGCTCCAGTAGCCGCAGAACTCCTTCTCGGGCTCGGCGGCCATGTTGACCGACGAAAGTCCGGCGCACAGGCCCGAGTTGCTGAACTCGGTGATCTGCGTCGGCAACAGCACCCCGCCCGGGTTCTTCGTGCGCTCGTACCAGCCGTAGCCCTGCTTGGGGTCGCTGAAGCCCAGCGAGAACCCGTGGATCGAGGTCGACTCGGCCAGGTCGGCGGAGCAGGCGATGACGAGCGGCCTGCCCATCTGCGCGCGCGCCATCTCGTTGACCCACGCGCCGAACTTGGCGAAGCCCTCCTTGTTCGCGATCTTCGTGCCGGGCGCGACGAACAGGCTCGCCGGGAGCTTGTCCGCCGCCAGCCACGAACGGTCCTCGTGCAGGTTCGGCCGCGCGCGGATCGCGGAGCCGGGCATCTCCAGCGGCACGGATTCGGCCTTCGCGAGCAGCGTGTCCGTCAGCCACTCGACGAAGCCGCGGTCGTTGCGCAGCACCTCGCGCACCGTGGCGAACCAGGCGCGCGTCTGCTCGCGGCACTTGTCCTCGCCCGGATCGGCGGTGTCGCCGTGTCCAGCGAACTGGACACCGTACTTCTCGGCGAAGTCCTGGCGGCAGCGCCAGAACAGCTCGCTGTTGCGCGCGTGCGACTTGCCGTGCGAGGGCGCGTCGTACTTGTGGTAGCCGCGGCCCTTGCGCGTGCGCACCCACACGACCCCGGGCCGGCCGCCCGGCGCGGGGTCGTGCACGATGCGCTCCAGCGCCGCGCAGATCTGGCCGTAGTCCTCGCCGTCCTCGGCGCCCGCGACGCGCCAGCCGTAGGGCTCGAACCAGTCCTTGGGCGAGCCATGCACGACCTCGCTGTGCGCGCGCTGGTCGATGCCGTGGTCGTTCCAGTCGAACAGGTAGACGAGGTTGTCGAGTCCCAGGCCCCAGGCCGTGTGCTTGACCTCGTGGTGCGCGCCCGCCGAGTGGCCGCCTTCGCCCTCGACCGCGAACACGCGCACGTTCCCGGCCCCGGCGTGCTTCAGCGCCAGCGCCTCGCCCATCGCCGCCGGCGCGCCGTGCGCCGACGGACCCGTGTTGAACTTGAAGAAGAGCGTCTTGCCCTCCATCTCGGCGTGGCCGGGCAGGCCCTTCTGGTGCCGTAGGTGCAGCAGGTCCTCGAAGGCCAGCTCGCGCTCGGCGGCGTGCGGCACGACGAAGCGCGCATCGCCGGTCCAGGCATGGCGCGCGCGCAACGCTTCGTTGTAGACCGCCAGCAACGCGTACACCGCCGGAGCGCAGTGCCCCGCGACCAGCACGAAGCGGTCCCCGAAGGCCAGTTCCGGCCGGCGGATGTCGAAGCGCATGCCCGGACCGAGCGTGGCCGACACCAAGAGCGGCACCTTCGAGCGCGAGCCACCGGGGTGTCCCGACTGACGCATGTTGAGCATCAGGTCGATGCACTGGTCGACGAGGTCGCCGACCTTCCTGAAATGCTCGAGGTGGGCGGCGTGGTCGTGGTGCTTCGACGCGGGGGCGGTGGTCTGCATGCGGAGCGTGGCCGCGCGGGCGGCGAGGGGGGATGTGGACTCGGAAGCGCAGTCTAGCGCCGCATGCGCGCGTTCGCGCCTAGAAGTGCAGCTGCCAGCCCAGCAGGAGCGCGTCCTCGGAGTCGACGTTTTCTCCGCCGATGTCGATCGCGTCCCCGTAGCGCGTGTGCACCGCATGGATCCGCAGCACCGTGTTGGGACCGGCCCACCAGTTGACGCCCAGGTCGAACGAATCGACCACGCCTGGATCGGACGCCGCGTCCAGCGCCCCGGAGCCGGTCCAGCCGTCGCCGAGGTCGAGCCGCGTCCAACGCGCCACCGCTTGCCACGCGCCGCCATCGTCGAGCGGCGTGGCGGGGGAGAAGCCGTACGACGACTTGGCGTGCGACGTCAACATGCGCGAGAGCATCATGCTGAAGCCCTGCGCGACGGCCTCGTCCGCGAGCACGCCATCCGACAACTCCGCGGATTGGCGCAGCCACTCGACGCGCGCCTCGTGGCGATCGTGGCTCCAAGCGACCTCGGCGTCGAGCCGCAGGCGCACGCCATCGAGGCGCGCCTCGTCGTCGAGACTGGCGAAGGCCACGCCCGCTTCGTTGACGAGGTCCTTGCCGCCCAGATCCGCCTCGCCCGAGCCCCAGCTCGCGCCGAGGGCGAACTGCAGGCCGCGCAAGGCGTGCGACTCGCTCGTCCAGGGACGCCACACTCCGCGCGCGGCGAGCTCCTTGGCGTCGTCCTGCTCGGCGCCGCCCGTGCCGTTCGTGGCGGTGGCGCCCCATTGCCAAGGCGTCGTCTTCGAGCCTTGGAACCAGCCCACGCCGTGGTCCTCGCCGGGCACGAACTGCGCGAGCAGCGACTTCTGCACGAAGTCGCGCCAACGCCGCGGCTGCATCTCCTCCATGCCGAGCGGCACTTTCATGCGGCCGGCGCGCAGGCTGCGCGACTCGCCCAAGTCGACGCCCAACCACGCTTCGTCGACCTTGGTCGAGGACGAATCGAAGCGCGGTTCGAGCAAGAACAACCAACGGCGGTCGAGTCGTCCTTCGAACTCCAAGCGCATGACAGCGAGGTCGAAGTCGTCGTCGCGCGCCTCGTCCGCGCCGTCGAAGGCGCGTCCACGCACTTGCAGCAAGCCGTGGATGGCGAGTTCGTGGCGTCCATCCTCCGAACGCAGCACGAAGCCCTTGTCCCACCCGGCGATCACGCGCGCCGGTCCGGCTTGGATCTCCGCCGGCCGTTCCAGCACGATCGCGGGGGGAGGCGTGGACTGCGGCAGGCAAGGCGCCATGGCCGCCGAGCATGGAGGTGCCGCTTGCTCCGTGCAAGCGGCAGGCTTGGCGCAAGCGGGGGTCCTACTCGGACCAGAAGCGCTTCAAGCCCTCGAGCGCCTGGCGCGTCGAGATGTCCGCGTTCCAACGGAACGAGCGGTACAGGTCGCGCAGCGCCTTGGTCTCCGCGGGGTCCGACAACTCCAGCGTGCGCAAGGCCGGCGACACCTGGCGCCACATCCGTCGCGCCAGATCTCGGCCCGAACGCGTCTCGCCCGCCGCCGACAACGCGTTGACCGCCAGGCTCGCCTTGACCTCGGGGTCCTGCTCGAGCTCCAGCCGGTCGACCAGCGCCTCGAGCGCGTCGCGTGATTGGAGCTTCCACACGCCCTTCGACGCCGCCAAGCGCACGCGCGGATCCGCGTGCTGCAATCGTTGCAGCCATGCCGCCTCGATGTCGGGCGAGATCGAACGGTTGAGTCGTTCGCGCGCCTCGCGCAGCTCGATCCCGTCCTTGTACCGCGCGCGCCACTCGTGGTATCGCAGGCCGCCTTCCATGCGGAACAGATCGAACACGATCGCCCAGCCGATGAAGTGCACCAAGACGTTGTCGCGCGCGTCCGTGTCGCGTTCGGCGCGCACGCGCAGGAGCTTCCTCAGTTCATCGTCGTCGAGCCGCTCGTTGCGCAACTCGTGCACCGGCCAGCACGAGTACCCGTCGACAATCCACTTGCCTTGGTGGAGGATGCCATCGCCCACGATGCAGGCGAGACCCTCTTCGAACCACAACGGCAAGTGCGGATCGATCTCCGCCAGTCGCGCATGCACCAACTCGTGCGCGGCCGTCCCCGCGTCCGGCGTGCCGGCGTACACGCCTGACGGCGGAGTGAACAAGCCATCGCCGCGCGTGTGCCAGGCGCGCACGCGCGCGGCTCCGATCCCAGGCACCATCTGCACGGCGCTGTCGCCGAGCGGCGTGGGCGCGTCTTCCTGGAGCACATGCACGCGCACGCCGCGTTCGAACGGTCCGAACAAGGACTCGACCACCTCGTGCGCCGGTTCGTAGGCGTCGCCCCACGGCTTGGGGTCGGCCTGCACATCCTCGTGCGCGTACAAGGTCCAACCATCGAAGGACTCCACAGGCCTCCAAGACTGGCAGGCGCAGAGCAGCGCGGCGGCGAGGACGTGGAGCGCGTGGCGCATGATCTAGAGGCTACACCTTGGCGGAGATCCGGGGCAGGTGGCTCGCAGACGGACCTCGCGGCGCCATCCCGGCCGAACGGTGCGATCCATCGATCGCACCCGTGGATTCGCACCTCGTTTCGTACGCCGGAGCGCCGTTCTCCGATGCGGGCAGGCTAGACTCTGCACGCGACCCGCACTCACGCAACACCGCCCCCGGAACACTCCATGGCCTCCTTCCGAGTCGAACTCGACGCCCCCAACCACATCGTCCTCGTCATGGTCACCGAGGACGACGGCAGCGAGCACGACTACCAGTTCGACTTCGACCCGCGCTCCGGCCGCTACGAGTTCAGCGAGCGCGACCTCCTCGAGCGCGACTTCGGCGCCGAGTGGGTCGAAGACATGGACAACCAAGTGCGCGCCACGATCGACAAGGCGCTAGGCAAGTAGCGGCAGGCCCGGCCTGCCTGCGCAAGGGGCGCCGCACCAGGCATCAGCCCAGCCGCCAGCGCAGTGTCTCCCCGGCGCGGAACGGCACGAGGCGCTCGCCACCCGGCCCGTAGGGCAGGTCTGCAGGCACCGCGCAGGCGTCGCGTCGCAAGGTCACGCGGCCCGTGTTGCGCGGCAGGCGATAGAAGTCCGGCCCGAAGTGGCTGGCGAAGCCTTCCAACCGATCCAGCGCATCGGCCGCCTCGAAGGCTTCGGCGTACAGCTCCAACGCGTTCAGCGCGGTGTAGCAACCAGCGCAGCCGCAGTCGGCCTCCTTGCTGCGGCGGGTGTGCGGGGCGCTGTCGGTGCCGAGGAAGAACTTGGCGTTGCCGGATGTCGCGGCTTCGACCAGCGCCGCGCGATGCACTTCGCGCTTGAGCACCGGCAAGCAGTAGTTGTGCGGCCGGATGCCGCCTTGGAACAGCGCGTTGCGGTTGTAGAGCAGGTGATGCGCGGTGATGGTCGCGGCCACGTTCGGTCCCGCCTGCGCCACGAAATGGGCGGCGTCGCGCGTGGTGATGTGTTCGAGCACCACGCGCAAGGTGGGATGACGCTCGAGCAGCGGGCCGAGGATGCGGTCGATGAAGACCGCCTCGCGGTCGAAGACATCGATCTCGGCGTCGGTCACCTCGCCGTGGATGAGCAACGGCAGGCCTAGGCGCGCCATCTCGGCCAGCGTGGCGTCGCAGCGGCGGATGTCGGTGACGCCCGAGTCGGAGTTCGTGGTCGCGCCCGCCGGGTAGAGCTTGACGCCTTGGACGAAGCCGCTGGCCTTGGCGACGGCGATCTCCGCCGGCGGCGTGGCGTCGGTCAAGTAGAGCGTCATCAGCGGCTCGAAGTCGCTGCCGGGTGGTCTCGCGGCGAGGATGCGCTGGCGGTAGCCGCCGGCGAGCGCGGTGGTGGTCACCGGCGGCTTGAGGTTGGGCATGACGACGGCGCGGGCGAACTGGCGTGCGGTGTCGGGCAGCACGGCGGCCAAGGCGGCGCCATCGCGCAGGTGCAGGTGCCAGTCGTCTGGACGGTTGAGGCTGAGGGTGTCGGTCATGCTTGTTCGGTTGGACTGCGCGAGGCGCGGCGTCGAGGGCCGATGGGCGGCGACTTGCGCGCCGAGTCGGGTGCGAGGCTGCACCCGTTCCCGATCAGGAACCAGAGCGTGCTGCGGCCGATGCGATGGATCAAGCTCCTGCAGGGCGCCGCGAGTTGCCTCGCGAGCGGCTGGTCGAGCGACGGGTGCGAGGGACTGGCTTCGAACGGTTTGACCTTGGTGCTGGCGCCCCCGAACCGCGGGTGTGAGCCCGGAAACCTCGCTGAGCTTGCTCGCCCTCCTTGCAGGAAAAGCACGCGAAGCGGCGCGTGCGTCGTGGAAACGAGCCCGCCGGTCCATGCGCGTGCACAGCCGCATCCATGCGATCCGAGATCGGGCCTACCCATGGCATGCGCGGCGCCGGGCGAGCGCCCGATCACGGTTGCCACGCCACCGCCACGCCGTTCGTGCGGTTGCTCGTGGCTGGCGTGCAGAAGGAAACAGCGTTGCGGTAGAAGGCTTGGTAGATGCGGGTCCCGCCGGCGAGCGGGATCCCACCCGTGGTCCCGATGCCGGCGGCGCCCGCCGGTGGATGCGAGCTCGCTCCGCCGGACACGGCCCGGGTGGCGAGGCGCAGGATCGAACCTCCCGCGCAGTTGCGGCCATCGTCGGCGGCAAACGGCGCCACGAGCTGCGTTCCTTGGTAGAAGAGGCAAGACGATCCGCTCACGTTGCGCGCGCCGAGCACGAGCGTGTCCGCCGACAAGCGCGCGGCTCCCGAGGCCGTGAGTTCCGCGCCCGTGGCGAAGACCGAGTT